>JACCDW011429325.1_pt1 | contig 10985 bp, 12 predicted proteins | sample 7449781 | NCBI WGS metagenome assembly JACCDW01 (sample SAMN15323449, study PRJNA562643) | freshwater metagenome | isolation source: river surface water | place: USA:Blue River Watershed | collected 2017-08-18
CTGACTGGGTACTCCGATGTTTTTAGTTGTTGTTGGGAGGCGCGCAACCGCACGCTGCGCACGGTCTTCTTAAGGCTATGTCCTCTCGAAGACTACACGTTTTTCTAAAAAGGTCAATTACGGTGGGGCGAGTATCTACAGAGCTGACGTTCGAGGAATTCAGGGCATTGCGGGGATAGAACCATTATGCTTTCGAAGCAGATCCAGCACCTGCAATTCGTCGACAGGACGCGAGTAAAAGTAACCCTGAGCCATCTCGCAATCCAGCTCTTTTAACATCGTAGATTCCTCAAACTCCTCTACACCCTCAGCGATGATTTTGATATTCATATTCTGACTTAGGGAAAGGATCGACTTGACCAGACCAAACACCATCAGGTCTTCGCGCATTTTACGAATAAAACTTTGGTCTATTTTAAGAGTGTCAATCGGGTATTGATGTAAATAGCTGAGGGATGAGTAACCAGTTCCAAAATCATCTATGACGATCCCCATGCCTCTTGCTCGGCAGCTGTCCAGCGTCTCTTTCACGTTCTTGGGCTGCTTAAGCAGGAGTCGCTCTGTAATCTCAATGTGTATCCGGTGTGCGGGGATGCCAGTCTCTTCGAGAGTGTCGTAAAGATTATCGAGAAAATTCTCGTCATCAAAGTCAGTGGCCGAAAGATTTACGCTGACATACAGATGTTGCAGGTCTGGCCGCTCCTTATCAAGACGATTCAGCATCTGACAGACCTCCCGCAAGGCCCAGCGGCTTGCATCCACAATCAGGCCGCTGTCTTCTGCCATCGGGATAAACATATCCGGTGGAATTAGCCCCCGTTCCGGGTGCTGCCATCGCATCAAAGCTTCAAAACCAAGGATCTGACCAGATTCTATGGAAAGAATCGGCTGGTAATTCAAGATAAGTTGCTGACAGGCAATGGCGACTTTGAATTCATTGGCCATCTTGATGGCCTCAACAACATTGATCTGTTCTGCGTACTCACGCTCCAACTCTTCGGGCGATGGACTGTCTGCACTGTCAGCCAACAAGGTCTGAGACCGTCTCAAAATATCTCGATAGCGCATCAGGATAACCTGAGCAATCAGCCTCACAATGGGGTCAGCACCTCGCACGCTACGAGCGAAATCGTCTTTTGTAATTTCCAAAAGTGTGCAGTTCTCAATCGACTTGATCGTTGCACTTCGAGGCTGATTATCAACGATCGCCATTTCACCAATAATACTGCCCGGACCGCGCGTGCCCATATGCAACAACTTTCCATCCGACTTCTCAACGACGATCCCCACCCTCCCCTCTTGAATGAAGTATGCGCACAACCCGGCATCCCCTTGGGTCATAATCACTTCACCGGCCTTAAAAACCTTTTCTGCCTTCAGAGTTTGCATTCCGAGCAACACCTTGATTGAAGTTCAAATACGAAAGATTGCGTTCAGGAAGTCCAGCTTCTCCAGATACTCGTTCATCATAAAGCATACATTTTGCTAAAGAAACAAGCTGAACACACGAGGTTAGAGGGTTCGACATGCGGCAAAAGCGCTTATGGCTCTCTCGATATCCGACCTGGAGACATCAAGATGGGTCACCAATCGAATGCGACGCCCCGAACTAATCTTGATGCCGTGGCAATGCATGCTTCGGGAGAAAAATTCCGCGTCTGAATCTCCCATGTCCACGAAGACCATGTTCGTTTGAGCCGCTGAGGTCTGATAGCCTAGCGCACTCAAGCCCTCCTGTAGCAGTCTTGCGTGAAAGTGATCCTCTGCGAGCCTTTGGACGTTATGCCGCAAGGCATATAACCCGGCCGCCGCCAATATGCCGGATTGGCGCATTCCGCCACCAGTGACCTTACGCCATCTTCTCGCCTCCCTGATGAACTCCATACTTCCCAGTAACACCGAACCAGCGGGAGCCCCGAGCCCCTTGGAAAGACAGACTGACACGGTCGTAAAGTGCTTGGTTATGGCGTTCAGATCCACTCTAAGTGCTACAGCAGCATTAAAGACGCGCGCCCCATCTAAATGAAGTGTCAAGTCTCTGGCACTGGCCAGACGATTTGCATCTATCAGGTACTGAATCGGCAGTACTTTGCCCTGCATGGTATTCTCCAAACACAAGAGTCGCGTGCGTGCAAAATGGTCATTCAGTGGCTTAATCACATCCTCGACCTGCCGTAGGTCCAATCCCCCAAACTCAGAAAAATCAAGTGGTTGAGGCTGTATACCTCCCAGCACAGCAGCACCGCCACCTTCATATTTATAAGTGTGCGCCTGCTGCCCGACAATATATTCGTCACCACGGTCACAATGTGCCAGCAAGGCGACCAGATTTGACTGCGTGCCGGTTGGCAGAAAAAGCCCTGCCTCCTTGCCCGCCATCTCGGCGAGAGTCCGCTCGAGGCAATTTACGGTTGGATCTTCACCGTAAACATCATCGCCAACAACAGCACTCGCCATAGCGAGACGCATGCCTTCGGAGGGTTGCGTGACTGTATCACTACGCAAATCTACAAAGTTTCCGACGCTCATTTTGGGTGCCAACTTCCACTGGTCAACTTCGGAAATCCTTTAAGCGCGCCGTTATAAAGGTAAATCCAGGCAACTCCAAACCTGGTATCACATTGAGCGCGCCGATAGAGCCCCTTTTCAGGTATCTCTTGATCTACCTCTTCCAGTTTATCCAACATCGCCAAAACCCTTTTCGACACCTCGTAAACTTCAACATGGATTCCATCAGACTGCTCCAACTGCCCCGCCGGAAACTCTTCAAGCTCATACAAGACAATATCCACTAGCCGATCATCACCCAGGAATCGTGAACCGATCAGCAACCTATGATTAACCATTCCTCGCTTGAGGGTACCGTACACAGCTACAAGCATTCACCATCCTCGCCAGACATCTGATCCACCAATGGTACACACGCATCAGTACTCAGTGTATTTCTTGGCACTCCCGCGCACTTTTGCAGCTGGATATTTGTGAGCATTCAGTCGCATCTTCTCATCAACGGCCTGCAAAATATCTATTCCTAACTTATCTGCGAGCCTGACCAGGTAAACTTGAACATCGGCTATCTCATGGCTCACAGCCGATAACTGATCGCTAGACAAGTTCGAAGACTGAGCTTCAGTCAGCCATTGAAATGCTTCAACTAACTCGGCAGCTTCCACACTGAGAGCCATCGCCAGATTTTTAGGAGAATGAAACTTGTCCCAATCTCTTTCCAACGCGAATTCAGCAACCTTTTCTCTAACCTCCTCCAAATCCTTCATCGGCCCGCCTTCTTGCAGTTCAGATGCACTGTCACTTGATCCCCACACACCATAATTCTGTCCTCAGTCGTAGCAAGAATTGTTCACTTCCAAGCACGTCGAAAGCGCAAAGCATTCTCATTGAATTAGCTAATGAGGTGCATTATTCTGTCGGTCCATTTAGCTATGAAGGGAGCTTACTCCGCCTATGTCAAACTATAATAAGAGCTTTAAATCTGCATTTGTTTCGTTAACTGCAGCCGTTGCCATGCTGCCATTGCTGGGCCTCGCGCAGCCAGATATGGCGCCAGTTAATGACCTGCCAAACCCTTATCAGACCATCGAAGGTTGGGCAAAGATGCCAGCAGGAAGAGCCTGGGGCTCTACCAGCGCTGTTGAAATCGACCGTGATGGCGTCAGCATATGGGTAGCAGAACGATGTGGCGGCAACATAGGCCCATGCGCAGAAGGCGTACTTGATCCTATCATGAAGTTCGACGCCGACGGCAATATGGTAACGAGCTTTGGCAAGGGCATGGTGATGTGGCCACACGGCATTCATGTAGATCCTGAAGGCAATGTCTGGGTAACAGATGGCCGCGATAACCGTGCAGCGGACGGTACGGCACCAGCCGAGCTGAAGGGTCATCAAGTGCTGAAATTCAGCCCAAGTGGCGAGTTGCTGATGCGCATCGGAGAAGCAGGCGGAGCACGCGCTCCAGGCTATCTTTTCCAGCCAAATGATGTTCTGGTGGCACCAAACGGAGACATATTCATCGGTGAAGGACACTCCAACGCGCCGGGCTCCACAGCCAGGGTATTGAAGTTCAACAGCAAAGGTGAATTCATCAAGGAATGGGGCTCGCTTGGCACAGGCCCGGACCAATTCCAACAGCCACACTCTCTGGCTATGGATTCCAAGGGAAGACTTTTCGTCGCTGACCGCGGGAACAACCGAGTTGTAATTTTCGACCAGGAAGGAACGCGTCTCGACACTTGGTATCAATTCAGTCGCAACAGCGGCCTGTATATTGATAAGAACGATATCCTCTACGCTGCCGACTCCGAATCAGGGTCCGTCAATCCAGATCACGTAGCATGGCTCCGAGGCATTCGAATCGGTAATGCTGCCACTGGCGAAGTTACCGCATTCATTCCAGATCCTAATCCGGATTGCACCGGCACTTGCACAGCAGAAGGTGTAGTTGCCGATCGCAATGGCGTAATCTACGGTGCTGAAGTGGGCCCGGTTGGCGGAATCAAGCGTTACGTTAGACAGTAAATGCGAAGAGTCATAGTAAGAAAGGGCGCCTAATGGGCGCTCATTCTTATTCGAATGTCCCGTCCTGAATAGAGTTGAAGTTTTCGTCAGAAAGGAAGCAAAAAGGGCATCCATACGGATGCCCTTTTTTTTTGGTCGGGACAGCAGGATTTGAACCTACGACCCCCAGTCCCCCAGACTGGTGCGCTACCAGGCTGCGCTATGCCCCGAAACTGTTGATATCAGCGGAAGAAATATTCTGAAGTGTATCGGAATGAATTCTTGAATTCTGCGTCAATCTAAAATCATGTCGCCACCCAGAGATGCAGATTGAGCAACATTCAAAATGCCATCGCCGGGTGAGAAGCGGCGGCAATTCTACCGCATTTTTACAATTGTGCTATCACTTCCTCTAAATCTTTAATCATTTCCTTAAAGCTCTTATGATCAAAACCAACCTTATGACTTTCTTCGGCACCGCTCATTCTTTGCCGAGCCCCACCAATCGTAAAGCCCTGATCATAAAGCAAGGATTTTATCTGGCGAATGAGTATCACATCCTGCCTTTGGTAGTAACGTCGATTGCCTCTTCGCTTAACTGGCTTTAGCTGTGGAAATTCCTGCTCCCAATACCGGAGAACATGTGGCTTGACAGTACAAAGCTCGCCAACCTCGCCAATCGTAAAATAGCGCTTGGGTGGAATGGGTGGCAGTTCGTCGTTATTGCTTGGTTCCAGCATAGCTTTCCACTCTTGCTTTGAGCTTCTGACCCGGACGGAAAGTCACGACACGGCGAGCCTTGATCGGGATCTCCTCCCCTGTTTTAGGATTTCGCCCCGGCCTTTGTTTCTTATCGCGCAAATCAAAATTACCAAACCCGGAAATTTTGACCTGCTCATTTGATTCAAGTGACAAACGCACCTCTTCAAAGAACTGCTCAACCAGCTCCTTGGCTTCTCTCTTGTTCAAGCCCAACTCTTCAAAGAGTCGCTCGGCCATCTCAGCCTTGGTGAGTGCCCCATCTGCCATAGTTAATTCCTTAACTTTGCATTAAATTTAGCATCTAGCCCTTTGACACACCTGCTAATTATCTCATTTATGTCATCTTCGCTTAGAGTGCGCGAAGGATGCTGCAAGGTCAAGCCCAAAGCGATGCTTTTTTTAGTTTTCTCTACTGCATCACCTTGATATACATCGAATATTCTAAGATCAACAAGACTGTCGCCTGCATTTTCGCGGACATTGCCTATAATCTGTGCGGCGGAAACATCGACATCCACCACGATTGCCAGATCTCTGTTAACTTCGGGATACTTTGATAGTTCCTTGATTCTTGGAATTTTTGCCTTTTGCAGGCTTTCTATATCGATCTCAAATACATAGACACGATTGTTAAAGCCGAGCTCGCGTTGCAAGGCAGGATCCAGCGCACCTAAAATTCCGATGTGAATCCCGTTCAATTCCAGTGCTGCGCACTGACCGCGATGAAGCGCCTGATGCTGAGCGGGAACAAAACCGAATGAATTTTGACTCTTGGAAAAGTCAAGCAAGGTTTCGACATCACCCTTGATGTCAAAAAAATCCGGCTGCCTTTTCGTGTGAGACCAAACTTCTGGATTCACAGGCCCGTAGATAAGACCTCCGAGATAAGTCGGATAATCTGTGCGCTCTTCCCTCCTGAGAAATACCTGTCCCAGCTCGAAGATACGCACTCGCTCGTGCTGCCGATTCACATTGTGCTTCAGTGTATTTAAAAGGCCGGGCAAAAGACTAGTGCGCATGACAGACATGTCACTCGAAATTGGATTTTGCAAGACAATTGCCGGCGGTGTCGCGTTCACCCGCTGCATTAGTTCAGGTTCTACGAAGCTATAAGTCACGACCTCCTGATAGCCGAGGGAGATCAACCTGTCCTTGAAGCCAGACACTCCAGACTTAGACTCAGTACGACTTCCCAAGCTCATACGACTTAAGGGGCGCGTTCTGGGAAGTCGGTTATATCCATAAACCCTCGCAATCTCCTCGATTAGATCCACATCCAGACTGATGTCAAATCGAAATGAAGGTACTTTAACCTTAATCAGTTCTTCCGAGTGCCCAAGTACTTCCATACCAAGGCGTGCAAGAATGTCTTTAATCTGCGAAGACGGTATGCTCAGGCCCAATATCCGCACAACTTTCTCGAAGCGTAACTCGATAATCGGTGCTTGGGGGAGATTTCCCAAACTTTCGACCACAGGACCAGGCTGCCCGCCGACTATCTCGATAAGCAAACCAGTTGCTCGCTCCATTGCCAGCGCTTGAATTTTGTAGTCGACGCCACGCTCGTAGCGATGAGAGGCATCAGTGTGCAATCCATAACGGCGTGCACGTCCCGCCATAGCTAGGGGTGCAAAATAGGCGCACTCAAGAAATACATCCCGGGTTGATTTGCTGACCCCAGAACTTCGCCCCCCCATTACTCCCGCCATAGCCAACGGAGCTTGGCTATCAGCAATTACCAAGACATCCTCACTCAGACTCACTTCCTGCCCATCCAGCAATACCAGCTTTTCACCAGCATGTGCCATACGCACCGCAATCCCCTCTTTCAGAACAGAAAGATCAAAAGCGTGCATAGGCTGGCCTAACTCCAGCAGAACGTAATTAGTCACATCAACGACAGGATCAATACTACGCAAGCCAGATCGTCGCAAAGTCTCCTTCAACCACAACGGCGTTTCTACTGTGACGTCGACACCCCGGATCACGCGCCCAAGGTAACGAGGACACTGATCGGGCGTGAAAATTCGGACAGCGAATGTATCGTCTATTGTTGGCGCAATAGATGGAATTTCAGGCGGTTGCGGCACAATACCATTGAGTGCTCCGATTTCTCGTGCAAGCCCTTGAACCCCGAGGCAATCACCTCGATTCGGAGTTAAATCCAGCTCAATACTTATATCATCCAGGTGTAGGTATTCCCGTATACACTCTCCGACTGGTGCATCCAACGGCAATTCCAAGAGGCCATCTGCACTTTCGGCCAGACCGAGTTCCTGCGCGGAACAAAGCATGCCGTTTGACTCAACTCCGCGTAGTTTTGCCTGCTTTATTTTCAAAACAGAGCCATCAGCCGCCGAGCGCAGTTCGGCACCAACACGTGCAAAAGGAACTCTCAAACCTTCCCGAACATTACTGGCGCCGCAGACAACCTGAACAGTTACAATCCCGTCATTGACTTCGCAAACTCTGAGTTTGTCCGCATCCGGATGTGAGACGACCGATAATACTTCCCCAACGACTACGCCACTGAATTCTGCAGCGACCGCCGAGAAAGCATCTACTTCCAGACCGGCCATGGTCAATTGATCCATCAACTGTTGTGTCGTAAGGGAGGGATTCACCCACTCACGAATCCACTGCTCGCTGAAAATCATGTTTTGATACTCTGTTTATTGGCTTAAAACGCAGAAATCCGAATGGACGCTGATACACCGGCAGGCGGCTAATTAAACTGCTTGAGGAAGCGCAGATCGTTTTCGAAGAATAGTCGAAGATCATTCACGCCATAGCGTAGCATCGCCAGACGCTCTACCCCCATCCCGAAAGCAAAGCCGGTGTATTTCTCTGAATCAATACCTGAAAGTTCGAGGACCCGCGGATGAACCATTCCGCAGCCCATCACTTCGAGCCATCCAGTGTGACTGCATATACGGCAGCCCTTCCCTTCACACATCACACAGGCCATGTCGACTTCCGCAGACGGCTCGGTAAAGGGAAAGTAAGATGGTCGAAATCGAACAGCCAGATCCTTTTCGAAAAAAGCCTGCAGGAACTCTTCTACGGTTCCGCGCAAATCCGCAAAACTGACATTCTCATCTATCAAGAGGCCTTCGACTTGATGAAACATAGGCGTATGCGTGATGTCCGAATCACATCGATAAACTCTTCCCGGACATATCATTCTAAACGGGGGCTTCCCTTGCTCCATCACCCGAACCTGCACAGGAGAGGTATGGGTACGCAGAACGGTGGCAGGATCTATATAGAATGTGTCGTGCATAGCACGGGCGGGATGGTGATCGGGAATATTGAGAGCGGCGAAATTATGATAATCGTCCTCGATCTCGGGACCCACTGCTACCGCGTATCCAGCAGCTTCAAATATCCCCTGAATTCGCTCGATCGTTTTTGAAACCGGATGTAATCCACCGGCTCCCAGCCGACGCCCAGGCAAGGTCACATCCACAGCTTCGGAATTTAACTGATGGGTTAATGCTAATTCAACAAGATCTCTCTTGCGACGCTCTAGCGCATCCTGCACCTGTCGCTTGGCGACATTGATACGTTCCCCTGCCTGAGGGCGCTCTTCCGGCGGCAGTTTACCCAACCCTTTCAGGAGCTCGGTCAGACTACCCTTCTTGCCTAGAAAATCTACACGCAAAGACTCCAGCGATTTCTCATCGCTGGAGTCATTTATGGCGCGCAGTGCCGCATCAACCAGGGAAACGGTATCTACCATGACATGTACTCAATCGTGAAAAGGCAGGCCTTATGCAGCCAGACTTGCTTTAGCCTGATTGACCAACGCCGCAAAGGCTGACTTGTCATGCACAGCCAGATCTGCCATCACACGCCTGTCGACCTGGATGTTGGCTTTCTTCAATCCCGCTATAAGCTGACTATAAGTCATGCCATTAGCACGTGACTGGGCATTGATTCGCGTAATCCAAAGTGCGCGAAACACGCGTTTTTTGGTCTTGCGATCTCGATAAGCATATTGACCAGCTTTAATGACGGCTTGCTTGGCAACACGGTACACGCGACTCCGCGCACCATAATAGCCTTTTGCAAGCTTCATAACCTTCTTGTGACGACGTCTAGCGGTAACGCCTCTTTTAACTCGAGCCATTTTTAATTCCTCTCAAAAATTTGTATTTAGAAACGCTTCCCAAGCATACGATCGATCAAAGGCTTGTCAGATGGATGTACCAGTGACGTGCCTCTCAGTTGACGTTTACGCTTGGTTGTCATTTTCGTGAGGATGTGACTCTTGTTGGCGCTTTTACGCTTCCAGCCGCCGGCAGTCTGTTTGAATCGCTTGGCTGCACCGCGATGGGTCTTGATTTTACTCATTTCATACTCCGCATTTGTTGTCTCGCGAACTCATATACCGAGAGACAGCTAAGGGTTGGTTTAATGAAACCGCAGACACAAAAAATCCACTGCTATCTGTCAACGTCAGAAAGACTAGCGTCCGACTGGCATTTATCCAGAGACAGCAATGGACTGATGTTTTACGGCTTCTTCTTTTTGGCAGGCGCCAGAACCATCACGATCTGGCGACCCTCCATCTTGGGTTCCTGCTCCACTGTGCCATATTCAACCAGATCTCTACCGATCCGCTGAACAAGCTCCAGCCCAAGATGCTGATGGGCAAGCTCACGACCTCGGAATCTCAATGACACCTTGGCCTTGTCCCCATCGTTAAGGAAACGTATCAGGTTGCGTAGTTTTACCTGATAATCCCCTTCCTCCGTCCCTGGTCTAAACTTAATCTCTTTTACTGTTTGCTTGTGTTGCTTCTTCTTGTTGGCAACCTTTTGCTTTTTCAAGTCAAAAATATGCTTGCCATAGTCCATGATTTTGCAGACCGGAGGCTCAGCCTCAGGCGCAATCAGAACCAAATCCAGTTTTGCCTCACTGGCAGCAGCTCTCGCTTCGTCTATAGACACGATGCCGGCTTGATCTCCATTGGCCAACACCAGGCGAACCTCGCTGGCATCTATATGCTCGTTAATAACGGGCTTCTTTGAACTACTCCTCATAGGCGCTAGTTAATTCTCTCCGGACTTGGTTAATAAATTAGTAAATTTTCAATGCGATAAATAAATACAATCAATGGGTTACCGAGGTACGCCCAAATTTGGATACTTCAGAATCGAGATAACGAGAAAAATCCTCAATTGCCATACTACCTAGATCTTCCCCAGCGCGAGTTCGCACCGAAACAGTACCGGTCTCTACCTCACGATCACCCACTACAAGCAGGAACGGCGTCTTCTGCAAAGTATGTTCGCGAATTTTAAAGCCGATTTTTTCGTTTCTCAAGTCAGCACCAGCTCTAAACCCTTTATCTACCAAGGATTTTTTCACTGCCTGACAAAAATCCGCCTGCTTGTCAGTAATGTTCAGCACAACAACCTGCTCTGGCGCCAACCACACTGGCAATGCGCCAGCGTAATGTTCGATCAACACACCGATAAAGCGCTCGAATGATCCAAGAATGGCACGATGCAGCATGACCGGGGTCTGCCTGTTGCCATCCTCAGCAACGAACTGCGCACCCAATCGTTCCGGCATGGAAAAATCGACCTGGATGGTACCACATTGCTGAACCCGCCCCATACAATCTTTCAGGGAGAACTCTATCTTGGGGCCATAAAACGCACCCTCTCCCGGCAACAGCTCCCATGGCAAACCGTTGC
>JACCDW010246933.1_pt1 | contig 10984 bp, 10 predicted proteins | sample 7449781 | NCBI WGS metagenome assembly JACCDW01 (sample SAMN15323449, study PRJNA562643) | freshwater metagenome | isolation source: river surface water | place: USA:Blue River Watershed | collected 2017-08-18
CATCTATTGAGGACAGTGACGAAGAAGAGAAAGAGGACAGCGAAGCACGATGGACCCAACTGACGACCATCGAACCAGGTGATATGCTGACGTGGTCTTCGATTCGCGCAGACTCGGTGGAGACAAAAGCGAAAGGGCGTTACAATGAGGCAACCCTGGTGAAAGACTTGGAAACCTATGGAATTGGACGCCCCTCTACCTTTGCGAGCTTATTGGCCGTCATTCAAGAAAAAGGATATGTGGAGACAAAAGACATCCCCTCCAAAGAAGTCGAAGTCAAAGAGTACGTCCTCCATCCTCATCAGTGGCCACCGATCATTGCCACAAAGAAAAAGAGGATGGGAGGCGAGAAAAACAAGTTGGTTCCCACGGAGCTAGGGCGCTCGATGCTCCAATTTATGCTCCACCATTTTGAGGATCTCTTCGCGTATGGATTCACCGCGAGAATGGAAAAGCGCCTGGATGCCATCGCCGACGGTCAGGAAGAATGGAAACAGGTCATGCGAGACATGTGGCAATCCTATAAGGATAGATATGATGCCCTTTCTTCTTCCCATACGTCTTCATCCATTAAAGGCGGAAAGGAGCCATCGGAACGCCGTCGAGAATGGAGAGACGGTCTTGTTGCCGTCATGACAAAGAAAGGCCCCCTTCTATTGATCGAAGGCGATACCAAAGAACAGACGATCTTTCTGGGATGGCCAAAAGGCATCTCGTTTCAGGATCTAACCGAGGAACAAGCAGTCGCATTTCGATCTCAGGCACAGAAGGAGAGGGAAGGAGAGACACAGGGAACCTGGAAAGGGCAACTCATCATCAAGAAATCAGGGAAATTTGGAACGTATTTACAATGTGGCGAGTATACCATTCCTTATCTTGAAGGAGAAGACGAGGAAAAAACGGTGGAGCGGTTGGAGGCAAAACAGTCAGGGCAGGGACAGGGAGTTCTCAAGTCATTTAAGGAGTATGTGGTCCGTCAGGGCCCCTATGGCCCCTATATCATCAAAACATCTCTAAAAAAGACACAATTTGTGTCGCTTCCTAAGGAAGTGAAGATCGAAACGGTAACCGAAAAAGAAATCGAGACCTGGTACAAGCTGGGTTTGGACACAAAAAAGAACTGGAAAAAGTCAGATAAATCTCGAGTGGCTAAATAGGAAAATGTCCCAAAAAGAGAACGACGAGAAAAAAGACGATGGGGACAATAAGGCTCGTCCGAAGCGTTTTTTAAATGGATGGACGAAGGAACAAGAACGTTTGATGTCAGAATGGAGTGACATTGCGATGTGTTATCGCTGGCTCCATGATCAATCGGGTAAGTTATTTCACCGAAAAACATTATGGATTAACTTGCCTGTGATTATTTTATCGACCCTCGGTGGAACGGCAAACTTTGGTATTAGTTCGGTATTTGAAGACGAAGCCTCTAAAAAATACGCAAGCTTTGCGATTGGTGGAATTTCCTTATTAGCGGGTCTGATGACAACCATCGGAAATTATTTACGGTATCCTCAGTTGGAAGAGGCCCATGGTGGCGCATCGATTTCATGGGGTAAATTACAGCGATTGATTGCGGTGGAACTCGCCCTTCATCCCAATGATCGAATCGATTCCCTCGATTTTTTAAAGATTTGTCGTGCGGAGCTGGATCGCCTGATTGAGCAGTCTCCACCCATTCCAACCGATCCCATCGAGGAGTTTCGTGAGAAGTTTGGTCACATCAGTGATCTTAAGAAACCCGATATCTGTGGTGCGCTGGAACATACCTTGGTGTTTGAAAGCTCGGAAGAGCGCTTAAAGCATTTGGCGGTCGATGCGGCGCTCTTGTTAAAGCATCGCAAGAACGCACTGAATGAACTCACCTCTCCCCGTGTACAGGATGAAATCAAGAAACACGTCACCATTGAAATCGAAAATGCGCTGGAGAGTCAACGAGAAAAAATCAAGGAGGAAATGGAGAAGAAGAAGGAGGAAGAGGAAAAAACAAAGGAGGAATTTGAGCGCACGATGGAGGAGCGAAAGAAGAAGATTCAAGAAGAAATCAACGAGGAGAAAAAGAAAATAATGGCTCAGAATGGCCTCGGCGGCAGTCCGTCCGTTCCACGCTCTTCTTCGGAATCGACTCTGGAAACACGAATGAATTTCAACAGAGGAATGCTCGCCAGCACGGTAAAACCGTTTGATCTTTCCCATCCACCCACCGTTTCACGACGCGAATCGATTCCGCCCCCTCACACGGATGAAATTCCCAAAAATATTGTCGTCAATCCCCTCTTTGATCGATCTCGGCTTGTTCAACAATCCCTCCAGGGGCATGCGTCACAACCATCCATCGTGGATTCGCCTGTATTGAAATCGGTAGTGGTCTCCCCGCAGGCCATTGCGGATATGGAAAAATATGGTGACCTGAGTCAAGAAGAGAAACACAATGACATGACGACGCAAACCTAATCGAGTCATTTAAAGTATACATAAAATTGAAAAGAAGGAACACCAAAAAAGAGGTGTAGAACCAATGAGAGTCAATCGTGAAACAGCAAAACAACTGATCGCCAGTCAGATTTCGATGAAGACGGTGACATCAAAAACGAATCTGAAGCATGTTCATGTTGCCATGTTAATGAAGCGTGGAAAAATTTTGTCTGTCGCGAGCAATGTTGTGGGTTCTCGTAAAAGAGGTGCTGGTTTTGATGATCGTACCATTCACGCAGAGCGTGCGGTGATCAAAAAGGTGGGGGATGTCTCCAAATTGTATGGCGCAACATTGATTGTCATTCGAGTGACAAAAGTAAATTATGAGGTAGGTAATTCAGAACCCTGTCATTCCTGTCGATGTCATTTAGAAAAATGTATCAAATCCTATGGACTAAAATGTATCTATTACTCTACGTGAATCATTGGGATTATTTTTTATGGGATTTCTATTTCAACAAAGAACATCTTGTTTGAAATAGAAGAAACGGACAAGGGTGGGATCGAACCACCGACCTTGTGATTAACAGTCACACGCACTACCGACTGTGCTACTCGTCCTTTCCACTTCTACCGTGGATATTCTTTTTGGGATTTAAACGCGCATAGTTGTTTCCCTGTTCAGAAACCAGATGTCCTCCATTCTTGATCAGCTCATGATTCGACAAGGGTTTGGCATCGATCGAGAGCAATTGCGTAACCACTTCATACCTATCATGGAGCACCTCGAAGATCCCGTGGATGTTGCGTTACTTCTCAAACCCGATCTTGCTCATATTAACTCTGGATCACTGTATCGTTTGTACCATGAATTAATGAAATACGAGTTAACATGGGATCGAGAGAGATATCTCTACGAATCACATCATGTCATAAACGAATGCGCATCCAATGAACGTGTCTATCAATGGGTTCAATCCATCATTCGTCGTTTTCGCAACTAAGCATGCGTCTATACACACCCTAAAGGATTATGAAGTTCCAATAAGAGCGATGAGTCATTCTCACTGTACCAAATGTAAAGATCCGGCAGGTTATTCCTTTAAAAAAGTATCAGACAAGAATGGCGTTTGTATCTTTTATAGCAATCCCGCAAAGGCAAAGATTTTTAAAGAATACGAAGGACTCGTGGAGCATTTTGAACACATGATGGCACAAAATGCCTCAAAAAAATGGAAATGGGTCTTTGACGGAGAAGGATTCGATACCGATCATATGTTTGAAATGAACATTGGGATGGCCATTTTGGATTTGGTAACGACTAAATACGGAAATCAGCTTCATGAAGTGATCGTCATCAATCCTTCCATTCATGCGAAGATTATTTTAAACACCGTGTTTCGATTTCTCGATGATCGCTTCCAGGCAAAAGTCCGTGTAATGGATGATCGAACCTATAGCATTTTGGAATTTATGTAATGAAATTATCGACGAAAACGTCGGCCAAATAACATCGCATTGGCCAAGAAGGGGGCCAGCAAAAGAATAAAGAGTATACCGATCCATTGATTCAACGCGGGTTGTTCGGGCCACATGGTGCGAAGATAAACACCCGTTACCGCAAAAAAGAGAAACAGTCGTTGATTCTGGTTGCCGACTCGCATTACTCCTTTGAAGTCACGCGGATTTAAACTATGTGATGAGGCGGTAAAGGAGCCTAAAGAGGACTGAGGAGGTATGGGTGTGGAGAAATCCACAACACGGCGCGGATGGCCGAGGGGTTAAGGCGTTCGATTTAAGCTCGAATGGAGAAATCTTCGTGGGTTCAAATCCCACTCCGCGCAATCATGTTTTATTTTGATTCGATAAAACGACTCAACATAAAGCATCCCCAACACAATGATATAGATGTTAGCACACGAGTGTAAAGACAGCGCCGATGTGAAGCAGTGGCTTCTTGAGGAACTCGAACATACAAAAAATAAAGACGCCTATCCAGTCACGATTCACGGAGACGATCAATGGTTGTTCATCAAGGGATTTCGAAGGGCATTCTGTTCTCATAATGTATATTATAAACCCTCTACAAAGCAACTCGCATTTCATGTAGAAGAATACCCTGATTTTATTAATTTTCCAAATTATGGTTTCTATGATACGTATGAGGCATTAATTGATAGTGTGGCTGCGCAATATACCGCACAATGGAATCTCCCTGTGGTCAAAGACCATCCACATCCAGAAATGTCCACGTAATCGAGAATTCCACACTAAGGGGCAAGGTAAACGCAAAAAGATGATGAAGAGAATGAAAGAGAGTAAACTCAAAATGATTGGCCATAAAGAAACAGATGAGGTCGAATATGACCATCATCATTGTCGTCCATACATAGGGATTGTATACATAAAAAGGACGGATATACGAAAGCCGATAAAAGATTGTTGCCAGAAGATTAAAAATGAGAAAGGAGATGACGATGGAGGAGTCAAAATCGGTTGTTACAAAAAAATAGACAAGAATATGTGTGACATAGAATTCGGTAAGCATGGAGGAGAGTGGATAATCAAGAAAGAAGTATAACGAAAAGGTATAAATAGACAAATACGATAAAATCGCATCAATAAAGGTAAAGACGGAATTCCAGCCGACGACAGACCATGGAGGGTTCCATACCAATGGATAATGATGTAAAAAAGAAAATATCGCAGTGGTTCCAATTTGAATCGCATAAAACCATTTCATCGATGTTGCCAAATAGATCACGGTAGGAATCACGGACAGATTGCTCCATAGTACAAATAACGCACCACCATTCATTTGAGGGTTAGTCTATCATCAGCTACGGTGTTTAAATAACTTAAACCTCTTTTGCCGTTTTTTCGGTAATATGAGCGACTACGATACCGCAAGTGACACCGATGAGGACTATGATGCCTTTAATCAGTTCTGTAATGGAAACCCTCTTCGGATCATGGACTGGATCCGTATGGGAAAGGTACACATGAACGCATGCGATGAAGATCATGGTGACAGTTTGTTACATTGGGCCGCACGTCATCGCGTGAATCAATTGGCTCGTTTTCTCATTCGTCGTGGATGTGAACTAAATGAACGATCTAATGCGGACTGTCAGACACCTCTCGATATCTATGCGGGCGATAAGGAAATGTGTGACCTTTTGAGGAAACACGGCGCAAAAACAAGCCAAGAGATTGGAGACGAAGAGGATTCATAAGAGCTTAAAGACTGATAAACAAGATAACCTGTGGCGACGAGACGACATGGCCGAGTGGTTTTAAGGCGTCGGATTACTAATCCGCTGGGTTATGCCCGCGTAGGTTCGAATCCTACTGTCGTCGATTGCCACAGGCTCGAGGAGCTACAACCCCTGTTATTTTGAGACGGTGATATCCACTCAAAGTAACAGGTGCCACACTGTTACCTACCGGCCTCTTTAGCTCAATCGGTAGAGCAATCGCTTTGTAAGCGATAGGTCATCGGTTCAATTCCGATAGGGGGCATAATGCCATTGAAGCTCATCTGGATGAGCAATCCATTCGTAATGGATAGGTAGCAGGTTCGATTCCTGCCGATGGCATTTCGTGGTTTTATTTCGATTTATTCTTAATGGCTCGAAATAGAATGAAACTTTTCTTTAAGGATCTCGTTACTGATGAATTAATTCCAGTGGTATGTGAATCCACGGATACACTCGAGAATCTCAAATACCAGTTTATGGCATATCAATCCCTTTCCCTTTGTCCTTCCGACATTCATATTGAAGTCCTACATGAATCCAATCAAGAAATTCATAGTGACCTCGACCTGCCTCCTATCATGGGTACAATCGAGGAATTAGGGATCAAGGATGACGATATTATTCTTTTCATGTACTCGATCGGAGCTTAAAGACTCTATGTGTTCCAAGAGTGGAAGCGACGTGGCACAGCGGAAGCGCGCCTGGCTCATAACCAGGAGGTCCATCGATCGAAACGATGCGTCGCTATTCCTATTATCAGTATTATCATAATCCTGATATGAGTTCCCAATTTAAAGCTTTTTCTCCTTGTTAGATATATAGAATGGCCTGCGCAACACTCCTACGGGTGGCTACCATGTGTGGCATCTACTATGTCAATAATGTGCTAAATCAGGATCGTCCTGTTTTATCACCTCAAAATGTGGTAGGAATTACCTACTCCAACCATGTTACTCTTTTTAATAACATGGCGTTTGCGAACTGCTTTGTAAATCGCTCGAATCCAGTACTTACTCAGCAGTCTCAGCAGGTTTTCTTGAACAATGATCATCCTGTGATTTACAATAAGAATCTTGTCTTTTATGACATCGAGAAGGATGACCATTTGAAGATGATTCGCATGATGAAGGAAAATGATAAGAAATTGGAAGCCGAGGAGAAGCGTCGCATGGACATCCAGGACAAGTTTGATGACTATCGAAAGACGATGGTTGCGGATTCAAAGAGATCGTCCATTCGATTCAAAAAGGAACTTGCTCGTCGTGAACATGTAGAGGCTGCGTTGGCTGACTTGAAGAAGAAGAAGGCCGCGACCGATGCGATTAAGAACCAGCTCCTTGCCAAGGAGAAGAAGCGTCCTCATGAGTTGGAAGGGAAGCTGAATCACATTAGTGAAGAGAAGAAGAAACATGCTCTGGAGCATATGAAGCAGTATCATGCCGAACAACAGCGCCGTCGTCTGATTGAGAAGGCCCTCACAAATCTGAAGAAGAAACGTGCTCAGTTCAAGGCAGAAAAGAAGAAACTGCTTGAGCGGGAGAAGTCGCGCTATGTTCTTCTTTCACACAAGCTGAAGCAATTGGAACAAGAGAAGAAGCGTCATGACGCCGAACAATCTGCCAAGGTCCATGAGTTAGAAAAGGAGAAGGATTCCATTCAAGGGGAACTCCAGCACGCGAAAAAGAACATGGAGATTTACCGTGTCTCCAATGAGAAGCTCTTTCACAAGGAAAAGGCCAGATATGACGATCTAGCCCATCGTTGGAACACACTTCAGGCGCAGAAGAAAAAACACGACGCGGAACAACAGCAAAAGCTCAAGAACGAAGAGGAGAAACGTGTACTCATTGAAAAGGCACTACGTCGTCTTCGTCGTCTACGTAAGAAACGAGAGTATGTATTGAAACGCCGCATTCGCCGTGAACGAGAGCTCCGCGAGGAACTGGAAGAACGTCTCCGAAAAATCCTACAAATCCAAGAACACCTTTGCGAGGATCGTCATGATGAGGATAAACATTAAAATAAAATCAGTTCTTCATCATAGGAATGGGCTGTGGCTGTAATAATCGCAGGGAACCTGAAGTCAGTCTATTACAACAACTTGGATATGACCCATTGGACGCCAATGAATGGGGTCCTATTTTATGGCGTTATTTACACTGCCTCGCAGAAAAAATAGGTTATACCGATGAAAGCAATGTCAATTCGAAATACGAAGCATCCTGTATCTTTTATTTATTGGATAACTTGTATCTCGTTATTCCATGTAATGAATGCCAGGCTCATGCGAGAGAATATATTTCAACCTATTGTGTCAATAAAATAGAGAACCTGAGAGGAAGCGAACTACGCAAAGAGGTTCGAAAGTGGTTATTTGATTTTCATACCGCAGTTCGACTGCGAAAGGGGCAACCTGTTATCCTTTCCACGGTACAAGAATGTAGTGATTTTTATCGAAACGCAACCATCAGTTCCGATGATTATACCAAATACATCCAGTGTGTCGCCGCTGCCGCACGTGAAAAAATCATAAAAATCAACCATTGGAGAAAATGGTATAATATGTCCGAACAATTAAAACAAATACTTGGTAATGTAGTTGTATAACTTATTTTATACAAATCACGGTAACATCCAGGATAAATACTACGGTACTGTGTTTATTCTTGATTCATATTTTCGACCCACGGATTGGAGACTTTCAGCGTACAGGAGTAATTGTTTGTCGTGAACGATAGAAGGAGCATCCCTAAAACAGGTCATATTATTTATTCGGGCATTCATCTACATGAATGAGAACACCCAGTAGTCTGAAAGAGGCTACCTACAGCAATCCATAACATATATTGTATCCCGTTCGTCTTGAAGAATGAGCTGACTTGGTCAATGATTGTACAATGATTGATCTCCACACGCCATTTCTTATTTTATCGGACATCATAAAATAAGAAATAATACATTACAAAGAATTATAAAAGCAGATGGGCTGGATAAGGGACAATATGCGGGCTTGAAAAATTAACCACATAGCCATAATCATGAAGCGCGCCCGCAGTAATGGGTGTAAAATAGTATTGTGATCCCGCGATTCCAGAAAGAATTTCGTGAGGAAGTGCGGGGTAATAAACGGATCCTGATCCAGTATTGTAATAGCGTTTTTCAGAAACAAACCCATCACGAAGACCCTCTTCCCAATGCGAATAGGCCGTTCCTGATCCAAAGTTATTTTCAATAGGAATTCGTGTAACCTGTGGACCTACCAGGCGTTGATACGCTTTAATGGCCTCGCTTTCTGAACCATTTCCTACATACCAGGTTTTGCTCGAATCCAAAAGACTGTCCCACCCAATTACATTTGGACCTACCACATACGAGGCCATTCCCATTCCATGAAGCATTTCATGAATGAGAACGGGAACAAGCGAGGAGATCGCACTTCCATTCAGTGTCGCACGGTTTGTGGTCAGAGACGAGAAGGTATTCGAATTGAGGAGAATATACTGTCGAAGGGGGATGATTCGAGGAGGAGCGTTGTTTACCACGGTAGGTCGAGAGCTCGCAAGAATGGATGGATTGAGTGCTTGAACATCGATGTCAATCATCATGTCATAGTCGCGACTAACGGTTGGAATACGACGACCATGAGTTTGAACTACAATTGATTCAATGATGGTCACTGCTTGTGTAACCAATGCTCTTACTTCTGAGGGAACACTCTTGAGATAATTCACAAACATTCGATAGGGCTCAACACGAGGAACCACAGGAACAATGGGAACCACAGGAACCACGGGAACTATGGGAGCAACAGGAACCATGGGAACCACAGGAGCCACAGGAGCCACGGGGACCACAGGAGCCACGGGGACAATCGGTGTAGGCGTGGGAACAACCGGTGGTAGAGGAGGTACGCGTTCCGTACACGAAATAACTGTCTGATAGGAAGTACAAATGGATTGACCAATCATCTTGGTAGAGTCAATGGAGGACTGAATTCCATCTCCACGATAGATACTTACCGCAGAGGCTCCTGTAAAGATCGCATCCCATGAAGAATAGACCAATGTGACCTCAGGAGTCATTGTAAAGGTTCCATATGAATGTTCCTGAAGGGTATTTTCTAAAAAGGGTGTTGCGCCGAGAAGAAAATGATACTGTAGTTCGGTTGGAGAAATGGATTTTCCAAACCATTTGGTTAGTACTGTCTGAAAGATAGATCCATAGAGTGTACGTGCCGATAAATAGGTATCTTGTAAGAGTCCTGACTGAGAGGACCATTGGAGGGCATTGGAAACCACCGAAGGATGAGAGCGAATCCACTTCATGGGCGAATCACGGAGAGGCCAACGACGAATACATTGTTTTGCCACATCCAGACCATAGACAAGATCCATCATCAAAAATGCCATGTCGGTCGAAGAAACGGCTTGACAACGACACCACTCCAATCCAAGCCAGATCCATGGATGAGTAGAGGAGGAGGACCATAATCGAGACTCCTGTAGTTGATTCTGGGTCGCTTGACTACGAAGCCGAATCATCGCGCGGACCTCTTGTTCATATCGTACTTCATCGGGTTCCACCCAGGTAGTGGAAATACGAGGATCGATGGAAAGAGAAAGACGAAGCCATGCGGAACAGAATGTCCACCATGTCGACCATTGTGCTTTTGTTTTAATCCGTGTCTCCTGTGATACAGGAAGAGCAAACAGGGCCGATCGTTGAAAGAGGATCGAATCCAAGTGATTGATGACCGCAAGAATCCATACCATTTTTTCCGCATCGGGCAATGTCACATTTTTTACACTACGACTCCAATCCCAGTTACACCATGTCCCCTCGATTCGTCTCGATGGGTGGACCCATTGCCACGCAGCAACCACCATCATGGTCCATTTTCCTTCAAAGGTATATCCGATGTGGCGTCGAAGAGCGGTTGAAAAGAGGTACGAAAATGCGGAATCAAGTGTAAGATCATTGTTCATCGATAAATGGCTCACCATACGAGAAAAAGAAGAAGAGGGTGCGAGAATTCCTCCCGTGGAGCTTCTCGCACTTTCCCCATTATCATAGACCGCAGAAACCGTAAACCGATAGGAGCGCCCCGCCACCAGATTTGGAAAAGAATAGGTGGTACCATACGTGGTAATCGCAGGTTTTTCCGTTTCATATTCGTAGATACGAATTCGATAGGACTGAGGTCGACGCGAGGGAGCAGTCCATTGAAGTGTGATGGGTGCCACAAACCACCGAAGGGATGTCACGGGTGGCAAGGGCAATGAAAGTTGTATAGGAGAGGGTTCATTCACCAC
>JACCDW010702084.1_pt1 | contig 10984 bp, 12 predicted proteins | sample 7449781 | NCBI WGS metagenome assembly JACCDW01 (sample SAMN15323449, study PRJNA562643) | freshwater metagenome | isolation source: river surface water | place: USA:Blue River Watershed | collected 2017-08-18
GGGCTGTCTTGGGTCATGGTGAAAACTCTGTGAATGCGTTGGAAAACTGAAATGTACCATTAACCGACCGATCGGTTGGTTAATGTTTTCCCTTGTTTAATGCATCTGTTTCATCCCGTTATAGTTGGGGACAGTTGCATTCTGAATTTGATTGGAGAATTGATTTGACCTACGAAAACATCGAAGTCCGCACCGAAGGCGGCAAAGTTGGCATCATCACGCTCAACCGCCCCAAAGCCCTGAATGCTTTGAATGGTCCCCTGATGGACGAGTTGGGCACGGCTCTGAAGGCTTTTGACGCCGACGATGCCATAGGTTGCATCATTGTCACTGGCAGTGAAAAAGCTTTTGCAGCAGGCGCTGACATTTCGGCCATGGCCAAACACAATTTCAATGAAGTTTACAAAGGCGATTTCATCACCCGCAATTGGGAAACCATTCGAAGCATCCGCAAACCCGTCATTGCGGCGGTCAGTGGCTTTGCATTGGGCGGAGGCTGTGAGTTGGCCATGATGTGCGACTTCATCATTGCTGCAGAAAACGCCAAGTTTGGTCAACCCGAAATCAAGTTGGGCATCATTCCTGGCGCAGGCGGCACACAACGTCTGCCCCGCGCCATTGGCAAATCCAAAGCCATGGACTTGGTCTTAACGGGTCGCATGATGGACGCCAATGAAGCCGAACGCGCCGGTCTGGTCAGCCGCATTGTGCCCACAGAGAAATTGATGGAAGAGAGTTTGGGCGTGGCCTTGCTGATCAGTGACATGGGCCAGTTGGCCGTCATGGCGGCCAAAGAAAGCGTCAATCGCGCCTTTGAAAGTGGCTTGAGCGACGGTGTGATGTTTGAACGCCGTTTGTTCCATGCGATGTTTGCCACAGCCGACCAAAAAGAAGGCATGGACGCATTCTTGAACAAGCGTGCTGCCAAATTTTCTAACTGCTAATCACTGATGGCTGATGGCTAGCAACTAGTTTGCTTATTTTTCTTGCACACATCTGAAGCCAATGTAAGCAACCCGAGTGTCTCTCGGCTTGCTTGCCAGGTCAGATTCTTTTTGTCGGTCTGCGTCGTACCACCACGACGCACTGCGGGTCACGCGTTCAGAACCTTGGCCAGTATCGACCCATTCCCACGCATTGCCGCCCATCTCAAACAGGCCGTTCACACCGGGTGGCGTGCTCATGACCAAGACATGCCCGACGCCGCGCCAAAGGGCACCCTTGGGTGCCTGCCCTGGGTAGTTGCCGCAGCCATTCAGGCAATGACTCTCACGCGCACTTTGGCCATTTGGATAGGGGTAGCGCTGACCTTTGACAAAGCCTGAGGGCGGGTTGTCTCTTTGCTCCAAATAGGCGGCCTTGACCCACTCTGTATCGGTTGGCAATCTTTTGCCTTGCGCACGGCAAATTTGCTGCGCTTCATCGAATGTCAAATGAACGGCCGGCTCGGCATCTTGCGCTGCGACACCAAAAGGCGCACGCCAATGCCAGCCCTTTTTCTGAGTCCAGCCCGACTCGTAAATAAAACCACCGCCCTCTTTTTCTGCCTGGCTGACAAAGCCAGTAGCAGCGGCAAAACGTTTCACTTGTGCAACCGACACCTCATGCACATCCCACAACAAACCATGCACCAGCGTTTGCGCACCCAACTCTTGGGGAGGCTTGCGACTTTGTGCCATGGCCTGACTTGAAAAAATAGCCAGCAGCAAAACAATCTTGAATAAAGAGGTATTCATTTTCTACATTTACCTAGGTTCAGTAAACCGATATGCTTGATCCTGCGTTATTGAAGCATAAACAGGAGAACCCCATGAAAAAACTGATTGCACTTTTACTGCTCACGCTCAGTGCTTCTGCTGCCATGGCGCAGCATCATGGTCATCGTTATAACGGCCACTATGGGCATCATGGCCACCATGCTAGAGGCCACATGGGTGGTGGTTGGGGTTGGACAGTGCCGGCGGCCATTGGCGGACTCATTGTTTATCAAGCCATCAGGCCCCAACCCATCATTGTTCAACAACCCTCTGTGGTTTACCAACAAGCACCGGTGGTCGTTCAGCAACCAGCCGACAACATTGTTCTGCAAAACCCCACTTGCACGCCATGGACTGAAGTTCAAAGCTCAGACGGCAGCATCACGCGTACGCGTACTTGCACGCAATAAGCCGATCTTGGCCATCAGCTGTTGAACTTTGAAGCGCGCATCCCGCGCCAAAGTTCAATTGCAGCAACTGGCACAGCCGAAATGGCCAAAACCGGCATGGCGACCAACATCAGCGCACCGCCCAAATAAGCCCAAGGGCTCACACTTCGCCATGCGCCGGGAAGCAACGCAGGCCAAATTGGCGATTTGGACGTCGATCCAGCATGACGGCGCTTGAAGAACATCACCCAGCCTGACACCACCGAGAACAAAATACTCACGCCAAAAACAAACAACAAAATTTGATTCCACACACCAAACTCTCCGCGGTGAAATGGAATGCCAATGGCTGTCGCTTTTCCAAAGACTGTTTGCTCTGCCCAACCACTGTAAAAAAGTTTCTCACCTGAATAGGCGTCAAGCAGCAGATCAAATCGTTTCGTCGGATCGCCTCTGTCCATTTGGTTGGCACGCCAAACACCTTCAGGGCCTTTGGGTGCCATCATCATGATTGAAACTTCTGGTGCTTCACGGCGAATGGCTGTCAAGGCTTGCTCCCACGTCAAAGGTTTTGCACCTTCAGCAGGGCTAGACTTGAATTTGGCAGGAATTCGAGGTGGCGTTTGACCTGTGGCGTCACGGGCCCACTTAATTTGACTGCCTGCGTTTTGACTCCAAGTCAAACCCGTGACCAAAATGACAAAACTAATCAAGCCCAGTGCCACCCCAATGAAGGCATGCCACTGACGCCAAGCCGTGCGTCCTTTGGCGTCTTTTTGTGGCAAGCCAGGCTGTCCAGTTGAGGGCCACCACAAAAACACGCCAGTCACTAACATCACCAGGGTCCAACTGGCAGCCAGTTCAATCATCCAACGCCAACTGTCTCCTTGCAACAAACTCGAATGCAGTTTGCGCGCCCAAGTGGCAAACCTGTCGGACTCGTTCAATTGCCCGAGCACCTCCGCGGTGTAGGGGTTGACATAGACGACTGTCGCCTTAGAAGGAATGCCAAAGTTAGGACGCAAAAACTGAGATTTGCTCTCGGGATTTGCAGCACCCCCACCATGCCCTGAGTGACCACCACCCTTTGCCTTGTCCTGCTTGGGTGCAGAAAACGCAACACGCACACTGTCGTCTGCTTCAAAGGCCGGTATGACGGAATGTAAAGTCCAGCCTTCAGCAACGACAGCATGTGCGGCCGATACAGCTTCGTCCAATGGGCGAGCCTGCGCTTGCGGCACCACTGTGTCTAAGTGGCCATGCAAAGACCGTTCAATTTGAGGCGTAAACACATACAGTAAGCCTGTGATGCAAGCCACCAACACAAATGGACTGGCAATCAGAGCGGCCCAAAAATGTAAGCGCCACAGCAAACTTCTGCGACGAGCTTTAAGGGAAGCAAGTGGGGTATTCATAAGCGCTTCAGAATTGAATTAAAGAAATGACTGGGTCAGACCCAACATCACGCTGCGGGGCGCACCTGGTGAATAGGTGTTTTGTGAATTGGGCGTGTAAGTGCCACTCTTGTAAGAGCTGGATGCAGTGTCTGCATAGCGTTCATTGTTGAGATTGCGCACTTGGCCCCAAACTTCCATGCCACCTTTCAATTTGTGAGTGGCCGTGACGTTCAACAAGGTGTGGCCTTCATATCGAACCGTATTGAGATTGTTCATCCAATACCCACCTTGTTTAACCAACCCCAGCGCAATGCGTGAATCGGGCGTGAACTTCCAAGCAATTTGTGCATTCACAGTGTGTGACGGCGCTTGTGGCATTGACTTGCCTGCGTAGTCTTCCACCGCACCCACTTTGGCACTCACCAAATAATTGACAAACTCATGTTTTGCCCAAGTGGCACCTAATCGCCAATCCCATTCAGGCAACTGCTGCGAAAGCGATAACTCAAGGCCGCGACTGCGCGTTTGACCGGCATTTTTGTTGTAGCTGTCGCCCACTTCAGAGGTGTAAGACACGATGGTGTCTTTGCCATCCAACTGATACAAGGCGGACTCAAATTGAATCCGATTGGCCAGCAAGGCGCGCCAACCAATTTCTTGGTTGTTGTAAACCGATGGCTTTAAATCTGGAATGGCTGTTTTGCCATACAACTGACTCACCTCAGGCGGCGTAAAGCCTTGACTCAGGTTGGCATACAAACTTTGCGTATTGGAGAGCGCAAAAGTGGCACCGACTTTGGGACTGATGCGAGAGAAGTTGCGTTTCTCATTGGGTGCACCAAAGTTTGCACTGGGCACCAAATGATTCACAAAGTCGTATGCAATGCTGTCATACCTTGCGCCTGCCACCACCCTGAAATTCTGGGCTGGCGTCAATTCCAATTGTGCAAAGAGGGCGTGATTGAAAATGCCAGCGCCATAGTCTCTGACGCCACTGGGGTTTGCAACATTGTTCAGCGTGTAAGTCTGATAAACACCCGACACTGCGTCTCGCGTAATTCTCAAGTTGTCCGACACATAGTCGTTTTGGCTGCTGTCAATGTAAACACCTGAGACCAAGCGTGCATTCAACCAGCTCAACGCCTGAACATGCTTCACATCAAGGCCCAATGACTCAACATGGTTGTTGTTGAGGGTGCCTCTACAAACAGTTCCTGCGCAGCCACTGATCGTGTAAGCAGGCAACTGACCATGGTCGTTGTGACGGGCAAAGAGTGTGACTGTTGTCACTCCTTTGGAAGTTGTTTCGCCTTCCCATGCCAAGTTGGCGCGCGTGGTTTTGTCTTTGCGCCAAGTGAAGGTGTTGATGCTTTTGCTGGGGTTATTGCGATAGTCATTTTCAAAAAGACTGCCCGTCATGTCGGCATCCAAATTGGTATGCACCAGTGACGCACGCAGCCAGCTTGAAGGGCTCAATTCATAATCAGCGCGCAAGGTCAATGAGTCTTTCTTACCACCGCTGTATTGCTGCCAATTGGTGTGATCGCGCTCAGAGCTGTAATGCGAGAATCTCAAGCCCAAGTTGCCCCAACTATTGGAAGCACCCGAATCAACGCGATAAAAACCATCCGTGTTGTCTCGTCTGTACCCCAAATATCCTGTGGGTGTGCGTGATGGTTTTTGCGTCAAGAAATTCACAGCGCCACCCACTGCATTGCTTCCATACAAAGAAGAGGCAGCGCCTTTGACAACCTCCACAGCACTGGAACCATTCATATTGGTTTCATTCAAGCTGTTGTGATTGAACACGCCCAAAGGTCGAATTGGAATGCCGTCTTCTAAGTACTGGTAGACAGCGTTGGTGCTGATCGGCTGGCGAATGGACATGCTGTGCTGCTCATTGCCCAAATCGTTCCAAAAAACACCTGGAATGCGATTGATCATTTCCCCCACTGATTTGGCTTTGTCTTGGTCCCACTGAGTGCGGCTGACAGTGCCAATCGAAACAGGGGTTTCAGAGAGTTTGGTTTCAACGCGAGAACCAGAGACCACCACTGTGTCTGTTTGTGAAAATGCGGCTGAACTGACAAAACATGCCAGCAAAGCGCTGTGAAGCGGATTGAAGATGAATTTTTTTCTCATGATGAATACAAAACTGCAGATAAGTAGAGGCCAAGGCGGCACAAAACTTAAATGCGTAAAGACAAATTTCAGCACTTGCAATGAGCAAGCGCCAATTGGTTTTCAATCAGAGAAAAGAGGGGGGCCCGCGAGAAGGAAGCGGTGGTGCTGTGAGAGAGGCAATGTGGGCCGCCTCAATGGGTTGCAGCACATGGGCCAGAGAGGAAGGTTTTTGGACAACTGGCGCGGCGGGGGGCATGGGTGTTGCCACCGTAGCACACAAAGGACATTCCATGCCGCTGGTGGCTTGGACTTCGGTGCTGCCATCGTCCGTTGAAACCATCTTCATGACGCCAGCCGAGGAGCAAATGACTTGACTGGCAGTTGGCTTAAAAATACTGGCGGCAATGGACGTACCGACGAACATGACAAACCAGACCAGCACCAGCTTGGTCAGCAGTTTGGAATATTGTTTCATCGGCATGGGTCGAATTATGCCGCAAGCTGAAGACCCTTTTTAGGTGGCTTTGCCTAAATTCAGGACAGCATCGGCCACCTTGCCGGTGTCGCGTTCCAAGGCCAAAATGTCACCCCCTACACGGACAAAGGTGTAGCCAGGATCGAAATTAAGCTTATCGACCAGCTTGGGTTCAACTGGATAAGTTTTGGCACCTTGAGGCAATTTTTCCCCAAATTTCCAGGCCACTTTGATGCCTGTTTCACAGGCGTCGTTGCGCCAATTCATGCCCTCAGGACATTTGCCAGGCGACAATGTTTCCATGAAAAATGAACGCACAAACTGCCGTCTGATCTTTCCAAAATAATTGAGAACAGGCGTCCCAAATTCTGGAGGAAAAACAAACATGGGCTCAGTGGGCAAGGGGTACTTGCGAGACATGTCCTCTTCAGGCGGCTTAGTGCCACCCATGTTGATATTGATATTGGGCGCACCCGATGCAGCAGGCATTGCACCAGCCGAAGGCATACCTGCCATGGCCACGACGGCAGGCGCTACGCCAACATTTGTGTTGCCAGCAGCAACCGTGCCCGCAGGCGCAGGACCCGATTCAGTGGTTTGCGCAGGCGCGGCACCTTCACGGCCACTGCCAGGGCCTTGAACATCAGGACGGTAATAGCGGCTGACTGCGTTGTGATCAGCACCCATACGTCTTTCCATGATGCCGTCAACAACCGCACTCAGCGCCACGCTGTCGGAGGTGCCCAACAAAGATGCTTTGCTGGAAACAATGATGGACATTTGCATGGGCGAGCAAAAGTTACCATTTTTTTTCAGCCAATCGATGGCCTTGGCTTCCCGCTCTCGCGGATCGTGAAGGGTCAAGGCAAGTTGTCTAAACTCCGCAATGACGCATGACCCAGTAGGCACTGCAGGCGCAGGGGCAGGCGCCGCAGCTCTGGGTCGGGTCTGCGCGTGCGCGGAGACAACCATCAGTAAACTGAAAGCACATCCTAGCCAATACTGATAGCGATGGTTTTTCAATGACCCTACTTTCATTGCGTTTGCATCAGACCCACTTCGGCCTAATCTAATTGATTTCGACCGAAACATTCAGCCACAAAATCTAATCGACAGATGACGGATTAACTTGAGTGGCTGCAATTTCAAAATCTGCATTGCCCCACCGACTTGGCACCCCGTTGCCAGCAAGGCCCTGTAGTCTTTAGCGCCATTTTAGGAATCCCCTTCATGTCAATCACAATGGGTTGACCCAAAAAGCTTTTGACCCCTTGTTTGTCCATCTCCAACTTGACCACCCAGGCTTTGCGTTGGTTGTCGTTATCGGTTTCTTTCATGACAAAGTTGCCGACACTGAACAAAATGGGTTTGCCTTTGTAAAGGCCCACGTCTTGCGTCACATGGGGGTGTCCACCAATGACAGCGTCAGCACCCGAATCAATCATCAGCTTGGCCAATTGCCATTGGCGTGGGTTGCCCTTCAATTCATTTTCCCAACCCCAATGCATGATGGGAATCACCAGATCGGCTTTGTGGATGGCCCTTGCCGCCAAAATATCGGCCACCACCTGCTGGTCTTCGCTCCAAGCAACGCCCGGCAAATTGTGGCCAGCTTCAAAACTGCGAGGCTGAAATTCGTTGTAACTTAAAACGGCAACGCGAAGGCCTTTGCGCTCAAAGATCAGCGGCGCATGTGCCTCTTTTAAATTCATGCCACCCCCCACTTGCGGCAATCCGCCTTTTTTGAGAAGTTGCAACATGTCTGCAAAGGCTTCAGGACCAAAATCGCCGCTGTGGTTGTTGGCCAAGGCCACCGCATCGAAATGTTTTTTGAGCACAGGAATCACGCGCGGGTGTGCTCTGAACGTGAACATCTTATCGCCAGCGGTGCCTTTGGTAGACACCACACATTCCAAATTGGTAATGCGAATATCGGCTTTGGCAAAAAAACTTTCAAAGTCAGTAAAGGGATCGCCACCTTTGGCGATGAGCTCGCCCGCGTCATCGTCTAGGGTGCTGTCGCCAGCAAATACTAGGCTAACCAGCGGTTTGTCTTGGGCCAAGCCCGTCTTGTTTGTTTGGGCAAAGCCCAAAGGCAAAGCAAGCCAGCTTGAAAGAAGAAAACAAACGACACAGCGCATCATTTTGAAAGAACGCATGATCATGGTGAGACCGTACTTAGCCAGCAACTGTAGATAAGTTCGCGCTCAACGGGGCCACCATAGACACGCTGCTCACCTGTTAAGGCATAGGGTTTGGGAGAATTGGGAAAGGGCCCCGCATATTTGGCTTGCTGTAACAAAACTGGCCGAGGTTGCTGATCTAAATAAGCATAGATCAACACATGCTCTAACTTTGAATTGGATTCAGTCAAAACCATTTTGAAAAAGAACCGCCCACCAATGTCAACAGTAGGGACCGAATAAGGGTCTTGGGTGGATGTTGCTTTTAACTTGTAAGTGGTGCCGGCGTAGCTAACGTCGCATTGCAACAAATGACCTGCAACACTGGGTAAAACAAAACAAGCTGACAGCAGAAACACGCCCATACAGCGAGAGATCTTTGCAAGTGTGAATGAACAACGCATTGGCTTAGCCCTCGTTTGAAGCGTCTACTTGCTTAAACTGAACGATGTTGCCCTCAGGATCCCAGCCATCTAGCACCACAAAGCCACGAAAACGCCAGGCTTGTTTGAGGGGCTTCAAAAAACCGCCGGTGGCTTTGGCAGCAGCACGCACCACTTCCAAATCATTGACCACAAATGTTGGTTTCATGGCCGATTCATCGCGCTGCTCGGGCGGCGTCGAAATGACAATGCTTTCCGCATAGGCTTTAGAAATGGCATGTACCACAACTTCTTGACCTGAACCCACCAGCAGGTCGTGCGTTTTATCTGACTCCACGACCTTTAAACTGAGCGCTTGCTGGTAAAACTCAGATACTTTTTCTTTGTTCTTTGCAAAGATAACCAAGCCTTGCAATGGCGATTTTTTGATTGAGGGCATGTCAGATTGATAGAGCGATCAACTCAAGGCCCATCATATCCACAAAATGATGGGCAAAAACTTCGCAATTTACTGACGGCGTCCTTCAATTCTGAGGGGCGGTACTTGAAAGTCATGCATGCCATAGGGGCCAATCACCTCGCCCGTCAAGGTGTTGCCTTGAACCCTGGCGATGACCGACTTCAGTTGGCCTTCACTGTTGACAAAACTAAAGTGCAAGTCAGGGCCGTCCATACGAGCACCTAATAAGTTTTGTTGTTGGCTTTTTAGCTGAAGCGTGCCGCCCACTCTTTGAAAAACCTGATCCAACCTCAAAGTAGCGATCCCGCCACCCTCTAGACCAGAGATAGACCACACACCCCGAGCCATAGCGGGTACTGTCCAAAAATAACCGGTACCCTTGGCAACACGAATGACCTGATCGGGCTCCCAATCGCCCATTGAAAATGTATTGGACAAAATACGCGTGCCCGGCTTCATGGCCAACAAAGTAGGACGCAGCTGTAAATTGAGCTCTTCCAACAAATACAAGGTCACCACGGTTGCTTTCGAAAAATCTTCTTTGAAAATATCGCCGTGAACGATGTGAACTCTGTCGGCAACACCTGCACGCTGTGCATTGCGATTGGCCAGGTTTGCCAAATCTCTGTTGTACTCAATTCCCCAAGCACGGGCCTTGAAACTTTGCGCTGCAGCAATTGGAATTTTTCCATCGCCTGCACCCAAATCAACCAACAGGTCATTTGGCCCTACATTGGCCGCTTTCATTAATTCATGGGCTAAGTCATCGCTTGTAGGAAGCCACATTACATCCTTACCCATCTGACCACGCTTGGGCACATAGGTTTCGGTTTTGATCGAAATGCACGCCTGCAATCCTAGAACAGTTGCAGCAATCACAAGCAATCTGGCTAATGAAAAAATATTCCAGTGAGTCATGTCGTAGCGCTTTAGAACATCCAATTGATTTACAACTTTCGAGCAACCCAGAAACTAGCCCCTTGTGGACCATACTGCTCGGCATGCTCTACATCGCGTGCTAGGTAAAAGCCTTGGCCCGCTGCGTAGGTCTGTGCGGTTTCGCCTAACGTTAAAGTGACCTGACCCGCCGCAACCTGTACCCTGACATCGTAGGGGTGAGTGTGGTTTGGAATTGACAAGTTGGGTTCCCAATCTTTTTGAATGATCTCGTCAAAGCCATCGTCCATGGCTTGGCTTGTAAATTCAATTAAGTTGTCGTGAGACTTCATGGCACTTTCTCGCTCAAAAACGCTACCGTATCAGAAATAAAATCAATTGGTTTTAACCGAAGAAGGCGAATCATCGTTCATGAGGCTCTGAATGCGACTGGCAGCCTCTAGCAAATTGATCAAATTCTCCTCGTTCATCGGCTCAAAATGCTGAGAGACGGATGGGTGAACAAATAAATGACCACTGTCTGATCGATAAATCCAGCCCTTTTCTATCAAGGACTCCACCTTGCGGCGTACGGTCTCCCTAGGTATACCCGTTGCGTCGGCAATGGACAGCGCATTGCATGGTCGAAGCACTTTGGCGTGGGCTTCAATGTCATCCAGGGCAAAAGCGTCGTTGTCCTTGGCAAGTAACCACGCGCCAACATTGTGCGTGGCAATTTCACCAAGCACCATGGCCATGACAATGTCGCCCTTGAACACAGCATAGATAGACCGCAACAAGGGCAATGTGAACCCAGACATTGCCAGTGACACTCTGTGCCGCTCAGATTTAAGGCGCTCTTGGTTCAACGACGTTAGTTTTGTACTCATATACCCATTTTGGGGAATTACCCCAACACTGCTTTGGTGGCAGACCTTAA
>JACCDW010182977.1_pt1 | contig 10982 bp, 17 predicted proteins | sample 7449781 | NCBI WGS metagenome assembly JACCDW01 (sample SAMN15323449, study PRJNA562643) | freshwater metagenome | isolation source: river surface water | place: USA:Blue River Watershed | collected 2017-08-18
TCAGAGGATCAACGAGGACAAGCAGCCACAGCCTTTACCAAAAACGCTGTCGCTACTACCCAGAAGCATCAAGTTACACTCTATGCGTGGGACAAGTTTGGTGGTCGTGTATTGGGAGATATCATACTAAATGGTGTTAGTCTCCGTGCTGAATTAATCCGCAACGGTTTTGCTCGTGAATACTACGGTGAAGCTAAACAAAGCTGGTGTAACTGATAAAGATTAAATAATCTTATGAAACCAGAAACTTATAAAATATTCGCCCTGATGTGTGAAGGCATCGTCAACGAAGTCAGTTCCACAATGGATATGGTTAAATCCAAAATTGGAGGACGTGAAGTTGTTAAGCACCTACACACTAGTATGGGTTTAAGCCACGAACAAAAATACAGCCCAGTTGAAAAGATCAGCTGGAGCCAACTTAAAGACAGCTACAAAGGATCTTGGGTTATCATACACGGAGACAAAGGCACAGGCGCTATCAAATACGACGGAAGGACCTATAGAGCAATAGCCAGCGACGGTGGCGAAATTAAATCTTTTACCAGTGATCGTGGCGGTAATATTGTAGATTTTCTCAAAGGAAATATAGGGCAGTTGCGTAGATTTTTTGTAGGCAAGGAATCAGGAAGTGTATCTGACATCCAAAGAACAAGGCAACAACGACAGGCAGGAGCCGATGTTAAAAAAGTCGATACAGAAACATTGATTAAAAAGTTCAAACCTTTATGGGCCAAAGCAATACAAGCTGCCATAGCAGACGGCAAGGGTCATGTGGCTAATATGATCAAGAATGATGCATACGAAAAAGCCAAGAAGAAACTTAATCAAATTGAATCTTTGCAGAATGCATTGGAAAGCATCGAAATGGGCACACTTGATGATACTCCCCGGTTTATTAGGAACGCTGTGCAAAACGCGATAGTAATGGCGGCATCATATCATTATCCGGAAGAGACAGGTGAGATTCAACGAGGTAGGTATGGTGATGCAGGATTGGTACCAACAGGTGAAGGCACTAAAAAACTTCTAGCAGATATCGAACAAGGTGATACCGCTAAAGTAGGAACTATTTTATCATTTTTCAAAAGGGCATTGATTTCAGGATGAGAACAGCAGATTTAAACGACCACCAACTCATAGAAGCCAATGTCGCGGCCAAGATCAAAGATCCCAAGACCGTTAAGATGTTAGGTATCGCTATGAGACACGACGGCACACTCCCTCCAAAGGCAGTGGCCAAGCTAGGACCTAAACCAACAGACGAAGCTACTTTACAGTTATGGAGTGAAGTATTAGATGCTAGCCTACGATCAACAGACTACGGTGACATATCAGCAGACGGTAAGTTCGACGATTGGCTGACGAGATTGTACATTAATGGCATTGTAGATTACGAGGATATTAACGGCGAGGGCGGAGATGCTCTAGGTGCTTGGAAAGCTCTGAGTATTCGTAATAAGTTGAAACCACAACATCAGGATTTTAATAAGTTTAAAAATCTAAGACAGATACAAACTATCGTTCGTGACAGTAATTACAGAGACGAGCTAAGGAAGATCAAAGACGCTGAGGTCATAGAAAAACACAAGCGTGAAAAGAAAGAGTTAACTTTGATTGATGACGAGCGTTTCTTAGTAACCGTTCCTTTTAACTACGGTGCTTGCTATACATTTAACAATGAAATGGGCTATCAGGCTAGTTTCTGCACAGGGTCCAGCTCCGGACTTACCTGGTTCAATCGCTATGCAGATGACGGCCCTATCGTCAGTATCATCGACAAGGCCAACTCGGATGATGTCAACGGCAAGTGGCAGATGCATGCCCCTACCAATCAACTAAACAATGGTAATCAAAGTGTTCGCAGCGATGAAAAGTTCGCAGAACTGTTTCCTGGACTAATGACTAAGATCATCGCAGCCATACAGAGCAACAGCACAGAGATCAAGAAAGCCAGCGTAGACATCGTACCTGGTGGCTACGACATAGAACAGAGCATAGCAGATATCAAGAAGCGTTTTCCATTAAGTGTTGCATCAAAAGAACCAGAAGCACAGGCACCAGAAGAGCAGGAAGATGGCGAAGGTACATATCTGGTCACTCATACGCCCAGCGGCAGAACAGCTAGGATACCTGCACAGAACAGAGAAGATGCACAGCAGCAGTTACTGAACAGGCATCCCAATGTTAATCTAGATGATTTCACTTTCCAACTACAAAGGGAAGGTGCGTAAGAACACACCTTAGGACCGTTAAACTTGCGGTGTGTGGCCGGCTGCTGGCCAGGATGTGATGGAGTCGTGCCCAAAGCATCCTAAAGTGAGCGAAAGACCTAGGAATGAAAATAGCGATTTTCATACATCAACCAGTATGCTCAGTGGATTCTGCCAACGGCGTCATACAAGCTCTCAGTCCGCACTACAGTTTCAAACTATTCAGCAAAGATGAAGTAGAGCCCACATTCTTCCGCGATGTGGATCTGGTCTGCTTTCCTGGAGGCATCGGTGATGCAGACAGATATGACACAGTGATGAAATGGAATGCACCCCACATCAAAAGATACATAGAGCGAGGCGGCAAGTATCTAGGCATCTGTATGGGAGCTTATTGGGCGGACAAGGATTACCTAGATATATTGACCAATGTCAGGGCGGTACAATATATCAAGCGACCTGACACAGATACTCGCAGACCGCATACCAAAGCCATATCAGTCAAGTGGCAGGGCCGAGAAGAACGAATGTATTTCTATGATGGTTGCACTTTTACAGGCAACGCATTCAGATGTCACAGCATATATGCCAATGGAGATCCTATGGCCATAGTGCAGAACAATCTAGCATTGATAGCCTGCCACTTAGAAAGCACTAGGTATTGGTACGATAGAAAATATATGCGACCACACTGGCACGGTGGTCGCCATCATAGATTACTGCTGGACTTCGTAGATCAGTTTATGAAGCAGTAACTTGATCGAACACTTCTTTCCAGTTCTTGACTCTACGGATTTCCGGATGTTCAAAATCCATATTGTGTCCGTGTTCCATCAGCAGTGATTTTAGTCCTACTTGGTGACCAGCTTCAGCATTGGTGATCTTATCTTCAATCCACCAATAGCCTTTGCCACGATACTGTTCTAGGACTTCGTCTTTGTCTGCACCTGTTTCTAGAATAATAAACTTAGTGAACGCGGTCTTGCCAAACAGTTTACGCAGATTCATCTTGCGCAGTTCCTGTGCGTTCTCATCTGAGCTCATTGAAGTAATGCAGTGGAAAACATAACCATATTCTTCGTGCAGCCGTTTCACATAATACATAGCATCACGCAGGGGAGGTAGGAATCCCATATGTGCAGATTCGTTGAACATTTTGATTAGCTTTTTGGCCTGTTCTTTTTCAATACCGTATCGTTTACCAATATCGTATTTGAACTGGCTATCTTCTTGTTTTTGGAATCCGTGTTGCTCCATCCAAACGGAAAAAGCAAATTCCCAATCTAGCAGAACACCGTCTGCATCGGTTAAAATGATTTTTTTCATACTGTTATTATATACTCAGTTAATAGATGTGTCAATCACCTAAATACTTACTATGAACATTATATTAACTACCTTAGTGATGGTTCAAATCACTATCGCTTGTGTTACGCTGTACCTACATCGTAGCCAGGCACACAGAGCAGTACAATTCCACCCTGCGGTAGCACATTTTATGCGATTTTGGTTATGGCTTACTACAGGTATGGTTACCAAAGAATGGGTAGCGGTACATCGCAAACATCATCAAGCATCAGACACAGAAGCAGATCCTCATAGTCCTAAGATTTATGGAATATGGCGTGTATTGTTTGGTGGTGTAGGACTATATATCAAAGCCTCTCGAAATAAAATCTTAGTACAAGAATTAGGTGTAGGAACACCGAATGATTGGATTGAAGAAAACTTATACACCCCGCACAGTCGCCTAGGGATTCTTATAATGTTGATCATAGATCTTGCTCTTTTTGGCCCTGTGGGATTCGTGGTCTGGGGTGTTCAGATGTTATGGATACCTTTCTGGGCGGCAGGCGTAGTTAACGGACTCTGTCATTGGTGGGGATATCGCAACACAGATACTAAAGATACCAGCCGAAACCTATGGCCTTGGGCAGTATGGATAGGCGGCGAAGAACTACATAACAATCATCATGCCAACGGTGCATCAGCAAACTTCCGTCAGCGCAAATGGGAAGTTGACATTGGTTGGATGTATATACGCATACTGCAATTTTTTAGATTAGCAAAAGTTAGATAATAAAAAACCCCCTTTCGGGGGTTTTTCATTTCATAGTATAATGCTCTATGAGCCTAATATTATTTCTTCACGCTGGTTTGATTTACAAAAGCGTACATCTTCTCAGCGGTCTCTAGTACCTTCTCTAATCCTGGGAATTCAGGCATACCAACAGTAGTAACGATCTGTCCATTTTTTTCGTCACGCTTTGCTGACATTTCCCAACCTTGCCACTTGTATGTATATTCTTGGGCAACAATATCTTTAGCCATTTCTAAGATCTCTGTACGGATCTCATAGCCATTCTTATTAAATTTAACTTCTGGAACTTTCATTTCCGGTGCATTGAATAATTGATTTGACATAATTTTCTCCTTGTGTGTATGTGTCAATTTGTACTTTTAGGCAGTACCTTCCTTCTTGGGAAACAAATACTTGCTGATCGTTTCCACAGAATATTTAGCCATGTCAATAGTGTTGTTGATTGCCATCTTGGCGAATTGTGTTTGTGCATCAATGTATGCGTGTGCCGCTTTGTTTAGGGCCGGATCTTTGAAAACCTGATCAGCGACAACTTTTTTGGTGTTCTGAAAAGATTCAATGTAAAAATGTGGTGTAAACATAACTCCTCCTTGTGTGTATGTGTAGTTAGTATTATATATCCCTGCGGGAAAGAAATCAAGAGTCAACATTGCCTAAAATCTCCGATCTTGCTCTATTAACTCTATCAGCTTCTCACAGTCTTCCCAGTCTGTAAATCTACAGACTATCTTACTATTGTAAGGTGTTAGGCTTTTAAGCATAATGTCGTCATCATCGAACTGGGCGACCTCAGTGACATAACCCCATTGGTTACGCCAAGGGCCCCAGCGATGATACGGTACTTCCTTAAAGTCACAGAACATTTTAATTTCTGTAAAGATCCTGTGCCTTTTTCCAATCGCCATTTCTGGCTAATTCTGCTGCATAACGGGCTTCTCCGATAGCACAGAAAAAATCCCAAACGCCCATAAAAAACTTTTTAAACATTTCTATCTCCTTGTGTATGTGTATCAGTATTTATACTGAGAGCTTGCGCACTGCACAAAATAACAGCATTTGACAAAGATAAAATAATACTGTAATCTAACAGCAGATCAGGTTAAATAACTAATAGAACGGAAAACAGCATGAAATTAAAAACACGCTCAATATTACAAGAGCTCAATGAATTGGCAGAAGTCCGTAACAAGGACGCCTTATTCGAAAGCCGGGCCGTAAACATCATAGATTCTGCTATTAATCTATTAGAAAGCCTAAAAAAGCACTACACAGCAGAACAGGCTGATGAGCTAGAGCGCCGTTTTCTTAATGCTATCCGTGGACAAGATCCTGCCAAATTTACTCGCGGCATACGCAAAATTGTAGAAGGCAGGAAGACCAATAAGCGTTTGGACGAAACAGATGACTGATTTATTCGAAGGGGGCAATGTATTCAAAGGCCCGGACAAGCAACCTCTGACCCGCAGGATCACTAGATCAGAGATCCCTACCACTATAGCCTATCTAGAAAAAGAAACGGGTGTTGACTTTAGCACAGACAAAGATGAAGAAGGTGTACCTATCAAATGGTTAGGCACCACAGGACGCAAAGCAGATTCGGGAGATTTAGACCTTTCGGTAGATGCCAATGAGATTAACAAAACAGAATTCGCAGACAAACTAAGATCTATCTTTGGTAAAGATAGTGTTAAACTTTCGGGTGACAATGTACATCTTAAGACTCCTATCAACGGAGACCCAGCCAGCGGATTCGCACAAACAGATTTTATGTTTTCAGCTAATCCTAAGTTCCAACAAGGTTCGATGCTAGGCAGTGGTCCAGACAGTCCTTTCCGTGGAGAACATCGTCACATATTATTAAGCAGTATCGCTCGCGCTAGAGGTATGAAGTATTCACCTAAGTTTGGTTTGATGAATGCTGAAACTGACGAGACCATACCTGGTGGAGACGATTGGAATACTATCGCTAAGAATCTACTAGGACAGACTGCCACAGTAAAAGACATCCGTTCCGTAGAAAACATAATCGCATATATCCGCAAACTGCCTAACTACGAAGAACTAGTAGCAGCAGCTAGAGAAACTCTAGGACGCAGTGGTATTGAACTGCCCAAGAACGAAGCACTGGAAAGTTATCAACCAGGCAGCATTGGTTGGATGCGTAGAATGATTAACATAGTAAAATGAGAGCATTTGAAATCATAACTGAGAAGTGGAGCGACAAATATAAACGCTCAATTAACTGCTCAAACCCTAAAGGTTTCAGCCAGAAGGCACACTGTGCTGGCCGTAAGAAAACCAATGAAGAAGCACCTGCTCCTAAGAAAGTAGGTAGAGAATTTAATCACTTAGAGGATCTAGTATTCACAGAACCCAACGGTGGACAACGAGCAGTAGAAATCCTAAAGAATCTAGCACAACCGGAATCAAAGATATCTATCAAATGGGATGGTAATCCTACTGTGTATTGGGGACGTGATGAAGACGGAACCTTCCGTATGGTAGGTAAGAACAATTGGGGACGTGATGAAGGCAAATCATCTAACCCAGAAGAGTTGTCACAGTTTATACAAAGCAGAGGCAAAGGTGAAGAGTGGCGAGCAAAGTTCGCTGGTGATATGGCCGCTATGTGGCCGGTGTTCGAAGCAGCTACACCTAAAGACTTTCGTGGTTATGTCTACGGAGACATACTGTTCCATCCTGGCAAACCGTTTGAAGGTGCCGATGGTAAACTAAATTTCACACCTAATCAAACTACCTATTCAGTAAAAGCTACCAGTCCTATTGGGCAGAGACTAGGCAAGGCCAAGATAGCTGTGGCCGCACACAAATTGTTTGATTTCTTCGGCGATAAGTCTGGATCGGATTTTGACGATCCGGATCAGTTTAACAGCACTCCTGGACTAATGGTTTTTGGACAGACATATGTTAGCCATCGTCCTGCGGTAAATGCAGATAACATCGGCCAGATAGAAAAGCTGGTAAGACAGAATGCCAACAATATTAATAGACTGTTAACACCGCAGGCTGGACTCAGCGACCTACAAACCATAATCTATACTTTTGTTAACGCACAAAGCAAGGCTAAACAACTAGACAGCATCAATACAGAATCATTCTTTGCTTGGTTACCTACTTCCAAAGTGAGTGGCCCAAAACAGAAAAAGATCGCAGATCTAGATGCTGCTAATCCTAATGTGTTGAATACTATGTTTGCGCTGGTCACAGAGCTTATGAAAGCTAAGAACGAAGTCATAGCAGAATTAGATCAAGCTGAAGGTGATATCACAGCACATACCGGAGGTAAACCCGGAGGCGAAGGTTATGTCAGTACAGCAGATGCTGTAAAACTAGTTCCTAGGGATCGTTGGACACCGTTCAGAGCAGATTAACTGCCTAATCACACGGTTTTTTCCAAAATATATAAATACTAATGGCAGTCCCGGAGCGGGACTTTGATATAGAGGAGAAAAATCATGCCAACACCATTAAGCACAGTCGGCTCAACAACATTTGCAGCCAATTATAACAGATCAGCAGTTTATTACCCAAACGCTTCTGCTACAGCAGCTAACCCATATAGCCAATTTGCAACACGTCAACTAACATTTGCAAAAATCACCGGCATAACCGCAGTTGGAACCAACTCTGGTAACGCTAACAGCCTTTTTGCTCGTGCTATCCGCGCGATCCAGTTAGTAGGCGAAGTGCATTTTGCTTACACACCAGCAGCTGATGTATTAGTAGTTGCATATGCTACTGACACAGACAACGGAGCAGGCGTAGGTAATACAAACAACGACGCTACAACTAAAAATGTATTAGATACAGAATTCACAGCTGAAACTTTAACAGCTACAGTTACTACTACATTGACCAGCGTTTTCCAAACATCGTAATTCTCAATCGGGATGGGAAGAGAAGAGAGCGGATTTATTCCGCTCTTTTTTTATCTGCTTAAATAATAGCAGATTATGAAACAGTATAAAATCATTACCTTAGTCGATGTTACTAGAACACAGCCTAGTAGATCAGAAAAAGACAAGATTAAATTAGGACAACAGGCTAATTTCAATTCATTGATACAGGCCATTGGTATGCGATCAAATGTGGAGTGGGCATCTGATCCTAAGGTATTTGAAGGAAGACTGCCTAATGGCATCGAAGGTAAAGCACGACATTGGATCTGGATCTTTTTATGCGAAAGGGATGAGATCTTTTTAAAAGGCGATGATCCTGTGGGACTACTCAAAGAGGACCTACACGGAGTTCCTATATTAAATACATTAAATAATACAGCAGAAATAGAACCTTCCTGTTTTTTTACCAAAGGTGATAAAATCAACACCTGGGTATACGAATATAACGAAATAGAATAAATAAATTATACAGGCAAACATCATAGGCTTTTGAATTTTAGGCACATGTCCCTTGCGGGAACTTGACTTAACAGGAGAAGGCAGAATGCCTACAGTAGCAGAACGAGTTAGCGTAGTAGAAGTACAGATTGCTAATTTAGACGAAAAATTAGATGATATAAAAGTAGATGTAAAAGAACTGCACGATTGTCTAGATCGTACAGGTGATAATCTATCTAAAACACTGCTAGATATGAGAGAAGAATCCACAACTCAGCACAACGAGCTAGCTGGAAAAATTAAAGAATTAGAAAAATCCAAAGACAAACTGATGATGTATGGAATGATCGGTTTGGCATTCATCGCAGGACTAGGTTGGACTGGACAAGTTAACATACAAACGATCTTCAAGTTTTTTGGCATCTAAAATATGCCCAGTTAAATAAAGGACCATAGGTCCTTTTTTTATGACCTCATTATCGAAAAAATTTGAACAGATCGTCAAGAAAGAACTAGCATCTACAGTTTTACCTATCAAGACTGAAGAGGGCATACTCTTGGGCGATGTTTTGATCAGCAGCACAGGATCTAGTAAAAATATACTAAAGCAAGGTGTACTGGTCTACGAAAACATCTATTTGAATTCAGTAGCTATAAAAATCGCAAAATTGATGCTAACCGCAAATGTCAACTATCAGGCAGATAATCTTTATAGATTAGATCAAGAATATGGTAAATGGCTTAACGAATCTTTGCTGTTAAGAGTACAGTACGATAGGGCATTAGCCAAAGGCGATAATGATCGAGCAGATGTATTCTACGCTAGATACATACAGAGCAAAGAGAGGACAATGAGTGCTAAATCTAGGGCGGACTTTTTGGCACGATAAGTAATAAATATATAATAAATTTGGATCATATCTATGAAAACTACAGATCTCTTTAAATCTAATCGATCAGCATCAAAATTAAACGAAAGCTTTGAGCGTATGTTTGGGCAGAAAATTAAGTTAGAAGACTTTGACCTACATCAGTTACAGGATGCCCGCAACAAATTGCGCACACAGATCAGCCAGGTACGCAGCCAGAGTGGTTTTAATGAAACCATCGAGAACGATGCACTGACTAAAGCACAGTGGATGTTGGATGCTATCAACTCAGAGATCGCCCATAGAGAAGAATATATTATTGATTCTGTACAAGAAGGATATGCTTCAGAAACCGAAATAGAACTGCATAAATTAGCCCAAGATCCGGATTTCGACAATATCTACAATGCTATGGGAAGAACAGACGAAGTTGGTCAAATATTGCAGGATATGGCCAATGATATTTCAATGGAAACAGGTCTACACGGTGATGACGATTTAGAAAAAATTATCGATAGAATAGGTTTTAGACTACAAGATGAATACGGAGATCCGGATTTCGACACACCAGACGAACCAGATGACAGTATGGACGGTGATCACGATTCGGCTATGGCGTCTGCTGGATTTGGATCTGACGAGGATTATGGTTACTACGGCGACGATAATTACGAAAGTATTGAAGAAAAAGCACCTCCAGGAGCTAAAGCAGAAAGAATGGTCAAGCACATCAAAAAAGGATATGCTAAAGATGGTAAACTAACAGACAAAGAGCGTGGTATTGCTTATGCCACAGCTTGGAAGCATCATAACAAATCAAAGAGCGAATCTACACAAACAGGAGAAGATATGAAAAAGCTAGCAGAAGGTGAGATCCAACAAGCCCAGTCGATCGTAACCGCAAAGACAATGGTGGACAGAGTGGGCAGATGGATTGAAGAACTTTCTGGTATGGAGAATGACACACTACTCCAGCTAGGCGATCAGATCCGTGACGAAATGGGTTCAGAGCAGGCTAAGAATTTTATTTCAGCAGTTGCTCCAGCGATCCAACAGGCATTAGAAAACCTAAAGACTACACGCGAAACTTTAGCTACTGGTGTTCGTACACTAACAGGTGAAGAGCAAGGTGCCGAGATGCTTGGCGGCGAACCATCGAGTGATATGGGCGGAGATATGGGTGCAGCTGAACCAGACGCAATGAATGCTGAACCAGCAATCGGTGGCGAAGATGAATTCGCAGCAGCAGAACCAGCAGCTGGTGGATTAGAAGATGCAGGTCGTGAGCAGCGCGAAAGCATCAATTATCAAAACAAACTATTAAAAGTTCTAGCAGGATAATATGAGACTGTCTGATCTTAAAGAAGATGACAAGCAGCTGGACGAAATACTTCCAGCTCTTGCAGCAGGCGCAGGTCTAGCAGCCAGAGGTGTAGCTGCA
>JACCDW011816965.1_pt1 | contig 10982 bp, 10 predicted proteins | sample 7449781 | NCBI WGS metagenome assembly JACCDW01 (sample SAMN15323449, study PRJNA562643) | freshwater metagenome | isolation source: river surface water | place: USA:Blue River Watershed | collected 2017-08-18
CAAATTTAAGGAGACTTTTTTAATTCACCAAATCTTTTATGAACTTTTTATATTAAATTTTTTGAAAGTTTTAAGTTGTCAAAAAATTTTGTTCCTTAATTGTTTTACAAATATACTACCTTAAATTTAATTTACAAAATCTTTTTAATATTTTTTTCAAAATATATAAATTATGAGATTATACTTATTTTTATTTGTTTTGTTTTTAACTTCTTGTAGTTTATTCAGAAAAACTGAGTTACAAGAAGATTTAGAAAAATTTAACCAAATTGACAGCACCATGGTTATAAAGATACCACAAGATACTGATGGAGATGGCCTTACTGATGAAGAAGATAAATGTCCTCTTGAATTTGGTTTAGTTGAGAATAGTGGATGTCCTGTAGTACTGGCTAACTATGAAAAGATTGAAAGTAATCCAATTAAAAAGATTGAGGAACAAAAACAAGTAGAAAATACAAAGCCGATTGTAAAGAAGAATATTAAGGTTGAGGATAAGACATCTGAAGTTATTAATAATCAATCTACTGAGAACATAACACCTGGAACTATGGCATATTCTGTACCAGAAGAAATGAAAGTTGGTAACACCTATAATATTAAATTAAGAATTTCAAAAGATAATAATAAAATACAACTAATCAGTGGTGATAGGAATATTACCATAAGTGATACATCAATTAAGTCTATTGTTACTATAGAATCAATTAGAGTTGAACCAATTATGTCAGCACAGTTAGTTTCGGATGAGAATTCATTTGAGATAAAATCACTATCAACAGAAGTTCAGAATATAGAACAATCTGGTTATACTGAGTGGCAATGGCTAATTAAACCATTGAAAGGTGGTGAAAACTTTCTAAAGCTAGTAGTAAAAGTGAGGGTAAAAGAAGACGGTCAAGAATTTTACAAAGACATTACAGTATTTGATAAAAAGATTCCTGTAAAGTCTAATACTATTTTTACCGTTAAATCATTTTTATCTCAATACTGGCAATGGATAATGACTACAATCATTATTCCTCTAATAATTTGGTTTTATAAAAAAAGAAGTGAGGATAAAAAAAATAACAAATCTCACAAAAATAGAAAATAACCGAATACTAATATTATCAAGGCATTGAGTGGTATAGTTGAAATTTTATAAATTTTTTACTTAATATATAAGTTAAAATTATTAACCACTACAAATGAAAATTCTAAAACTGATTGGCAGTTTACTGCTACTGTTGGCTACAACGTCAACACTCTATTCCCAGTCAGGTCCACCAGCTCCATCTTCTGGAATCTGGGCCATTATTGACACAAACTATAATGTTGGAACAAGCACACAAGGTTACACTACAGCTAGACTAACATTACAAAACACAACAGCCAGTAAAATCACAGGTGTTCAATTCAGAGTATTCTATGATAACGCGGCTTTCTCATCTGCAAGTGTGGCTTTGGTTGGTTCAACTGCCAACTTATACCTACAATCTGTGGATAACAACTCAAATGGTTATGTTACAATAACTCTGGTTTATACTGGATCAAGTAACACTTATTCACTAGCGAACGGTGAAACATTTGAGTTGACTTTCAATCACATAGCACCGGCTTCATCATTTCAAGCCTTAAATGCTATAAGTAATTTGACTTGGTCAGGAATATATCCATATTCTCAAGTTGCCGCTGAACAACCTGGTAATGATATAGCTTTGTCTCTTCATAACTATGGAGGTAACTTCTTAAGACCAGAGTTATATTACCATGGAACATTTACCAATGTCACTGGTTCTGGTGCTAAAAATCTATCTTTAGCTCTTGAGAAGAAACCTAAAATTGGTGGTTCTTGGGCAACTCATAATACTTATCTTACAGACAGTTTAGGTAAGTTTAATTTCACCGAAACAATTGATACAACTTATTGGGATGTAAGACTTGCTGTTCAAGGTGATACAATGGGAGTTGGTAATGTTATCTCTGTTGCTGACGCTCAACAAATCAATCAATGGGTTATTGGATCATCAAACCCACAATCTTGGGACTTTTACCACGCTGATGTAAATGGCGATAATGGTGTTAGTATCTCTGATGCTTGGGGTGTATTCGGTAGAATCTCTGGTAGATTCTCAGTATGGCCTAACAACGTAAAAGATATAAAATTCTTTACAGTTGCTGAAAGAAATGCTATCATAGGCACACCAGCAACAAACTTCTTATCAACTTATCCAGGTGTTACAAACTTCTATCACAACATTCTACCTGGACAACCTGACTCAGTTACATTCTATGTATTAGTACCAGGTGACGCTAACAACACGGGTTATCATATGGCTCGTTTAGTTCCTATTGAGATTGATAATCCAACTAATGCTCCTAATCATCTAATTGATGAGTCTGTAATTTATGACTTTGAAGCTCCTTCAATTGAAGTTAATGTTCCAAGTCTTACAGTTCAAGAAGGAAACTTAGTAAAACTTCCTGTTAAAGTTTTCACAGGAGGTCAAAGTATCGGAGCTCTACAACTTGGTCTTATGTATGATGGTGAGTTATTAGAATTCTTAGAATTAACTAATAGTGAAAAATCTATGAACTGGGTAAGTTTCATCAATCCTATGAACAATGTTGTTGAATGGGGAGGTTATGACAGAACAAACGGTGAAAACTTATTCAATGACGGAGAGACCGTATTCACATTAAACTTCTTAGCAAAGAAACCTAAGTCAGAATGGGAAGTTAGTCCTCTTTATACTACAAGAAAATTCGTAGGAGGTTCAAACTGTGAAGACTTAAATGTTACACCAGCAAATGGTATCTATCAAGTAAAGATGATAGGTGGTGTGACACTAAAAGATAATGAGATACTTGTTTATCCGAATCCTACAAACGGTGATGTTATTATTAAGTTTAATGTACCAGTAGATGGTAATGTTAACTTATCATTTGTAGATGCAAATGGTAAAAGAGCAATCACTGTGTTTGAACAGTATATGCCAAGTGGTAACTACTCATACAGTGCAAGTCTTAAAGATTTGACACCTGGTACATACTACACAACTTTAATTTCTTCAACAGCAATATCTGTTAACAAGACAATATTGATGAAGTAATAAAAAAATCATAGTCACTCTCTGGGGAACTGGTGAGTGATTATCTAAAAAAACAAAAAATAAAACATAAACTATGGCAAGAAAGAAAGCAGAATCACAAGAACCAGAAGAAGGGTCTTGGTCTTCACTTAAAAAGACAATCATCGCTACACTAACAACAGTTATCGCGGGTGGTGGTGTTTGGTTATCAACTATGTTATTTGGTGGTCAAGCTGAAGAAAAAGAAGAATCTCCAAAGACGGAACAAGTTCAGCAAGCACCAGCTCCAGTTGTTATTAATTTAGAAAATAATAACACTAATCAACAAAAACAAGGTGGTGGTACTAATACAATCATCAAAGAAAGAGAAGTTGTAAAAGAACAACCTGCCAAACAAGAGAAACCAAAAGAGGAAGATCCTTGGTAATAATATTAATCCACTTCTTGGAAACAGGTAGTGGATTAGCAAAAAAATAAAAAATAAATTAAAACTATGGCACTAAAAAATTTCTTTAACAGTAAAAATGACTATGTAAAAGTAGAAGATAAAAATAGATTCTACTATATGTTACAACAAATGCAAGCAAACAGATGGAGAATAACCGCAATTGTATTAGGTCTATTCTTTTTCATAATTCTTGGTATTAACTTCGGTGTATTTGTTGGAGCATCAATAAATGAAGATTGGAAAGAAATGTTATTAATACTTTTAGGAGCCTTTGTTGGTAACTTAAATAAAGTTGTTGACTACTGGTTTAATTCAGAAGATAGAGATAAAATGTTAATTCAGAAAGTTGATGAAGAGGATGGAGTTACACTTTCAAATGTTAGTGAGTTTCCTGATAGTCCAAAAAAATCTACTGAAATGCCGGACTACACATCTAATTTGAAAAAAAAAGTTAATCTAGAGGATGTAACATCATCAACACCAGTTGTAACAGAAGAAGTTGTTATTAATACATTTGAAAAAGTTGAAATTGATGAAGATGGAGACGGTGTGAATGATGGATATGATACAGATGGTGATGGTGACATTGATGAGTATTTCGCACACAGAAATTGTGAACACGTTTGGGGAGATGCGGATGGAGATGGATTTGAAGAGTGTCAAATTTGTGGATTACTTAGAAGTGAATCCGGAGAATAATAAAAATAAAAAAATAAAGAGAGATGAAACCACTACTAAAAACTATCTTAATATCGCTTGCGGCAATATTTGGATTTAATCAAACAATAAGTGCTCAAATTGGCTCAGTAAAGACCGAGTCATATCAAGCAGCATTTGAAAAAACTCAATCTATAGATAGTGTATCTAACTATACAGATAGTATAAAGGTTCCAATTCAACTATTAAAAGTTGGAATCAACGCTGAACTTTATGAGATGTATCCAGAACTGAAAGATAAAAGAGTCGGTTTGGGTGTAACCAATATTGTTATTGAATATCTTGAAATGACAAATAGATTTATCTTCACTGAAGATAAACTTGAGATTAAAGAGAAAATGATAGCTCAAGATAAAGCATCTGATAAAGGTATCTCACAAAATAAGATTGAGGTAAAAGGCAATGTTATGTTAGCCAAATACTTTGTCTACATAGAAGTCTATGATTTCTCTGTATCAGAAGATGATGTAGTAAAAATTAATGGTGAGTCTAAAACAACACAGACTACAAGACTAGGACTTCAAGTTAAATTTGTTGACGCAGAAACTGGTGAAGTTTTAGTTGGTTCTGGTCTTGGAGAAGCATCAACTATCAAAACAGAATCCATTTTAGATGGAATTGATGAGACTCCTATAAAGTTTAATCAATCAACTATTGGTATAACTACTAAGAAAGCATTAGAAACTGCGAGTTCTAGAGTTGTAGCAAGAATGATAAAAAAAGGAATATTTAAGAGTTAATGAATATTTTCAAACTCATATTCATCACAACATTCTTATTTATCACTTCTTTCGCAAAGGCTCAGACATTTATCTATTCTTACACTGATCCTTGTACTGGTTTGATGAAGAGCATGAATGTGCCTGTAAATGGAGTTACTGTAACTTATTTTGGTCAGATACAAACTTTTTCACCAAATGATTTTCAAAATGGTGTTTTTGAGACTTGGGCTAATAATGTTTATAATTCATTTGGTGGTGGAAATCCTTGTGGTTCAATAATTGGAGTAAGTACGGCGGTTGATATAGCACAGGGAACGGTTATTAACTTTATATCCGTTATTAATAATATATCAGCACTAAGTGACTTACAGCAGAGCTTATCAGGACCTGGAGGTTCTTTGAACACCATGTCTGCCATAGAAAGTGCTAAATCATCTTCAAACAAAAAAGATAAAAAGAAGGATAAGTCCTCAAACAACTCATCAAGTAATAGTGGTCAAGTAAACGGTCAAAATAATAATCAGGTCTCACAGACCAATGGACAATCTGATAACCAAACAAACAGTTCAACCGGACAATCAAATGGAACTAATAACCAGTCCAATAGTTCCAACGGTCAGAACAATGCTCAATCAAATGGATCAAATGGTCAATCAAATAGTCAATCAAGTAACCAGACAAATAACTCAACTGAACAATCTAACGCAGCTAATGAACAGGTGAACGGTTCAAACGGTCAATCAAACGGTCAGACTAATGATCAATCAAACGGTTCAAACGGTCAATCAAATAGTCAATCAAACGGTTCAAACAGTCAATCAAATAGTCAATCAAACGGTTCAAACAGTCAATCAAACGGTTCAAACAGTCAATCAAATGGCCAGACTAATGGTCAATCAAATAACCAATCAAACGGTTCAAACGGTCAGACTAATGGTCAATCTAACGGTTCAAGCGGTCAGACTAATGGTCAATCAAATAGCCAATTAAACGGTTCAAACGGTCAATCAAATAGCCAATCAAACGGTTCAAGCGGTCAGACTAATGGTCAATCTAACGGTTCAAACGGTCAATCAAATGCTCAATCAAACGGTTCAAATGATCAGAACAATAATCAATCAAATAATCAACCCAATAGTTCTAATAGTCAATCAAATGAACAACCTAATAACACTCAACCGAATGGTGAGGCAGGTAGCACTACAAATAATAGCGGAAGTACTAACTCTCAACAGAGTTCCAATTCCTCTCAAAATGTTAACGGAGATAATTCTGGAAATGGTAATCCACCAAATAACTCTGAAAATACCACTCAGAATACTGAAGATAAGAAAACTAACTTTCTCGGTGGTACTGTAAATTCAACACAGAGATCAACCGAAGCAAACAAACCGCAGATTGTTTTAAGTAGTGACTTTGCTGGTTTTAATTTCAAAAACAATGATGTGACCTTTGGTGGTAAAGGTACTGGTGGTTTTACATCCTTAAGTTGGGATGGAAGAAGATCCTATGGTGTTTTACTAGATTACACTTCTATAATCAGAGGTCCTAATTTGACAGCATTTTATGCAAATTTAGCAAAAAGAAGAATTGATTTAATATCTCTAACGGGCACTGTTAGTTTTTATGGTAGAGGCTCTCAATATGCAAGTTTAGCACTTGGTCAAATGTGGAACTTAAATAAAAAGAAAAGTCTCAAGGCTCTTTATATGGCCACGGCTTCTTTTGGTAATGTGTATGGTGAGAGATTTTTAGGAACAGCTTTTATCGCTGGTGGTATGTATGATTGGAGAATACACAAAAGAGTCGATATTAAAATGATGAATTTATTTATATACGCTCCTTATGTGAGCTATTACAACGACATATTATTGAAATCTCCTTATGTTATAATGCCAATTGTTGGCACTAATATTGGTATAACTAAGAAATTTAAATTTAACATAAATTTTGGAGGAGCTTATGCAATAAATGAAAATTTAATGAACTTCACTTTGATGTTCGGAACTAGATTTGCACTATGAGAATAAGTATAAGTATATTAGTTGTTTTGTTTAATTTTATAAGTCTGTTCGGACTGTCACAGACTTTTGGATATTCTGGTTATATTTATAACTCAGCCGGTGTCGGTATCTCAAATGTTCCGGTTAAAGTTTATAAAAGAACAACTCCAATTCTCACTGGATTTACATCACAAACAAACTATAACGGTCACTCCTATTACAGGTCATCAACTGGAATGTTTTGGCAAGATGCTAAAATCGCTTGTGAAAATATGGGTGGTCACTTAGCAACAATCTCAAATGCGGCTGAAAATAATTTTTTATTTACCACTTGGCCTTCCGGATGGATTGGATATTATCAAGATAACACTGGTGCTTTTTATTCTGAGCCAAATGGTGGTTGGAGGTGGACCCAACCATATTACTCAACAGGTCAGTATGCAAACTATGAAGTTTCTTCATATACAAGTGGATCAACTCTTAATGATATCAAGTCTGGTATTAATTCAACATTATATAACTCACCGGCTTATACAAACGGCGGTGGTAAATATTTATCTTTTAATGGCATTAACCAATACGGTATAACTGGAAATTTATCTTCAGGATTTGGTAATTCAGAGGTTGTTACTCTTATGATGTGGATTTATCCTATAGGTAATGGTGTTATGTTATCAGAGTTAGGTACAGGTAATTCAAGTTCTGGTTGGCATGAATCGGTATTTGAAATTACCGGTGGTAATACTTTGAGAATAGGTCTTTGGAATGGATCAGGCATAACTCAAGTAAATACACCAATAACACTCAATACTTGGAATCTAATAGGCTTGACATATGACGGTTCAACAATGACCGGTTATAAAAATGGCGTTTCTATAGGAAGTGTAACATTTAACAGAGAGGCGGCTCATCTAAATGGTAACGGTGAGTACTTTGCCTTTGGTCTTAGTGATATCACAAATATGGGTAGTGGTGCTTATGGTAATTACAGACTTGGTTCATTTCAAGTTTATACAACATCACTGACTTCTGATCAGATGAATATAAATTATATGTCAACTGCTTGGAGATTTGGAATTTATCCTTACTCAGCATGGAACGGAGGTGAACCGAATAACTCAGGTAGTGAGGATTATATACAATTTGTTGGTGGTGGCCTTTGGAATGATTTACCTAACAATGTATCTTTACCATATGTTCTTGAATTTGATAATATAGTAACATACTCTCCTTGGGTTTTAGAAACAACTGTTTACACAAACTCAAATGGTCAGTATACCATCTCTGTACCAACAAATCCATCAATTGAGAGGTATATTGAGATTTCATCTTTATCTATACCAACGCCAAGTATTAGCGATGCTCAATCACCCCTTTCAACTATTCTTGGTATGTCATCTATTAACTCAAAAAAGTATTACCTATATGATGTTAATAATGATAGTAAAGTAAATATAGCAGATTCTTACTACATACATGGTGTGGTATCTGGAAGATTTAACAACTGGGTTAATCCTCTTCCTAGATATAGAATATTTAATACCAATGAATATAATATTATTAATAGTAACTCTGGTGATATAAGAGGTTCCTATCCAGGAACTCAGAGTGTTTTAATCAACTCACCTGTAAATGGCGGGTCTACAAATTTTTATGTTTTTAGAACAGGATTTTCACAATGAGAGTATTCATAACCATATTACTAATATTAATAAACTTATCAAGTTTTGCGCAACCGTTTACATACTCAGGTTATGTTAGAGGTGCTAATGAACAAGGATTATCTAATATACCGGTTAATCTTTATGGTAGAAGAACCGACCCATATGATATTACTTATCCAACTTATAACACCGCTGCCTCTTACACAACTGGTACTGTAGTGCCGTCATCAGATGATGTTACTCATGGTCCTTTTAACATAGGATTCACATTCACATTTTTTGGCAATAACTATACACAGTTTTATATAGGATCAAATGGTTGGATTGGCTTTAGTCCTGGACAGACAACTGGTTATGTTGCTCAGTATATTCCAAACGCTTCATCTCCTATGAATTGTATATTAGGCGACTGGGAAGATCTTCTTCCAGGAGCTTCTAATATTAGATATACAACTATTGGAACAGCACCAAACAGAAAATTAGTAGTATCATTCAATCAAGTTCCACATTATAACTGTGGCACAAACTTACACACATTTCAATTTGTATTAAATGAGACATCGGGTATTATTGATATAAACTATCTATCTAAACCACAATGTGGTGCCTCAAATGCAACAGCTGGTCTTGTAAACTCTAATAACACGAATGTTGTACCAGTTGGTGGAAGAAACGCTTCTCAGTGGACAGCTAGTAATTTATCAATTAGATTTACACCATCACCTTCCGAGACAGTATTCTCACTCAAAGGTACTTATTTTACTAATTCATCTGGATATTTTAATATGGTTCCTAATTTAGATGCACAGTCATATCAATTTGAAGTAAGGTTAGAAAATCTTACTATTCCAGCACCAACAAACACAGAAGCTATTTATCCAATTCAGATAAATCAAAATGGTACATCAATGAATTCTAAATTGTACTATCAAATGGATATTAACTCAGATGGAATAGTTACGGTTTCTGATTCTTGGAATATATTTGGTAAAATATCTGGTGTGTTTCCTATCTGGATATCATCTCCAAGTTATAGAATTTTTAATCAGACTCAATGGAATGTTATAAAAAACGGAACAACTAATTTAAAATCTACATATCCTGGTGTACAGTCTATGACAGTCACACCAACAAATGGAGGTTCAACAACATTCTATTTAATAAGAACAGGATTTACAAATTAAAAAAAATAAAAAATAAATATGAAAAATTTTATACTATCACTACTATTCTTAATACCAATAATGACATTTGGTCAAAACTGTGTATATGTTGATTCAGTATACTCTACTTGTAAAGCTAAAGAGATGGGTAGAAGAGATATTAGATTTGGTATTAAACAAATCGCTGAAGATGAACTCTCAAACAAATATTGTTTATCAGAATCAGGTGATGATGTTGATGTTGAAGTTTACTATTTCGGTACACCTAAAACAACTATTAGAGTATTAGGAGTTGAAAAAACTGATATGAAAACACAAGTTGGAATTAGAATAACTTATAAAGGAATAAAATATGAGGGTATAGGAGAATCTGAAATAGAAGTGAGAGCTGTTATGATTGAGCTTGTTGAAGGTTCAGTTCCATTTAGTCAAACTGTTGTTTCATCAGCGATAAAAAAAGGAATCATTGAATGTATCTCAAAAATGCCTTAATATCATTATTACTATTAATAAGCTCATCTGTGTTTGGTCAAATCAAAATAGATGATGTTGGAGATGGTTGGAAGTCAAAAGTAGACTCTGCTTTATCATTGATTGAAAAGACTAGCCCAAGTCATTATAAAGAGGTTATAGAAAATTGTAACTATGTTACATTCTGGATTGGTAACTTTTCAACAACACAAGACACATCTACTGTTGTTATATCAGTTAAGGATATGAAATTAGGTTCTGTTAATAACATCGCTTGTATTTTAATTCATGAATCACATCATCTTTATTTCAAAAGAAATAAAATAAAACTAGATGTTAATAAAGAAGAATTACTTTGCTATCAATATGAGTATGAATTTTTACAAAAAATACCAAACGCAGAGAACTGGCTTACTATACATGTTATAAAATCTATACTGAGATACAAAGGAGATTTATAACTCAATTATTAGAACTCCTGGATTAAAATTCAATTCAATAACTTTGAATCCATAATCCTGACAAGTTAGTTTTACTATGTCTTTCATTCTTGTGCTTATGCCTGTAATAACTTCAACCTGACTTTTTTTTCTTTGAATCATTTCCCAAAAGAAAATGTCCAACTTTCGCTGGACATCATCATGTTTAACACCATGTAAATCAATTTTTGACATTACATTTAATTTATATTTATCCTCTTGGTAATATGACACGTAACTG
>JACCDW010257086.1_pt1 | contig 10981 bp, 9 predicted proteins | sample 7449781 | NCBI WGS metagenome assembly JACCDW01 (sample SAMN15323449, study PRJNA562643) | freshwater metagenome | isolation source: river surface water | place: USA:Blue River Watershed | collected 2017-08-18
CAAGTTGGTTCCACCGCTGGTAGCAAGGTTACTAGACAAACCAAGAATGTGATGAGATACATTCCTGGTAGACCCGCAACACTTGCGTTTGCAATCAGGTTAGAACAACCTCAAGTAGGTATTCGTAGAAGATTTGGTCTATTTGACGATAACAATGGTGCTTACTTTGAAGACAATGGTGGAACATACTCTTATGTCATTCGCACAAGCACATCTGGAATTACTACAGAAATAAGAGTTAGTAGAGATGATTGGAATGGTGAAAAGTTTGATGGTAACGGATGGACTGGTGTAACCGCAGACCCAACAAAACAACAGATGATTTCTATTAGTTATGAGTGGTATGGTGCAGGAACCGTAGATTTTGCTTGGTTGATGAAGGGAGAAACCATCAAAAGTCATACCTTTGATAACTCAAACAATCTTGATAAAGTTTGGTGTTCTACTCCATTCCTCCCAATCCGTTGCGAGATTGAGAATATAACTGGTGTTGCAGGAACTCATTATCTTTATCAGGGTTCTAATTCTCTTATCCAAGAAGGTGGTGCAGATAAACTTGGAACTCTTTTGAGTCAGTCTAATGGCATCACGGGTACTACGATGTCACTTGCAAATACATTTTATCCAATTGTAAGTTTGCGTCTTAAATCAACTGCTCTGAATGCAGTAATGCTTGTAAGATCCCTACAAGCGGTAACGAATGATAATACAAATGTTTATTGGAAACTTTTGCAGAATGTAACATTAACTGGTGCAAACTGGACAAATCACTCAGACCCAGATTCATTTGTTCAATATGATACTTCTGCAACTGCACTATCTGGCGGTAGAGATATTCTTTCAGGATTTGTAGTTTCTGGCGGTTCCACTTTGATTGAGATTGATAGACTTGCAGACTTGCAACTTGGAAGATCTGGTATTGGAACAATCAGCGATACGATTACACTTGCTTGTGCTTCCCCGAACGTAAATAAAGCAGCACTTGCAGTATTGAACTGGATTGAACAGAGGTAATTTATGTCAAATGATGTTTATCTTGGCAATCCACTTTTAAAAAAGGCGAACACGCCAATTGAATTTACTCAGGAACAAATTGAGGAATTCATTAGATGCAAGGACGATCCTGTTTATTTTGCAAAAAATTATGTGAAGATCGTTACTCTTGATCACGGATTACAACCTTTTAAGATGTATCCATTTCAAGAAAAACTTGTTAGGCGTTTCCACGAGAATAGATTTAATATTTGTAAGATGCCTCGTCAGACAGGTAAATCCACTACTGTGGTTTCCTTTCTTTTACACTATGCAGTATTCAACGATAATGTAAATATAGGTATACTTGCAAACAAGGCGGCAACCGCAAGAGAACTTCTCGACCGTCTTCAAACTGCATATGAAAATCTACCCAAATGGATGCAACAGGGGATTATCTCCTGGAATAAAGGTTCTCTGGAACTGGAGAACGGAAGTAAGATCTTGGCTGCTTCTACTTCTGCTTCTGCAGTTCGTGGTATGTCATTCAATATTATATTTTTGGACGAATTTGCGTTCGTCCCAAATCACATTGCAGATGATTTCTTTAGTTCGGTATATCCAACAATTTCTTCTGGTAAATCAACGAAGGTAATCATCGTTTCTACCCCAAAGGGTATGAACCATTTTTACAGGATGTGGCACGATGCCGAAAAGGGTAAAAATGAGTATATCTATACTGATGTTCATTGGTCAGAAGTTCCTGGTAGGGATGAAGCGTGGAAAGCACAAACTATTGCAAACACCTCTGAAGCGCAATTCAAAGTTGAGTTTGAATGTGAGTTCTTAGGATCTGTTGATACTCTAATTGCACCAAGCAAATTAAGAAATCTTGTTTACGATCACCCCAAAACAAGAAGTGCTGGTTTAGATGTATACGTTGATCCAATTGAAGAGCACGATTATCTTATGACAGTTGACGTTGCCAGAGGAGTTGGGAGTGATTACTCTGCATTTGTTGTAATTGATATAACGCAATTTCCTCACAGAATAGTTGCTAAGTATAGAAACAACGAAATCAAACCTATGCTATTTCCCAGTGTCATATATGAAGTAGCAAAAAGTTATAATGATGCATATGTTCTTTGTGAGGTTAATGATGTTGGAGATCAAGTTGCCAGTATCATTCAGTACGATCTGGAGTACAATAATTTATTGATGTGTTCAATGAGGGGTCGTGCTGGTCAAATTGTTGGGCAAGGATTTTCTGGAAAGAAAACTCAACTTGGTGTAAAAATGTCCAAAACAGTAAAAAAGGTTGGAGCACTTAACCTTAAAACACTGATTGAGGAAGATAAAGTTTTTATGAATGATTATGAAATCATTAGCGAACTCACAACATTCGTCCAAAAACACAATTCCTTTGAAGCAGAAGAGGGATGTAATGATGACTTAGCAATGTGTCTCGTAATTTATGCTTGGTTAGTTGCTCAAGATTATTTTAAGGAACTTACTGACCAGGATGTAAGAAAAAGACTATACGAAGAACAAAAAAATCAAATTGAACAAGATATGGCACCATTTGGATTTATTTCTGACGGTTTTGATGGTGGCGAAAGTTTTCTGGACAAAGATGGAGATAGATGGTTTTTGGATGAGTATGGTGATCGTTCTTATATGTGGGAATATCTATGATGGAACTAGATAATCAAATTAGACTGGGACATTTATTATTAAATGAAAGGAAATGTAGAACTTGTGGAGAATATAAAAATCTTATTGATGGATTTTATAGGACACATAAAGAAAGAGGTGCAGTTGCATCTTCTTACGCATATGAGTGTAAAGATTGCACCATAAAAAGGATAGTTTCTAGAAGAAAAAAAGAGGATAATATCATAGAGTGGGGATATCCTGACTGGTAATTTTTGTTCACCCACATTTTCCCCGATGAAAGAATACAAAATAATAAATATTTTGTAGACAACCTGAATCGGAGAAACAAACATGGCGACTCCTCAATTATCTCCAGGTATTCTTACCAGAGAAGTTGATTTGACTGTAGGTAGAGCCGACAATGTTAGTGTTAACGTCGGAGCTATTGCAGGACCCTTTGCCATTGGACCAGTAGAAGAACCATTTTTAGTAAGTAATGAGATTGATCTCATTAATACATTTGGCAAGCCTCTCTCAACAGACAGTCAGTATGAGTACTGGATGTCCGCATCTGCTTTCCTTTCATATGGCGGAATTCTGAGAGTTGTAAGAGTAGACGGAAATACTCTTAATAATGCAAATGCTGGTGTAAGTATTGCAAGCACATCATCTGCAAAAGTAAAGAACTTTGACGACTATAACTACTCTTGGAGTGGTGATAATGTCAACTTCTATTATGCTGCAAAGAACCCCGGATCTTGGGCAAATAGTCTTAAAGTTTGCTTCATTGATGATGCAGCAGATCAGATCATCGGAATTTCTACGACAAATCTTGCCACTATCGGCGCAACAATTGGTGCAGGTGTTACTTGCGCTCTCAATACAACAATCGCAGGATCTGGAAGTACATCAAACTTCACAGGTTATCTTAAGGGAATTATCACTGGAGTAACTACCAGTACTTCAAATGCAAGCACAATCAGCGTAAAGATTGTTTCCAGAGTTTCTTCTGCTGGTGTAGAAACTGAAATTGACTATGCAGAATATGCACAGTCGGCATCATTTGACACCTCCGATTCTCTGTATTTCGTAAACAGCTCAGGCATTAACACTGGAGCGTCTGCAACATCACCTGTTACGCCATCGTCTGTAACTGACTGGTACAAGTCACAAACTCTTGGACTGACAAATTCAACAGTTTACTGGAGTTCTATTGCACCAAAACCAGTTACAAATGCATATGCACTTTCTAGAAATTCTAAGAATGATGCAATGCACGTCGTTGTAGTTGATGACAATGGATCAATTACAGGTGTTCAGGGAACAATTCTTGAGAAGCATACATTCCTCTCAAAAGCATCTGATTCCATTTCTAATGTAAGTTCTCCAACAAAGACTTTCTATAAAAACTTCATCGCAAATGCTTCAAATTACATTTATGCAGGAAGAAATCCATCCTTAGCTGCTGATACTTTCCACGGAACACAACCAGTAGCAACAGGTTTTACAACCTACTCTGGAGTTGCTGCAGCTTCATTTATACCTGTTTCAGTTTCTGAAGGTCAGTGGAATCAAGAAGCACAAGGCAAAACATTCTCAGCAATTGGAAATAAAACATATACATTAGCAGGTGGAGTTGATTACTCTGCTGCGGGTGGAATGGTAGCAACACTTGGAGATCTCTCAACTGCTTATGATCTATTTGGAAACAAAAATCAAATCGCAGTTGATTTCTTAATCGGTGGTCCATCACTTTCCGATGAGGCAGAATCTCAAGCAAAAGCTAACAAACTGATTTCTATTGCAGAGTCGAGAAAAGATTGCATTGCAGTTATTTCCCCACACAAGTCGGGAGTTGTTAATATCACAAATACAACAACCCAAACAAATAACATCCTTCGATTCTTTAGTTCACTTTCATCATCATCTTATGCAGTATTTGATAGTGGATATAAGTTCACATATGACAGATTTAACGATCTGTTCAGATATATCCCTTGTAATGCAGATGTTGCAGGTCTGATGGTAAGAACCGGAATCGTTGCATATCCTTGGTTCTCACCTGCAGGACAACAAAGAGGTGCTCTCAATAATGCAATTAAACTTGCATATAATCCTACAAAGGAGCAAAGAGATGCTCTCTATGAATCAAGAATTAACTCCATTATCAATCAACCTGGTCAAGGAGTAATTCTTTATGGTGATAAAACAGCTCTCGGTTATGCATCAGCATTTGACAGAATTAATGTTAGAAGACTCTTCATTGTTGTTGAGAAAACTCTTGAATCTGCTGCTAATGCACAACTCTTCGAGATCAATGATGATCTTACAAGAGCCGCATTCCTTTCAATCGTAGAGCCATACCTGAGAGATGTTCAGGCAAAGAGAGGTCTCTATGATTATAGAGTTATTTGTGACACAACAAATAACACACCTGATGTTATTGATAACAATGAATTTAGAGCTGATATCTTCCTGAAGCCTGTCAAGTCCATCAACTACATTACTCTGACGTTTGTTGCCACCAGAACTGGTGTCGCATTTGAAGAAGTCACTGGTAGAGTTTAATTTTACCCAACAAATAAAAAGGAGGATTAAAAAATGACGACTAGACTTACTGACATCAGAACAACTCTGACAGGTGGTGGCGCAAGACCTAATTTATTCCGCGTTGAACTCGCAGCACTGCCCGCAGGTATTGCCGTTCCAACAGCATGGCCTGCTCAAAACTTCAGCGTTCTTTGTAAGGCAGCTGGACTTCCTGCATCGAATGTTGGTGTAGTTGAGGTTCCATTCTTAGGAAGAACTTTCAAAGTTGCTGGAGACAGAACATTTGATACTTGGACGGTAACAATCATTAACGATGATACTTTTGATATTAGAAGACCTCTTGAAGAGTGGATGCAAGCAATTGCTCAGTATCAAGACGCATCTGGATTTAAGAACCCAACAGATTATATGGGAACTGCAACTGTTACGCAGTTGCAGAGAAGAAACGCAAACCGTGGAAACAACGATGCCAATAACCAAGGAAATGGTTTTGACATTGGAAGACGTTATCAGTTTGTTGATATTTTCCCAACTAATCTTTCACAAATTGATCTGTCATATGACAGCACAGATACAATTGAAGAGTTCACTTGCGAATTCCAGGTCAACTACTGGTTCCCAGTAGATGCAACTGGTACTATCCCCTGATTTTTGACTTATCAATTGGTGATAAATATTATAAGATAAATTTCAATTTTAGTAATGTCAAGATTATTTGGATTTTCAATAGACGATACAGATCCACTGTCTAAAGGTACTGTTTCACCCGTCCCCCCTAACAAGGAGGACGGGTCTGATTTCTACCTAACCAGTGGATTTTTTGGTTCGTATGTAGATATTGAGGGAGTTTATAGGACAGAATTTGATTTAATCAAAAGATACCGCGAAATGGCACTTCATCCAGAGGTTGATAGTGCTATTGAAGATATTGTAAATGAAGCAATCGTAAGCGATACGAATGATAGTCCTGTTCAAATAGATCTTGATAATTTGAGTGCAAGTGATGGAATTAAAAAAAGGATAAGAGAAGAATTCAAGTATATTTTAGAACTTTTAGATTTTGACAAGAAGTCTCACGAAATCTATAGAAACTGGTACGTGGATGGTAGGTTATACTACCACAAGGTAATTGACCTTAAAAATCCACAAGAAGGAATTCAAGAATTGCGCTATATTGACGCAATGAAAATGCGTTATATTCGCCAACAGAAAAAGACAGATAAAGAAAAAAATATTAATAGATTGTCAAACATCAATAATGACAATCCTATGGAATATGAGTTTCCTCAAATTGAGGAATATTTTGTATACAACCCAAAGATGACTTGGCCTACTACAAATCCATCATCTTTAGGAGGCACTGCAGGTATTAAATTTACAAAAGATTCTATTACCTATTGCACATCTGGATTGGTTGATCGCAATAAGGGATCAACTCTCTCATATCTCCACAAAGCAATTAAAGCACTCAATCAACTTCGTATGATTGAGGATTCTCTTGTTATCTATAGACTTTCTCGCGCACCTGAACGCAGAATTTTCTACATTGATGTGGGCAATCTCCCTAAGGTAAAAGCAGAGCAATATCTTCGTGATGTTATGATGCGTTATCGTAATAAACTCGTCTATGATGCATCGACTGGAGAGATCCGCGATGATAAAAAGTTTATGAGTATGCTTGAAGATTTTTGGCTTCCTCGTCGTGAAGGTGGAAGGGGAACAGAGATTTCTACTCTTCCCGGTGGACAAAACCTTGGAGAAATTACAGACATCGAATACTTCAAGAAAAAACTTTATCGGTCATTAAATGTCCCATCTTCGAGAATGGATGGAGAAGGTGGATTTAATCTTGGTCGTTCTTCAGAAATTCTCAGAGATGAAATTAAATTCAGTAAGTTTGTTGGTCGTCTAAGGAAGAGATTTTCTGGAATGTTTAATGATATGCTGAGAACTCAACTTATTCTCAAAAATATTATTACTCCAGAAGATTGGGAGGTAATGAGTGAACACATTCAATATGACTTCCTATATGACAACCATTTCGCAGAACTTAAGGATGCAGAACTTCTGAATGAAAGATTGTCGATGGTACAAGCAGCAGAACCATATGTTGGAAAGTATTTTTCCCAAGATTATATCCGTAGAAAAATTCTTCGCCAGACTGATCAAGAGATCTTAGAGCAAGATAAATTGATCAAAAAAGAAATTAAAGATGGTATAATCCCAGATCCAGCAGAAATCCAAATTGATCCCGCAACGGGTCAACCAATTGCAGGGGCAGGAATGGATCTTGGACAACCAGTCGTAGAACCAGATTTAACTTCTGACGCTGCTGCTACTGAGGTAAATGCAAAAGCAATAGAAATGCCTAAAGGGGGCGTTATATAAATAACTGACGATTATACATTTTAATTAATATGGATGAACTAATGGATATGATTATCGCTGATGAGTCTCCCACCAGCATCAGCGATAAAATTAAAGAACTTCTGTTTGCAAAATCTGCAGAAAAAATAGACGATTTTCGACCAGAAGTTGCAACATCAATGTTTGGTCTTGGCGAAGATGAGGAAGAATATTCCTCCGAAGAAGAGGAAGAATAATTATTAATAAATAACTAATAAAGTCTTTATTATAAAAATGCAGAGAACTAAAATAATTGCAACTGAGGTTGCAATGCCCACAACAGCAGGCACTGCTTCTAGTATCAGTGAAGCAACTTGCGTGAGATTATATAATGGTGCTGGTGTAGCGGCTACTGTCAGCATTTCTACTTCAGTTGGTGCCGCAACAACTTTGTCCTTTACTATGCCAAGTGCCTCTGTTGAATTTTTACAAAAATTTCCAACTGAAGTTATTTGGGCATCCTCTGCATTAGTGAAAGTAGCAAATGTAGGATTTACCAACTAAAAGAAATGAAACTTATCACAGAAGAAATCGAATCAGTAAAAGTTATTACTGAAGAGAAAAACGGTAAAAAAACTCTTTACATTCAAGGTCCATTCCTACAGACTGAAGTTGTAAATCGAAATGGAAGAATGTATCGTCTTCCTACCGTAGAAAAAGAAGTAAAGCGTTATACTGAACAGTATATCAGCAAAGGTCGTGCTCTCGGAGAACTCGGTCATCCAGATGGTCCAATTGTAAACCTCGATCGAGTATCGCACAAAATTGTTTCTCTTACAAAAGAAGGGAACAATTTTATTGGTAAGGCACAAATTCTTTCAACTCCAATGGGTAAGATTGCAGAGTCTTTACTCAAAGAAGGGGTAACTCTTGGAGTTTCTTCTCGTGGTATTGGATCAGTGTCCCAGAAAAAAGAGGGATATATGGAAGTTGGAGAAGACTTTATGCTTGCAACTGCTGCAGACATTGTTGCTGATCCTTCTGCTCCTGATGCATTTGTTCACGGAATTATGGAAGGAAAAGAATGGGTATGGGAAGGTGGAATTCTAAGGGAAAGAGCAGCAGAAAGAACCTATAGAAGAATTAATACTCTAGTCGATCAAAAAAGATTAGAAGAGAATAAATTGAATTTATTCAGTGAGTTTTTAAACTCACTGTAATTTATTAATTTATAAATAAATATAGATTTTATACAGGAAAAATCGGAGAGTTCAAATGTCTCGTGGCACACAATTACAAGAAATGGAAGCAGGCACCAAGCAATCCAAAACTGCTGTGAACGCTAACGCAAAAGCAGCAGAAGCAATGCAGCACGTTTCTGGAAATATTCCCCCAGGTCAAACTGCAGGTTGGGAAGATCTTGGTGGACCAGATCCATCAAACTATCGTCCAGACGATGATTCAGCAAAGCTGAAAACACCTGGTACTACCCTCAAGCAAGTTAAAAATGTTGTCAATAAAGGTGCAAAGCCAGCAGAGGCAATGAAGGGTATGAAGGAAGAGGAAGAACTGGATGATGAAGAAGTAATTTTCGAGTCCGAAGAAGAGATTGATGAAGAAGTAATCTCTGAAGAAGAGGATGAGGAAGAGAAGAAGAATAAAAAGTCCAAGAAGAAAGAAGAAGATGATGAAGATGAGGACGAAGAGGAAGATGATGAAGATGAAATGAAAGAAGAGTTTGACATTGAAGAAGATGTCAATGCCCTTCTTGCTGGCGAAGAACTCTCCGAAGAGTTCCAAGAAAAAGCAAAGACAATTTTTGAAGCTGCAATCAACTCAAGAGTTGCTGCAATTCAAGAAAATCTTGAGCAGCACTATGCTGTTGCTCTCGAAGAAGAGGTAGCAGAAATCAAGGATGCACTCAATGAGCGTGTTGATGCATATCTTGAGTATGTTGCAGAAGAGTGGTTCACCCAGAACCAACTCGCTATTGAACACGGTCTGAAGGAAGAGCTTAGCGAATCCTTCATGACAGGTCTGAAAGGACTTTTTGAAGATCATTATGTTTCAATCCCTGAAGATAAATATAATGTGCTTGAGAGCATGGTAGAAAAACTTGATGATATGGAGACAAAACTCAACGAGCAAATCGAGAAGAATATCTCCCTCAACAAGCGTCTCGCAGAGTCGGTTGCTGAAAGAATCTTCGATGAGATTTCTGAGGGCCTTGCTGCTACTCAGAAAGAGAAACTCGCTTCACTTGCCGAAAGTGTTGAGTTTGAAAGTGAAGAAGAATATCGTGAAAAACTGGAGACCCTGAAGGAAGCATATTTTCCTTCGAAGGCTAGTGCTCCAAGAGCTAAAACTGAATCCCTGTCAGAACAGGTGGATAATTCACCAGAATCAATTTCTGGTTCAATGTCTGCATATCTGAACACTCTTTCAAGATTTAGCAAATAATTGAATTTAATATAATTCAAACCCAAACAGTCACACTACAAAAGGTAAACGCAAATGTTCCATTCTGAACAATTGCAGGAAAAGTGGGCTCCTCTCCTCAACTATGAGGGTCTTGATCCAATCAAAGATTCCCATCGTAGAGCAGTAACCGCTGTCCTGTTAGAAAACCAAGAAAAATTCCTTAGAGATCAAAACTCTTTCGCAGCATCAGGTTCATTCCTTGCTGAATCACCTGTTAACGCTGTTGGCAATGGTGGTTATACCTCAGCAGGTTCTGACACCACTGTTGCAGGTTTCGATCCAGTTCTGATCTCCCTGATCAGACGTTCAATGCCTAACCTGGTCGCTTATGACCTCGCTGGCGTTCAGCCAATGAGCGGTCCTACTGGACTGATCTTCGCAATGCGCTCCAGATATAAGACTCAAGGTGGCGAAGAAGCACTGTTCAACGAAGCAGATACTGCATTCTCTGGACAAGATGCTAACTTCAACAGAACCAACGGTTTCAGCGATGTTGCCGCTGGTATGGGTACTACCTCACAGTCAGGTACTAACCCATCAGTTCTGAACCCAGTTGGCACTGCTAATTCAACTGGATATGATGTTGGTCAGGGTCTGAGAACTGACGACGCAGAAAATCTGGGCGATGGAATTGGTGCATTCAACCAGATGGCATTCTCAATCGAGAAGGTCACTGTTACCGCCAAGTCAAGAGCACTGAAGGCAGAATACAGCCTTGAGCTTGCACAAGACCTGAAGGCAATCCACGGTCTGAATGCTGAAGCGGAACTCGCAAATATTCTCTCGACTGAGATTCTTGCTGAGATCAACCGCGAAGTCATCAGAACCATCTACAAGGTTGCTGAACAGGGTGCAGTTCAAAACGTTGCTACCGCTGGTGTATTCGACCTCGATGTTGACTCCAACGGTCGTTGGTCAGTTGAGAAGTTCAAGGGTCTTATCTTCCAAATCGAGCGTGATGCTAACGCAATTGCAC
>JACCDW011119644.1_pt1 | contig 10980 bp, 13 predicted proteins | sample 7449781 | NCBI WGS metagenome assembly JACCDW01 (sample SAMN15323449, study PRJNA562643) | freshwater metagenome | isolation source: river surface water | place: USA:Blue River Watershed | collected 2017-08-18
ACCCACGCCTCCTACACAAGCCCCAAGAGCACCCACAACGATTGTGAGACCCCCTGCTGCAACCGTGACTGGGAGACCAAGAACAAAAACACTGCGTTTCACGACGTTCATTCTAGAGGAGTTTGGTGCCTTTTTTTTAGACTAGGCCTGTACTGTAGTTTCCACCCGCATAGAGACCGAGGCCTACTACAATAGACTAACCGCAAGGTTGCCATCCTTTCAAGCATATGATCCTAGAGATGTAGACCGTCTATACGAAGTAAATTTGAGACTATAGAAAGATGCTCTGTTTATCAGAGAGATGATTCGCATACTTCATAAAGTGAAGGACTTGGAGAAAGAGATGGAGTACCCCTACAGCTCAGTTGGAACAGACAACTACTCTCTAAAGGAGATCTACCGTCCTATTGTTGTGGAGACGAGTCAGGCCTCTGCTGGCAACTTTCCCAAAAGTATAAAAGAGCACTTCTGGATTCGTCCAGGAGAGAACGATGGAGACAGCTGGTACTCGTGCGGTCAACTCACCAATGGAAACTACTTCTTCTATTCGGCCTCCTGCGACTACACAGGATTTGACTGTCAGGGTGGAATGAACCTCTGGGTCAGCAGCTCATGGGAGACACTTGTCCATTACGGGATGGGCAGCACTCTCTACAGGCTTTATCTTCAACAGACTCAGGATGAATCGAAGTCCACACAGAATGTTCTCTGCTGCTCCTGCAAAAAGGATCCAGGTACGATGCCAGATCCCTTTACAGAGACGTGTGGTCGTCTGTGTGAGCATTGTTACTCTGTTTTGAAGAAGAAGGAAGAGGCGAGGCGGTATAAGAAAAAGAAGTAGGAACCTTTCCTTCTTGTTTTGTTTTCTTGATATCTTCCACAACAAAATAGATGTAACTATACACCACAGCGAACCCACCAAACGGCAGCATCATGTCAAGAGGCGTCATGCCGAATAGATACATGGATAGAAGACACATAAGGCCTATACTCAGCAGACCTTCTAGAAGTGCATGCATTGTGTTTGTGTGGTCTATGAAAGAAAAGTGTGTCCATCTTCCGCATCCTCCCCCCCGTAAAATTGAAGTCCAGCCCCTCACTCGGATGGGTACCCTTCCCTGCCATCCAACCCATCAGCAACCATGTCTGTCTTCTTCTGGGCCTTCTGCGAGGACTGCGGCGGACAGGTGGAGATCTGCCACCTCTGCCAGAAGACCGCAACCTACCGCATGTCCAACTACTGCAAAGACTGCAACGAGAGGGTCTGCTGCTTCCACTCCATCGAGCACTACGAGGACGAGAATCCGTCCCAGAAGGCACTCTACCTCTGCACGGGCTGCACAGAGGCTCGGGACCAGGCCTCTGCTGAGGTCTTCTCCTACTGGTACTGGCCGGCCGACAGGTCAGAGCCGCTCTCTCCTACGAATGTCTACCGAGTCCCTCGCTTCCGCCGTTTGGGCGAGGGCACCACAGACCCCGTCGAGCGGGCCGATGAGGCTCGGGCTGCCTACGATGAAGAGATGAAGTTCTCGGGGGACGAGGAGGAGGCCCTCAAGATCTATGTCTCCTTCTACAACCGTGGGGGACCACGGGATCCCAAGAACGAGGTCCGAGAGGGCTTCGTCTCCAAGCGGGAGATCCTAAAGGGTCAGAAGGTGACCCCTGAGCAGTTCTTCGCCGCTCTCCAAGCTCCTGAGGAGCCTGACTTCGGAGACTCCGAGCCTCCTCTCGGCAACAATCCCAAGACCATGAGCAAGCGAGAGCTCCGCATGGCGATTGAGGAGGCCAAGCTAGATCTCCAACACTTCCTCCCTCGTCTCCGCACCCGTCAGCCCGAGGACCACGAGTCAGAGTACCTCTTCGCTCTCCAGGAGTGGACCACACAGCTCTGGACCGAGCTCTCCACACGCTAACCAAACCCCAACACCACCAAAGAACCCCAACCCAAAAAAAATAAGAGCTTCAAGCTCCTTTTTTTTGAGATGTGTATAGGTCACAGTTTAGTGCTTGCGACCCTTCTTTGTCTTCTTGGAAGCCTTGCGAGCCTTCTTCGTCTTCTTGGAACCCTTGCGACCCTTCCTCGTGCGCTTGCCACCACGGCCAAAGAGTCCCTTGACTCCTCTCCAGATTCCGAGGTTCGGCATAGAAACGCCCGACATGGGCATGTTCGCACCACCCTGCTCCTCTTCCTCTTCCACTGCGTTCACAGCAGCAGCATTGGCGACTGCCGCATTTGCAACAGCATTGGCCACAGCCGCATTTGCTACAGCAGCATTTGCTACAGCAGCCGCAGCCGGAGCAGACTCAGGAGTAGCACGGTTCGCTTCCATCTGCGCATTGGTCATCGTGGCCATAGTCTTAATCTGCTGGAGTCTCTCACGGAAGCGACCCTCGTGATCAACAAGAGAGTTTTGGAAGAGACTCTGCCAGTTCGGCTCCACGATTGTCCAGGTATTTGTAAATCCCTCTCCAGAGATCAGCTTTTCAAGTTCATGCTTCACCGTGGGAGACACATTCTTTCCGAAGCGGATGTTCAAGATATCTGTTGTATACTTTTCCAAGCCTCTGGGAAGCATTATCTTAAACGGCTTTCCATTCTTCATCCCCATGACTCGATTGCCATTCCGACCTGTAATCGTATATCCTTTGTTCGCAGCGTTCATTATATACTAGACAGAGATATTTTCCCCCTCCTAAATTTGAACAAAGGCGTATCGATTCGAAACGCACACCATGGATCTTCCCATTCCAACTGATTTGTCCCGTCAAGTGGGAGTCACCGAAGCAGGCTCTCCTCTTCCCTTGTCTCGGAGTTCCAGTGAAGCCAGTGGATCTCCTCGGATGTTTCCTGAAGAGACGCTCCGTCCTCGCCTTGTTGCGTACAAAGTCTTTCTCGAACACGAGATTGACTTTCTGACCTTAGAAATTCAAGCTCTCCAAGAACGAAATCCTGGAACAACTCCTCGAGAACAGCAAAGTTTCCAAGAACTCCGGGAGAGTTTGAAAGTCCGCTACAACCTTCAGACACAGCGTTTGACACATCTGAATGCACTCCTACGCATCCTCTAATCCATAGGCTTCCGTATACAACCGCACAAGATCTCCTTTTCCTAAGGAGTTTTGACGAGCTGTATCAAGACTCTCTTCATATTCAAGCGCCTCAAATCGCTCCACTAAAACCTCTTTTGGAATGTGGCAACGAATCCAATGCCAACTTTTTGGACGAAGGGTCTGAAGCCCTTCGTGTTTCATCTCTCCGACTCTTCCTCCATACGCTCGTAACGCAAAGTCCGCACCCTGGGGCGGTGTGGGTTGTCCCTCTGCATCTTTGGGTCCCATCGAAAGAAAGGTCCAGTGAGGATGTGTGGTAGGCAACGCAACGGGTACTCGTTCCTCCTCTCGTTTCTCCCAAATCTGAAAACAGCATTTTGCCATCATGGGAGGATCAAACGAACAAGGCTCCATGGGGATGTCTTCATCGTGAATCAAATGAAAGGAAAGCGGAAGACGATTCTGAATGCTGGAGCGACGAAAGGTTCGTGGGAGAATAAATGCAAGGGCAGAAGAAAACGAGGCTGCTTTCCAGAAAAACCGAACGGCTAAGGATGAAACTCTGCCAAAGGGGGGATTCCCGACAACAAGAATCGGACCGATATCAGGTGGGACTGTATAGGTAAAGAAGTCTTGCTGCAAAATCGTGGGAGCTCCTGGAAGAAGATCCAGACCGACTTTTTTGTCAGTCGGAATCTGATGGAAAAAACTTCCATTGCCCGCACTGGGTTCTACGACAAGTCCCCACGAGGACCAGGGTTTCCATTCACCAATCGTGTCTAAACATTTCTTCGCAACCGAGGGTTTTGTATAGAACTTATCTAAGCCTTGAGCCCTCACTGTTGCCGCACTCATCTGGTTTCTTCAAAAATTCCGCCTTAGCTCGGATAGATCCAGACAAACACAACCTTGAATCCAAGTATGGAATCTGAAACGCTGCTTCAGCGATTTGATGAGATCTTATCAAACAAGCGCCTTCCGATTCAGATCCATTCTGAAGGGATGACCTCTTTCCTGTATCATCCTGATGAGGCCTATTTTGCCTTAGCCTTTCGCTTTGGGTTTTACACGCAAACTCCTCCTCCCAATCCCACTCCTGAGTATCGGTTCTGTGAATCCATCCTGAAACATGTGAGCCGTTCTTTTGCCCTTGTGATCCAACTGCTTCCTGATTCACTTCGTGTAAGTATCTGTCTTTTCTATCTGATTCTACGAGCCCTTGATACGATTGAAGATGATATGCTGGCCTTCAAGGGGAAGACAAAGGCAAAAGAAAAGCTGCTTCAAACCTTCTGGAAAGTTCTTGCAAAACCCTCGTGGAGTCTGAAAGGCGTGGGAGAGGGAGAAGAGAAGCGCCTCTTAGAAGAGTTTCCTAAAGTCCTGACTGTGTTTCACACTCTTTCCAAAGAAGACAAAGAGATCCTTACGGATATCTGCCGACAGATGGGAGCAGGCATGGCAGAGTTTCTCAAGAAAGATATCCGATTTGGAACTGCAAATCTGTCTGAGTACAACTTGTACTGTCATTATGTGGCAGGATTGGTTGGACATGGGTTAACAAGACTCTTTGTCGCACACGGCATAGAAGATCCCTCTCTCCTCTCCTTGATGAAGGAGGCGAATGAGATGGGGGTTTTCCTACAGAAAGTCAATATTATACGAGATTATCTCGAAGATCTCCAAGAAGGAAGGACTTTCTGGCCTCGTGATATTGTTACCAAGTATGCCCCTTCCTTATTGGCGCTTCGCTTGGGGGACAAAGAGAAAAGTTTAGAATGTCTGAATGAACTCGTTGTCGATGCTTACAGCCATGTTCCTGCGGTTCTTCACTATCTGGACTCCATCAAGAATCCTCAGGTCTTCAAGTTCTGTGCGATTCCCCAAGTGATGGCCATTGCCACCTTAGAACGGCTTGTCAATAATCCTGATGTCTTTACGGGTGTTGTGAAGATTCGGAAAGGATTAATGTTATCTCTCTTTCAATATACATCAGGGAGTGAAGAAGTCAAGGGAATCTTTAGCACCTATTCGGATGCCATTCTGTCGAATCTTCCTGTTCATCATGCAGCTCATGCGAAAGCACTTCCTCTCGTCTATCAAGTCCAAGGTCACTGTGTCGATGGAATCCAACCCTCGAAACCTTGGCCATCTCTCGTCTCCCTTTTGTTTTCCGTTGCCGTTCTCGTGTATGGATACTTCCAAACAGGAAACCGTCATTGGATGGATCTTCTTTTGTTGGTGACAATGACTGTGTTTTTGGTCTTTAAAAAGCTAACATGGATTTCTTCGCAGCTGCTGTCCAAAACGAAGTCAACATCTTCGGAACCATCTCGTCTATATCCACACCCCCTCCACGGTATTCAGAGAGCCTGAGAGGAGGAAGTGACGCTTGTGGAACTTTCCGTGTCTTGCGTCGTCCTCCCTTCTTTGCTCCCATCGTCTTTCCTCGTTTCTTGCTCAGGAACTCTAAAGATTCCTGGAGTTTCTGCTTGGCTTCTGCTGCTCTCCGCCTGGCTTCTTCTGCTCCACGAGGATCTGATGTCTGCTTTCGATTCGCCAGATTTGTCTGAAAGGTTTCGGTCGCAGACCAAATGAATGGAACAAACTGACCAGGCATCTTGATACTCAACTCTTTGAACTGGGGATAGAGTTGATTCGGTCTTTCAAAGATAAAGTTTCGGGTCGGCACAGGAGACCCGTCCAAAAAAGTGTCAGCCGCTTGGAGTTTCCGATTGTCAAAACTTCTGTATTTGATTTTGTATTCCGTGACCTTTGCCTGATCTTCAGGTGTCGCAAGGCTTCGACAGAGTGTTTCGTAGTCAACCATGCCCATGGGAGTTTGAATCTCTGTTGGCAAGAGACTCAAACGATAAAATCCTGTGCGACTGTCGAACTGCACAACCCCTGATCCAACCTCGGGAATGGTAACTCCAGAGGTTGTCAGGCGATCCATATAGGCTGCAAGATTTCGATCCACTGCCTTTCGTGTGACAGGACCAGGAGCAGCAGATGTCGCATACGCAGGAAGATCACCCGCCTTGAAATCACCTGTGTAGGCCTCGAGAATCCCTCGTTCCGTAATGCAGGCCATCGGGAGATAGGTAAACCGATCGCTTAAAGCCGCAATGGCATCCGCAGCCTCCTCTTCTGTTGCTGCTTCTGTATACTGATTCTCTGCTCCAGGATGAGGACTCCAGGGAAACAAAACCACCTCAGGAAATCCACGGTGGGAACTCGCATCCGTGTAAGTCGAGGTGAGAAGTTCAATCCCTTTGCCTGGAAGATGCTGCTCGAGTTCCATGATGTACTTGCCCATCGTTGTCTCCTTTCCGTGCAATCCCTCTTTGTAGTTATCCAGAGAGTCATAATCTGCTATGGCCATCCACCCTGAGACTTGTTTGGTTTGTGCAAAGTCTGGGTGAATACAGTTGTCCCATGCTTTGAGTTCCTTTTCTTTCTTGGCTTGGGGTGAGCTCTGGTTGCTCAAACAACTAAAGTCAAACTTGTCGCAGCGCTGAATCGGTGCTGTTCCATCCAACGCTTTTAACTCTTTGCCACCTCGAATCCATTTCTGGGGACCGATCATGCAGACAAGGCGAACAGGCTTCACCAGCATATAGACAAGAATCGCATTGAACCACTCTCCAACCGTGTGCGCACCAAAAGGGACATAGGGACTCGTGTAGAAGAAAGTATTGTGTGTCGGTGTCATACAGAAACGCTCTCCCGTGGGATAGCCCAACCAGTCTCTCACAAACAACCGAGGATCTTCATCTTTTTTGGGATTCGGCAACTGAACACCTCGAAAGAGCAAGGTTCCTGCAGGAAGTTCGACAAAGGGAACTTCCACGGTGGCCGCAGTTCCATCAGCTTTGGTATACGGAACCGTCTCCCCGTATGTGGCAAAATGAGTGAGGGGGCCCTCCATCTAGAAGCTCTGTAGATTTTGTGGTGGATTCCTTGCGCATGGAAAATTGAACACGCATAGGTTGCATGCTTCTGTAGACACCATGCCTTTCCGTTTGCAATACGCAAGCAATCTCTTTGTGGACCTTCATCGGGTCAGCTTTGATACGCTTCTCAGACCCAAAGCCCCCTATCTTGCTCTCACAGGAAATATCGGGAGGCCATGGTCTCCGAAGTCCTATTCCTTTCTGAAGTACTGTTCCAAACACTGGGACACAGTTCTCTGGGTTCCTGGCCCCCATGAACTGACCAATCTTTCTAGCTCTCGTCATACGGCTTCCGAAGCTGTGCTCGCCATGAAAGATCTAAGCAAACAGATTCCTGGACTTCAGATTTTGGATTCGAAGGAGGCTGTGTTTCATAGCGACGGGGTGGTTGCTCTTGGAACTTCTCTTTGGACTCACATTCCGCCTGGCTTGACCTTCAAGGGGGAGCCTGAGTTTACCAGCATTCTTGCGAGTGTAGATGAAGCAGGTCCGATTCCACTGACTCGCACGATTCGGAATACATGGAACAAGGAGGATCATCTGTTCTTGAAAGAGCGCTCTCTCTTCTGGACGATTGTTCGACCGGATGTGCAACTGGTGTATCTCACGCACACACTCCCCACAGTTCGTCTTCTGAATCCAACCCTTCGGAATCGGACCTACCTTCGTCTTCCACTTGATTGTAACATGCAGACAAGGAAGCCTGGTATGAGGGCTTGGATTGGAGGTGCGACGGGCTCTACGAACCAGTTGGAGAACAACTCCTTCTGTGTGAATAGCCTGTACGAGTATCCCTTTACAAGCCCCTCCTTCTCCAACAAAGAGTATGACCCCGAATGTGTGCTGGAGATCCAACCGCAAACTCCTACGGTGCTTCCTGATCTTGTTCTTCCTGAAGGTGGATCAAGTCTACTTCCGAGGAAACAACTTCTTGGACTGGCCTAGACATGCGGCTCCAGTTTGCCAGCGATCTTCATCTCAACTCGTGGGCAGGGGCCACGCCTTACGACATCCCCTTTGAAAAACTCCTAGAACCTGTTGCGAAAACTCTTGTGTTGTGTGGAGATATTGGCCATCCAGATTCGATTGTGTTGCGCACCTTTCTGAAATGGTGCTCCAAACGCTGGGATCTTATTTTTTGGATTCCTGGCCATCATGAAATGACAGATGTTTGGCACTTGAAGACGAAAACCTATGAAGGCAATCTCAAACATATGAAGTTGGTGGCCTCTGAGTTTTCCAATGTGCATGTCTGTGCACGAGAGATGTTTGTCACAGACGATGGATTTTTACTGTTGCTCTGTCCTTTGTGGGCTCGTTTAACCTCCATGAGTGAAGAGATGTCTCGAGATCCTGTGTACAGGGATATTACGAAGCACTATGAAGAAGATTTAATCTGGTTGCGTGATCAGATCAAACGAGCGGAGTTGCCTGTTGTTATTGCGACGCATTACCCTCCCACCTACACCTTGTTTTCTGCACAACTTATCAACAAACCCCAATCGGTTCCCTTTGCTCTCGAATCCGAAATGTACCTTCGTCCTCCTGTGCACGCATGGATCTGTGGATATCTTCATAGCTCGGTCATCCTTCAGAGACCCTGGGCAGATCCGACTGGTGGATCTGGACATACACTGATTGTCTCCAATGCGAGAGGATATCCTGATGATCCACCGACAGGGTTTCGCACAGATGCCGTCTTGCGGTTAGAAAGCAAAGGATGAGTCTTTTCACATCCAGTTCAACTGGATCTGAGAAGAGCCCCTACCCAAGCAGCCAAGAGGTTCGCAGGATATGACAGTTCCTATCACCTTGGATCTTGGATTTGTATAAGATATAAGTTTGCTAAGACATAGATCTTGGGAGATACTGCTTGATCCTACGAGCATGTCCAAGGGAGATAAGCCTCCCTGGACTGTCGTAGATGTCTGAGCGTTGGATCTTACACACTACGATTTGATCGTTGAAACGCAACCGATTTTCATAGAAGATCTATGGAGAATCAGGAAGCGATGTGTAAATAACGTCGCAACGATATGCTCGTTGCCAGCAGTCACTTTGCTCTTCGCTTGAGTAGGGGGATTTTTTAGATTAGACCTGGAGGAAAGTTGTTGCATTGGATTCTGACAGAACCCAGTCCACATTGGTCTCAAACGCATCAATCTCCTCCTCAAGACCAGAAATCTTGGCCGCAAGATCAAGAGGATCCACAAGCTCCACCTTATTATTCTCACGGAAGGAGTTTGTCAGAGCCGTGATCGTCTCAGGATTCGTCTTGACATCCTTGCCAAGCTCCGACTGAAGAAGACGCTCAAGGCGACCTTCCACCTGTCCCTTGCTCTTCTCATAGTCCTCTCGCTTTGCCTGGAGACACTGTTTCATTCCATCCAGAAGGTTTCGCTTGAACCGAATCGAGAGTTTGTACTCAATCGCCTCCGCAACCGTTCCTTCAAACGATCCTACCTTGACCTTCGTCTGCGCATTGGAGAGAATAATCGCACGCTTGATCGCATCTCGACGCTTGACCAGGTCAAGATAGGACTGGAGTTGAGCCTCCACCTCCTTCTTGTGCTTGTCCTTGTCCACAGGAGCTCCATTGTGAGACACCTTTGCCCACTCCTGGATTGCAGTCTCCAGCTTGTCAATCCGCTTCTCCAGGAGTTTGAGTTCAGGCAGGGCCTGCGTCACACTCATGCGTTGAGTCGCCATTCTTACCATGCCTTCATAGTTCGTCTTTAGGTAACACGAATCCGAAACACAACAGGAATGTGATCACTATAGCGTACGTTATAGTGGTAAGTAGACGCTTCTTTCTCAAAGGAATGTTTATGGATATAGGTACGAAGACAGGAATCCAAGCGTTCTCCTGTATCGGTATAGGTCCAGCGATGGCCTTTTTCTACACATTCAAAATACATAAACTCTTCCGTATTAAAATCTCCCAGAACAATGGGGCATGAAAGATTTTTCACAACATGATACAACTGTTTTTCTTGTTTGAGTCTTGTCTCATTATATCGAATCCTCCACAAGGGGATCTCTGTCATATCGGATTGAAAATGTGTATTGACGATCTGAAAGTCTTTCCCTTCTTTCCGACAATGCAATACCATAAAGCCTTTGCGAACAAACGAATCGACCCCCTTGCTTAAAATATAGGTATGCCCTTCGAGTTCCTCTGTCACCGCAATTGTATTCTTCACCAGAATACACAATCCAGATCCTGAGGCAAATCGTGAAGTAACTTTTCCCAAGCGATGAATATTCGAGTACGGAAAGTAACACGACCACATTTTACTTTCCGCACACACCTGTTCGATCAGCTGTTGTTGTGCTTTGGACCAAACTTCTTGGAGGCACATAACCTCCGCTCCAGACTGCAGGAAGATCCAAAGAAGGATGCTTCGGAGATGTTTTGATCCCCAAGGCATCCCCCAGACATTGTAGGTTCCGCAGGTCAGAAGCATTCCCTACTCAATCCCTTCAATCAGATTCTTTCGAAGAGACCGCTCAAATCCACGCATCGCTTTCTCAAAGTTTGCTGAGGGGAAAAATGCTATGGGCCTCCGCTGCTTAATGTAAGCCTTGGCCTGATCTGTACTCATTTTGTGAACAGCAATCAAAAACATCGCAACAACAGCCGGAGAGCGTTGCATCCCCGCATGACAATGAACATAGAGCGTGCGCCCTTCTTTGAGCTCTTGAAGCATCTTGTACACAATCTCATATCCCCACAACTCTAAGTTTCGGATTTCATCCGATTCCAGATTGTCATCGACAGGAACTCGATAGCGCCTTCGAATCGACGAATGGAAAGGAGCATCTTTCGTACAGTTAAAGACAACTTGGATTCCAGCATTCCGGAGAAAGGCTTCATCCTGGGCTGCTCTCAAGTTGCCTAACCAAATTCCAGGAAGGATTTGGTTCGCATTGTCGGAAGGTGGTAATCCCACGTCCATCCTCTATTGAATGTGGA
>JACCDW011904437.1_pt1 | contig 10980 bp, 2 predicted proteins | sample 7449781 | NCBI WGS metagenome assembly JACCDW01 (sample SAMN15323449, study PRJNA562643) | freshwater metagenome | isolation source: river surface water | place: USA:Blue River Watershed | collected 2017-08-18
AACAAATTTTACAAACATTTATAGAATATCCGGTTTATTGTTTTATTGATACATATCCAGTTTGTTCTAGTGATGGAACTTTTGGTTACAACACAGATCCAGAGTATTTATATTATTTTAGTGGTATGGCAGGTATGGGGTATTCAAAACATCCAAATATAATTGAACATATAGATCTCCCAATACTTAATAAAATAAATTACCAAGAACTTGCAAAAGAACGAACAAAGATAATTTCCCAGGAGCTTATGGAAATCACCTGGCATCCTTCCAGATTTAGAAGGTGGTGTTTGGATTACACAGACGAATTTTATTTAAAAAATTAAAAGCGAAAGGAGTAAAATGGATCTTGTAAAAAATGATATAAAGAACATCAAAATAATATTGATCCAATTGCATTAAATTATCACGTTTTAAGAATTATTCTTGGTAATTATTAAAAATCTAAAATAATAAATTAAGATTACTTTAGTTTTTTAAAAAAGTTTATTTTTTCAGTAAGTTTAAGCAGTGCTTATAGGTCTATTGAAAACCGTCTCTTTTACATATAATATACCATTAATGGTTGCAGTAACTCCAGGAGTTGAGCGAATTTGAGCCAAAATACTTGCTCCAATTGTAGAAGTAACACCAAGACACGGTAATGGAACAAAACCATTACTTACACTTGGAGTATAAGACCCAGTAGTATTAGAATAACTAATAATTCCCTTTGCACCACAAACACTTGCAAGAAACATCTGTGATTGCATTGTCTGTACTGAATCTTTCTTAATTAAAACAATTTTATCAGTAAAATCTTTTCCAGCAAAATCTGCGGGTATTCCGGCTAATGCATTACCACTTGCATCTTCAAGATGAACAATTGGATAAGTAATGTTAAAGAGCTTTTTATAACCAGTTGATGAAAATGTATTTGCGTAATTTGTTCCTCCAACATTTAAAGTTGGAATTGTATTAGAACGAGGAAGAACAGTGGTAACACCGTTTGGAAGTAATGTTCCATCTAGTGTGTAACGGTAATTTGTAGCACTAAGTTCCCTAAATCCACCAGTATTAAGCATTTCATCATAAAGCTCAATTACTTCTCTTCTGTTAGATGGCCATTTATTACTCCAAACAGAATTGTTAGCATCAACATAATCACCAAGAGCGGCTTTCCAAGTATTGTAATCATACTGTTTATTGCTAAAGAATTCAAGTACGTATCTTATCATATTAAACCAATTTTGATTCGTTGCACCAGGCTGGTAATAACTGGTAACTGGTCCAGCGGGAAGTTTAATACCATCAGTGAGTGTATTTCCAACTGCAATAATTGACGAACCATCTTCTTTTATTAAGTTTCCTGACACATCAAGACGACCATCAGTGAACCATACTGATTTGTTACTGACACCATTTCCAGATCCATCTACCAATTTATAATTAGAGTTAATATACACATCTGTACCAGAAGTATCAATAACAATCTTTCTAAGGTATGACTTATCTACAACATTTGTTTGATTTAACAAACCGATACTCTGGAATACACCAGATGAATCAAAAATATCCATTGCAATGTTACCACTTGCATCAATTGGTTTAACAATGAAATTTCCAGATGCATCCACTTTAAAGTCTGCACCCATATTGTAATACATTGTTGCATGAATAAATGCGATTTGATTATAAGACCAACCTACATTTGAATAGTTTTCCCTAACCGATTTAGCATTCCATCCGTTTTCAAGATCTTTTTGTTTAAGACTCGCATTGTATTTATAGAATCTGTTGTGATTATCATTTGCAACATCATCCATAACCCATTGGTCACAAAACATGTTAATACCTTCATCAATCCAGTAATCTTTGATACTCTTATTACTAACCTTATTTTGCCACCACATATGGAAGACTTCATGACATACTGTAAAGAATGGCAATACTGCTACTCCAAGTGAAATCATTTCAAAGTGTTCCATCGCAACAGATGTTTCACTGGTTGATATACCAACACCAAATGTATCAAATGGATAAGGTCCCATAATCTTCTCAATACTACGAATAATTCGTTGCATATTTGTTGGATTTATCGCACAACCAGAAGTGTCATAAATTGGTTTTGCTTCAGCGGGAACTTCTGTATAATAAGGGATAATACTATTATCCGTAAGAGTAATACTTGAAGTCATTGGTGAAAATGGACGAATTCTCCATGAAAAATCAGTGCAATATGGAACACGATAATCATCACCACTTGCTTTAGCACCTGGAACAAACCTGTAAAGAACACTATTTCCATCTGCAGATTCAATCGTTGAAAGGTGTTTTCCTCCTGTACTTGCAACAAATGGTTTAGGACACATAAATTCAATCTGATGGTAATATGTGTCTTCTTCGCTATCGTTCCATGGACCCCATATATATAAATGGGCATCAGGTGGGTCATGAGGTGAAACTTCAACAGCTGAATCTGACCACATTCCGCCAATATTATTTGCGATTTCTGAATTATTTCTTTGTAAAACGATGTATCCTGTTAAATTCTCCATTTCATAATAATCAAATGGTCCAACATTAGCATTATATTTGGAGACATATGTTTGTACTTGGTCATAAACTTTAGGATTTTTCATAATCGTATTGATAGAAGTATTTTTTGTTGATGGAGCGAAGATATGTGCATCATTTCCATCTAAATACACAGAACTTGTTGTATATTGTCCCTGGTACCAAATCTCAACTTTATTTAAGCCGGCTTCAACATAGTTTCCTGAAGTGTCAGTATCATATTTAAATGTAACACCTGTTTGAGCAATTGCAGTCGCAATGTTAAAAGTAATTGCTTTTGAATCCTTTGCAGTATTATCCCAATGCTTACATTTTACTAAATGCAAAGGAATAACTGTATCATTGAAGATGAGTTTAGTTACAGTCATTAATGGGTTAAGATTTATACGGAACTCTGGTCCATCGGGATACCAAAAAGTATCATTCAAGAACGACTGCTTATGACGACAATAAATCAAAGCACGACCTTTAAGATAATACATTTGAGACGGATCAATATGTAAACGATGATTGTAAGCAATAACATCAAGACCACGGACACATATATGCTTTAAATACCCAGTTCCCTTTTCAATTTCTAAACAATTCTTTCCGAGATATTTAAATTGTGTTGGCTCAAAAGACCCTGGTGAATATCCAGTCAGACGTTTATCGGCATTGTGAATGCTAATGGGGATATTGTAAATATCTGATGAATCAATTGCAGGTGTCATATACTCTGGTCCTAATAACATACCACAAGCCCCAAATCCATCTTGAATATATGGAACAATAGTGTTACCATCATAAAGTACCTGAGCAAATTGTAAACGAGTTCCTTGAATTTCAGAAATAGCAACATATGGATTTGTTGAAATTAATGCACAAGCAACATTGCGTTTCCAATTAACTGTGTCGGCTGCATACGTTGTTCCCATATTAACTCTTGTTCCAGAAGCATCTGCTGTGTAATTGCTAGAACTATCAACAAAATATAAGCTATTACCATTATTTGCATTGTATGCAGTAATGAATTTTGTTAAGAAATCACTCTGGGATGTAGGAGTTGTGATTGCATTAACAATAGTGTTTGCAGTAGACAAAGTTGGGAAATTAAGAAGTTCTTCTTTAAAGTTTACAATCTTTTTGTAATCTACACTGAATGTGATAGTTGATTGACGAGAACCAGAAGCCAAACGATAATATGTTCCAGTTGAACTACCAGTTGTGTAAAATTGGATTACTGCTCCAACTGTAGGTGTAGGGACTGATAAAATAGTGTATGGTAAACTTGAACCAACTAATGCTGTTGGAAATATGTTAGATGCAAGTTTACAAGAATGTGAAATGACTGTAAATGTTTGATCTTTATTAAACTTAATTACTACAAGTGCTGGACTAGGAGAATATTGCATAACATTAACTACATCAATAAGATACAAGCAGTACATCTTATCAGTCAGGTAATTGACTACATTGTTAAATGTACTAATTGAAGTATTTACAAAAGCAGTAGTCGCTAATTGTGTTGTGTTTGTACCATCAGTTGCAGTTGGTGCAGTGGGAACACCAGTAAGTACAGGGCTTGCAAGATTTGCCTTAAGAGCAAGTGAATTAGTTACATCAGATGCATTTGCCTTAAGATTTAATGCACTCTGGGTTGCGGTACTTACTGGTTTGTTAAGATCTGAAGTATTGTCAACATTAGCAAGACCTACCATCGCCTTGGTAACACCTGTAATTCCATTTTCAACATTAAGACCGCCTTCAATGTTCATACCTCCCTCAACATTTACGTTTTGAGCAAATCCAACATTATCGGCAAAGTAAACAGCACCATCAACCGAAAGCTCATCGGAAACAATTACCGGCCCAGTGAAAACTGGACTTGCAATGGGAGCCTTCAATGCAAGAGCTGCAGCGACATCGGAAGAATTTGCTTTGGTAGCAATTGCGGTTGTAAGGGTTGCTGCAAGATTTGCATCATTACCCAAAGCTGTCTGGATTTCACCAAGGGTGTCAAGGGCAGCTCCAGCAGATCCAATAACATCGGAAACAACACTTTTAACAAAAGCTGTTGTAGCAATCTGGGTAGTATTAGTGCTATTTACCGCTGTGGGAGCTGTTGGAACACCTGTAAGAGCAGGACTTGCAAGGTTTGCCTTAAGATTTAATGCACTTTGAGTTGCTGTACTTACTGGTTTATCAAGATCTGAAGTGTTGTCAACATTGCCAAGACCTACCATCGCCTTTGTAACACCTGTAATTCCATTTTCAACATTAAGTCCGCCTTCTACGTTCATACCTCCACCAACATTTACATTTTGCGATAAACTAACGTTTCCGGAAATGCTAACCTGACCACCAATTTGAAGATTACCTGAAACAATTTCGTCACCGGTAACATTCACCGGTCCTGTAAAAACAGGTGACACCAAAGGAGCCTTGGTGGAAATTGCTGTTGTAAGGGTTGCTGCAAGGTTTGCATCATTGCCCAGGGCTGTAGCAATTTCACCAAGAGTATCAAGAACACCTGGGGCCGAATTAACAAGATCACCGATCTTAGACTGAACAAAAGCAGTTGTAGCAATCTGGGTGCTATTGGTGCTACTTGAAGCAGTTGGTGCAGTGGGAACACCAGTAAATGCTGGGCTTGCTAAATTAGCCTTGGCGTTAATAACGGACATATCGGGTGTTCCTGAAGGGCCCTGTGGACCAGTTGCACCAGTAGCTCCAGTTGCACCAGTAGCACCAGTTTCACCTTGAGGTCCCTGGGCACCAGTTGCACCTTGGGGTCCTGTAGCACCTGTAGCACCGGTAGCCCCAGTCGCTCCTTGAAGACCACTTGAAAGACCTGTAATCATACTGGCATCAAGACCGATAACGGTAGCATTGCTGGTAAAAGTAAGAGTGTCATTAATGATAACGGGAGCATTAAAAGTTACAGTTTCGGTTTCCGATCCTCCAGAAGTTGCACCATCCTTGGAAAGTTCCATAATTGAAAAAGTTCCTTTTTTGAGAACAAGTTTGTCACTTGAAGAATTACCTTCTACCTGGAAGGAATAATCACCCATTCCATCAATACCTGAAATTTTCAAGGTGTCTTCAACGGTAACGGTTCCAGTAAAAGTAGGATTATTGCTTCCAACACCACCACCCGACCCGAGACTATTAATTTGTGATTGTAAATTATTTACTGCGCTATTGACATCGGTGGTACTTGCTTTGGAGTCAACAATGGTTGCTAAAGAAGCCAGAGCAGATGAATCGGCTTTCTGGCCAATGGCAGACATTAAAGTTGCTCCTAAATTAGCATCGTTGTCAAGAGCAGCAGCGATTTCACCAAGTGTGTCAAGTGTTCCTGGAGCGCTACCAACAAGATCGGCAACGGCGGTAGCAATTGAACTTTGAACATCGGAAGCGCTAACCTTAAGATCTAAAGCGGACTGAAGCCCTGTGATATCGGATATGTCAACACCTGAAATATTTCCGTTAACTACTAAATCATTGACAGTTGTTGTGTCAGCAACATTAAGATTCCCAGTATTAACTGGTACAAAGAATTTTACTGGCATTTAAAGAAGTTTGTACTATATACATTTATTTATTTTTCGTAATTAATACAAAAAATAAATATCATTAAAGATAAATGTCAGGTGCTACTATTCAGTTAGTTGCTGTTGGAGCACAAGATGTTTACCTTACCACTCAACCACAAATTACATTTTTTAAGAGTGTATATCGTAGACATACCAACTTTGCAATTGATTCTGTAGAACAAACAATTTCTGGAACTCCAAATTTTGGTTCAAGAATCAGCGTTACTATTTTTAGATCGGGTGATCTTCTTAAAAATATTTGGTTACAATACAACCCACAAAAAATTTTAGGTGCCATTATTCCAGCTACAGAAGATGACATCGTAGGAGCAAATGTTGGGCACTCTATCATCGCTCAAGTTGATCTTGAAATAAATGGCCAACTTATTGATACTCAATATGGAAAATGGATGACCATTTGGAACTACCTTACAGAATGCGATTCTACAGGTATTCAAGGAGCAATTGGACAAGATTGGGAAGAACCTGGATGGTATGATTCAGCAGTTGATTATGACGTTGAAAGATCTACTCGGTACAATATAATGGCGTATACACATCGTGCAAATGTAAGTACAGGTACAATCGGTGAAGGGTATTTACCACCTAATCAGGCATATGTTCCTTTTCGTTTTTGGTTTTGCCGAAATCCTGGACTGGCTATTCCAATTATTTCGTTACAGTATTCTGAAGTTAAAGTGCTTATTACTTTTGGAACAGTTAACGGAGTTTATAAATCCATAAACAATGTTGCACCAACTGGACATGAATTTGATGACCTTAAAGTTTATGCTGACTACATATACCTTGATTCAACAGAGCGTAGACAATTTGCACAAAATTCACATGAATATCTTATTGAACAACTTCAAGTATTAAATTATCAAACTGCACAAGACATCAACCTTTATTTTAAACATCCAGTTAAGGAAATTATTTGGTCAAGTTCGCCTGAACCAGTTGCAAGAGGAGATCCTGTTGGAAGAACTGACTACTATAATGTCGTTCCTGGACTTGCTTCACCTAGCAAAGAAATGGAAGACTCTGAATATACTTTATCATTAAATGGAATACCAAGAACTAAAAGAAACTTGAAATACTACACAAGAAATACAATCTGGGACTATCATACAGGATATGGATCAATTTTATTTCCTAATAGTATTGCAGTTTATTCGTTCGCATTGAGACCCGAAGAATCACAACCATCGGGATCTTGTAATTTTTCAAGAATTGATTCCGCTCAATTACTTAGATCAACTACCGATCCTATAGACATTTACGCTACAAATATAAATATTCTTAGAATAATGTCAGGAACTGCTGGACTTGCTTATGTTAATTAATCATTAAAAAAATAATTTGTATGTATAACTGATTATATCTTTATTATATGGGTATCAAAGATGATGGAAACTCAGCTAATAAATTTAGAGATATCATCTGGTATAATAAAAGAACCAAAAAAATTGAAATAACTGCACCAAATGGACTTACAATATCTGGATCAACGTTTATAGATGGAAATCTAGAAATTACTGGTGGTGGAGCAAGAGGACCTCCCGGACACACTGGATTTACAGGATCAACTGGAGCAACTGGAGCACAGGGTATTCAAGGTTTTCAAGGTGTTCCTGGTCCTCAAGGAGCTATCGGTGTAACTGGACCACAAGGACCACAAGGACAAACCGGACCGGCTGGTCCAACTGGTGCGGCTGGACCTACTGGACCTACTGGTACTATCGGACCACAAGGTTCTACAGGTGCAACTGGTGCCCAAGGTCCTACTGGAGCTCAAGGTGCAACTGGTGCTCAAGGACCACAAGGTGCTACTGGTGCTCAAGGTTCTACTGGTGCTCAAGGTCCCCAGGGTGCTACTGGTGCTCAAGGTCCCCAGGGTGCAACTGGTGCTCAAGGTCCTCAGGGTCCCCAAGGGTTACAAGGGTTACAAGGTATCCAGGGTATCCAGGGTGCAGCAGGAGCAACTGGTGTTCAAGGTCCACAAGGTCCAGCAGGAACACAGGGACTTCAAGGACCAATCGGACCGGTTGGTGCTACAGGAGCAACCGGTATTCAAGGTCCACAGGGTTCAGCAGGTGCAACAGGAGCACAAGGTGCAACAGGTGAAACTGGACCTCAAGGACCCCAGGGTATTCAAGGTCTTCGTGGTCAAGATGGTATAACAGGTGCACAAGGACCACAAGGACAACAAGGTGCTACTGGTCCACAGGGGGAAAAAGGAGCAACAGGTGCACAAGGTCCCCAAGGAGAACCTGGTCCCCAAGGTATTCGCGGTCAAGATGGTATTCAGGGTCCCCAGGGTGCAACTGGAGCACAAGGTCCACAAGGTCCACAGGGTCCACAAGGTATTCAGGGTTTTCAAGGTTTTAATGGATCAACCGGTTCAACTGGTCCACAAGGACCACAAGGTGCAACAGGTGCACAAGGACCTCAAGGTGAAACAGGTGCTACAGGTGCACAAGGTCCTCAAGGTATTACCGGACCCCAAGGACCAACAGGACCCCAGGGACCTCAGGGTGACCGATATAAAACACTTTCAGAATCATATTTTGATTGCACGCTTTCCGATGGAGTGATAGTTATTTCACCTGGTTTAGCTTATTCAGTAACACAGAATATATTAATTACACACGATATAAATAATTATGTTATCGCTACAATCAGTAACTATAATTACCAAACAGGTGAATTGTCATTTTTTGTAAACGAAAATTTTGGTACCTACCAAGGAGTAGGATGGATTGTCAATTTAGCAGGTGCTGTTGGAACACCTGGTGCAGCAGGACCTACAGGACCACAAGGTACACCAGGATTACAAGGTCCAAGAGGTATTGAAGGAGCTGTTGGTCCCCAAGGTATTCAAGGACCAGAGGGACCAACTGGACCTCAGGGATCAACTGGGGCAACTGGTCCAAGAGGTATTGAAGGTATTCAGGGTCCCCAGGGTCTTCAAGGTCCACAGGGCGCGACAGGTGCAGCTGGACCTCAAGGTATTCAGGGACCAAGAGGTCCAAAAGGTGATGCAGGTCCACAGGGTATACCAGGTCCACAGGGTATTCAAGGACCTGAGGGAGACCCAGGTCCAATGGGTCCAATGGGTTATCAGGGACCAATGGGTTATCCAGGTCCAATGGGTTATCCGGGTCCTGAGGGAGACCCAGGTCCAATGGGTCCACAGGGTCCAATGGGTCCACAAGGTTGTCCAGGTCCAATGGGTCCGGCGGGACCAGCCGGTGCTCAAGGACCAACTGGACCAGCAGGAGCAACAGGTGCACAAGGACAAGCCGGAGCAACTGGCGCAACTGGACCTATGGGACCTGCTGGACCACAAGGTATCCAAGGTATCCAAGGTTTAGAAGGACCAGCAGGACCAACTGGTGCGGCAGGACCAACTGGACCACAAGGTCTAACCGGTCCAACTGGACCACAAGGTTCTCAAGGTTTGCAGGGTATTCAAGGTGCAACAGGTGCAACAGGTGCTCAAGGACCAGCAGGAGCTACTGGTGATACAGGTCCACAAGGACCACAAGGTCCCGCTGGTCCAACTGGACCACAAGGTCCCCAGGGTGAACAAGGTATTCAAGGTACAACCGGTGAAACAGGATCAACCGGTCCAACTGGACCACAAGGTCCACAAGGTCTACAGGGTATTCAAGGTCTACAGGGACAACAAGGTATTCAGGGTCTTCAAGGTCTTCAAGGTCCAGAAGGTCCTCAAGGCCAAACAGGTCCAGCTGGTCCAATAGGTCCAACAGGACCACAAGGTTTAATAGGTGCAACAGGTGCAATCGGACCTACAGGACCACAAGGACAAACTGGACCTGCTGGACCCGTAGGACCTGCAGGACCCCAGGGACCACAGGGTGACCGATACAAAAGTACTAGCGATTCATTTTTTGACTGCACTCTTTCTGAAGGGGTGATAGTTATTTCATCCGGTTTAGCTTATTCAGTAACACAAAATATATTAATTACACATGATATAAATAACTATGTTATCGCTACAATTAGTAATTATGATCCTCAAACAGGTGAATTATCATTTTTTGTAAATGAAAACTTTGGTACTTACCAAGGAACAAATTGGGTTATAAATCTTAGTGGCGCTGTTGGAACACCTGGAGATACAGGTCCTGCAGGTCCACAAGGCCCACAAGGTACACCAGGTTTACAAGGTCCAACTGGACCAAGTGGATCAACGGGTCCAACTGGTCCCCAGGGCCAAACAGGTCCCCAGGGTCAAACCGGTCCACAGGGTGAAACTGGACCACAAGGACCTGCAGGACCACAAGGACCTATAGGTTTAACTGGTCCGCAGGGTTTAACTGGACCTCAAGGTTTGCAAGGTCCACAAGGATTAACTGGACCTCAAGGTCCCCCAGGAGCAGATGGTTTACAAGGTCCTCAAGGACCACAAGGACCTCCAGGTGCAGATGGTTTACAAGGTCCTCAAGGTTTACCAGGTGAACAAGGACCACAAGGTTTGCCAGGCGAACAAGGACCTCCTGGAGCAGATGGTTTACAAGGACCTCAAGGTTTACCAGGAGAACAAGGACCTCAAGGTTTACCAGGTGAACAGGGTCCTCCAGGAGCAGATGGTTTACAAGGACCGCCTGGAGCAGATGGTTTACAGGGTCCTCAGGGTTTGCAAGGCGAACAAGGACCTCCTGGAGCAGATGGTTTACAAGGTCCTCAAGGGGAACAAGGTTTACCAGGTGAACAAGGTCCTCAAGGGGAACAAGGACCTCCTGGAGCAGATGGTTTACAAGGTCCTCCAGGTTTACCAGGTGAACAAGGTCCTCAGGGTTTGCAAGGAGAACAAGGA
>JACCDW010740087.1_pt1 | contig 10978 bp, 12 predicted proteins | sample 7449781 | NCBI WGS metagenome assembly JACCDW01 (sample SAMN15323449, study PRJNA562643) | freshwater metagenome | isolation source: river surface water | place: USA:Blue River Watershed | collected 2017-08-18
CAAGTACCATTGATTTAACTTCTTCTTAGTTACAGCGCTATCACATCTTTCGCATAGCCCTGCGACTACCTGTTCATTTGCTAATACAGTTTGGCAATCTGGGCACCAATTAACAGCAGAATCTTTTCGATACGCCAGACCCTTTTCAAACATCTTAAGAAATAGCCATTGATTCCATTTGTAATACTCAGGATCGCAGGTGTGAAGTGTTCGATCCCAATCAAATGAGCAGGCGTATCTACGCATCGATGCTTTTTGCACACTAATATTTTCATAGGTCCAACCCCGAGGATCGGCATTTCGCTTTATTGCTGCATTTTCTGCTGGTAAGCCAAAAGCATCCCAACCAATTGGATGCATGACATTAAATCCTTTTTGAATCCAGTATCTAGCAATTACATCCCCTAATGCATAAGCCTCAGCATGACCCATATGTAAATCACCAGATGGATATGGGAACATATCTAACACATATTTTTTAGGACGCTTATCATCATCTTTACCAGACTTAAATGGTTCTAACTTGTCCCAAATTGGCAGCCACTTATCTTGTACTGCCTTAAAGTCATATGCCTCATGCATTTTTAGGACCAATTGACCTTTGTTAACTCTTGACTAACCTGCCATAAGTTTTTTGCCAAAGTTTGATCATAAGCAAGTGCTTTTGCTCTAGTTAATTTTGGTGTACCGCGCATCTGCATAAATCCGTTTGGTCCAATAAAACTTGCACCAATTAGATCTGGGTATACACAGGCAGCCAGAGTTGGCAGAGCCCCTTGGGATGATGGCTGGGCGAAAATCTTGTTTATCTTCATTGTGATCTGCTCTTCAATTTTTGCCCCACGCATCTGAGAGGCAACAGCTTGCAAATTAGTATCGGCATAGCCTGGATGGACTGCAATTGGAATAAATGACCAATTATTCTGAATTCTAAGACGCTCAATCTCTGATACAAACAGAAGGTTAGCTAATTTACTCGCGCCATATACCTTCCACTTTTGATACTTCCCAATCCCAAGACAAATATCACGAATGGAATCCATGCTGTTATCGCCAAAGTTGCCAAGTTTGTGAGCAAAGGAGGAAACAACAACTAAACGATCTTTAATTTGATTCTTGATCAAGCCAGCAAATGCAAAATGACCCAGATGATTAGTTCCCATCTGTAATTCAAAACCATCTACTGTTTTTGTAAATGGCGTTGCCATTACGCCAGCATTCAGAACTACTACATCAAATGCTCGATCAACTCGAGCAGCAGCACGTTTGACCGACTCTAAATCAGTTAAGTCAAGAAGAATGTAATCAACTAAGCCAGGTCCTATTTTCTTTATCGCATCCCGTGCTTTATCTGCACTACGCGCAGTTATTACTACCTGAGCATTTCGACGAGCAAGCTCTGTGGCAGCAGATAATCCAATCCCAGAGGTTGCACCAGTTATTAAAAATCTCTTGCCGGTTAAATCCGGAATATCAGATGCGTTCCATTTATCTGGCAACGTTAATACCTTTGGCACCAATAACTCCTTAAATTTCAATTTTTTAAGTGGAGCTGAGGGGATTTGAACCCCTGACCCCTTGCATGCCATGCAAGTGCGCTACCAGCTGCGCCACAGCCCCGCTATTTGAAGTAAGGGCCAACCTTATCTAATTAACCGCATCATCTCCAAAGACAGGCTCAGGTAATGAGCCAGCATTGTGTTCTGCTAAATACCAGCGAGATCCAGTGTGATGTTTTGTTAACTCAAGTACCGACCAACAAGCATTTGATAAGCCACCAATTACACCCCATTGCTCAATTGGTAATTTTAGGATTGAACCTAAAATACTTCTGACAGTTCCGCCATGAGTTACAAAAACAATTGTGCCGCTAAAGTTTGCCGTCTCTTTTTCAATCACTGACACCGCTCGCTTAGCAACATCACTTCGCCGCTCACCAGTTACTCCTGCAGGTTCATCCCCGCCTTCATACCAATTAGCAAACAACTCACCATGGGTTGCTCGATTTTCAGAGCCAGTTTTGCCTTCCCATAATCCGCCATTTGTTTCTCTTAAACCTGGATTTATCTCAACCTTTAAATTAGTTAAGTTTGCAAGAGCTGCTGCGGTAGCTTGGGCGCGAATTAAATCACTTGAGATAATTCGATTTGGCTTAAGCCCAGCTAGAACTTCAGCAGCTTGAGTCACTTGGTACTCACCCACTTTATTAAGAGGTATATCAGAGTGGCCTTGAAAGCGATTTTCAACATTCCAATCTGTCTGTCCATGGCGCCAGAGAACAACTTGAAGAGGTGAATTCGATTTACTCATTATCTATTAACCTTTGCTAAACCTAAATCAATCTTTGGACAATCATTCCAGAGTCGATCTAGCATGTAGTAATTTCGAAGCTCAGCACTTTGAATATGAACAACCAGATCTGTGTAATCAAGCAAAATCCAGGCACCGCTTCCCTCTTTTCGTACAGGTTTTTCACCCGCCTCTGCAAGTTTTTTTTGCACCTCATCAGATAAGGCCTGTAGCTGTGGCTCATTATTTCCAGTCACAAGCAAGAAAACCTGATTTAAAACCAATTGTTCAGATAGATCAATAGCCACAATCTCATTACCTAATTTATCTGCAAGTGCAGCGGCTGCAATTTTAGTTAATTCAATGGTGCGCTTACCGACTGCCATATAAACCATACTCTCTAATGTAGGTAACCACCTTTGCAGGTAACAATGCGCTGACATTTTCGCGTTTAGCGATTGATTGCCTAACTGATGTCGATGATATATCTAAAGCCTTTATTGAAATCTCATCATACTCAGAGGGTCTAGCTCCTGGCCTTTTAACAACCAATATCTTTACCTGCTCTAACAACTCCTTTGATCTGTGCCACTTATCAAGCTTGCCCGCTGCATCAGAGCCTAAAACAAGTGTGAAGTTAGTATTTGGGTAAATCTTTTGTAACTCCTCAACTGTGTCAATGGCGTAGCTATTTCCTTCTCTTCGTACCTCAATTGGAAGAACCTCTACTTTTTCACTTAATCCCATTGAGGTAACTGCAAGATCTGCCATTTGAAATCTTTGTTCCGCACTTGCCACTGGTGGTTTTTCTTTAAGCCATGGCGTGCCGGATGGAATTACTAAAACTTTTTCAAATCTATTTGAAATTTCTTTGATCAGGTGAAGGTGTCCAAGGTGAATTGGGTCAAAGGTTCCGCCAACTATCCCAAACTCTCTACTTACCGCGACAATAATTAATCCCGGTCAATACGCAGTGTTAAATAAAGCAGTAATGAAAGAACTCCAAAGGTGACCAGGCCAAAGGCAACTGGTGACATCGGCAGCTCTCTTAACTCTTCACTAAGAAATATCATGTGGTTAGTTTATCCCCTGATCAAGCAATTTTTTAAATCCCGCCTCATCAAGGATGGTAATTCCTAGCTCTTGTGCTTTATCTAACTTAGATCCAGCAGCATCTCCGGCAACCAAAAAGTCAGTCTTTGAAGATACTGAAGATGATGCCTTCCCGCCACGAGATGTAATTGCCTCTGCTGCTGCCTCTCTAGTGAAGTCTACAAGTGAGCCGGTTACTACCAGAGTCAATCCAGCTAAGGTTTGCTTTAACCTCTCCTTCGGAGCATCAACTAAAGCAACTTGCGCCTTTTCCCACTTTTTAATGATTTGTTTGTGCCAATCGATGTTAAACCACTCCACAATGGCCTCAGCCATAACCTGCCCGACACCATCAATATCTGCTAACTCTTGCGCACTTGCCTTTTGAATATTTGCAATTGAGCCAAATTTATTGGCAAGTGCTTGCGCACTAGTTGGCCCAACATGTCTTATTGATAGCGCAACTAATATTCGCCAAAGCGGCCTGGTTTTAGCTAACTCTAAGCCGGCGATAAAACGTTCGGCAATAACACTTAATGAACCATCTTTCTTCTTAAAAAACTCTGATTTTGCTAAATCCTTTAAAGTCAATCCAAATAAATCACCCTCATCAGTTACTAACTTATCTGCTAGCAGTGCCGCAGCTGCTTCATAACCTAAGACATCAATATCTAATGCGGAGCGAGAACCAATATAGAAAAGTCTCTCTACCACCTGCGCAGGACATGATTGAGAGTTTGGACAGCGAATATCAACATCGCCTTCGCTCATAGCCCGTAATTTGCTGCCACAATCTGGGCACTTACTCGGCATAACAAAAGGCTTTTCACTGCCATCTCGCTTTTCAATAACTGGCGCCAGAACCTCTGGAATTACATCTCCTGCTTTTCGAATTAATACTGTGTCGCCAATTAAAATACCTTTTCGAACGATTTCTTGTGCGTTGTGAAGTGTTGCATTAGTAACTGTTGATCCAGCTACCTTGACCGGCTCCATAAATGCAAATGGTGTCACTCGCCCCGTTCTACCAACACTAACCCTGATATCTAATAACTTAGTTACTACCTCCTCCGGCGGATACTTATAAGCAATCGCCCACTTTGGAGCCCGGGAGGTAAATCCAATTAAGTTTTGCGCAGAGATCTCATTAACCTTTATAACAACACCATCAATCTCATGCTCAACATTATGGCGATCTTTCTCATACCCTTTAATGAAATCTAAAACCTCACTACGAGTTGCTACAACTTTGTATCTTTTGCTAGTTGGCAATCCCCAACCCTTTAACAACTCATATGCGGTGGATTGTTTTTCAAAACTCACGCCAGTTGCAGCCCCTATGCCATGAACTACTAGATCAAGTGGACGGGAGGCGGTAATTTTTGGATCTTTCTGTCGAAGCGAACCTGCTGCAGCATTTCTTGGATTAGCAAATCTAGGCTTTCCTGACTCGGCTAGTGAATCATTTAATTCATCAAATGATTGGAGAGGAAAAAACACCTCACCTCGTACCTCAAGTGTGGCGGGTAGATTTTTTCCAGAAAGCTCTGTTGGTACCGATTTAATAGTTTTAACATTTAAAGTTACATCCTCACCAGTTGTGCCATTTCCTCTAGTTAATGCCCGAGTTAACCTGCCATCTTCGTAAAGTAAATTAATTGCCAATCCATCAACCTTTACCTCACACAACCAACTATTTTTTACCCCAGATTTTTCTACCCGATCAAACCAAGCAGCTAACTCAGATTCATCAAAAACGTTATCTAAGCTCATCATCTTTTCGATGTGATCAAACTGAGCAAATGAGGTAGAAAATCCACCGCCAACCTGCAAGGTTGGTGAGCTCTCTAATTTATATTGTGGATATTTTTTCTCCAACTCAACTAATTCTTTCCATAACTTATCAAAGGCTGCATCTGAAATAGATGGCGAATCTAATACGTAGTACTTAAACTGATGATCAGCAATCTCTTCACAAAGCTCTTGAATCTTGTGTCTGATTTCTGCGCTCATGTTAAATAGTTTCGCAGATAGTGCCAGAGCCAACTACTCGATCACCATCATAAATAACCAGCGCTTGACCAGTAGCTAAACCAAAAACTGGCTCATCTAAATTTGCAATCAAATTTACGCCATCAAATCTATACTCGCAGGCTAGCGCTGCCCCATGCGCTCGAACCTGAGCAAATCCTCTTAAAGTTTTATTTACTGGAGGAATTGGGCCGCACCAGGTTGGTGGTGTTGCACTAATTGTTGAAACCGCCAGTGCATCATGGCTGCCAACCACCACAGTGTTACTTTTTGGCTCAATTTTTAAAACATATCTTGGCTCACCAGTTGGATCTGGCACAGTCAAAGCTAAACCACGCCGCTGACCAATTGTGTAAGTGTAGGCACCTTTGTGTTCACCAAGTTTTTTTCCAGATTGATCAACAATATCTCCAGTTTCAGAACCTAATCGCTCCCGCAGCCAACCAGCATTGTCCCCTGATGGCACAAAGCAAATGTCATGGCTATCTGGTTTATTTGCCACAAATAATCCGCGCTCTTTAGCCTCTTTACGAGTATCGGTTTTAACTGTATCTCCTAGTGGAAATATTGCACCTGCTATTTGATCAGTTCTTAAAACAGCTAAGACATAAGATTGATCTTTATCAATATCAGCAGCTCTATGTAATGTTTTTCCAGTAGGGCTATCTTTGGTAATTGCATAATGACCAGTAACTACACCATCAAAGCCAAGGGCTTTTGCTCGATCTAACACAGCCTCAAATTTAATCTTCTCATTGCATCGCAAACATGGGTTTGGAGTACGACCAGATTGATACTCTGACAAGAAGTTTTCAACTACTCCCTTATGAAACTCCTCTGCCATATCCCAGATATAAAAAGGTATACCAATTACATCAGCAGCGCGTCTGGCATCATGTGAGTCTTCAATTGTGCAGCAGCCACGAGCGCCAGATCGATATTTTTGTGGATTACTAGATAAGGCTAAGTGAACGCCAACTACTTCATAACCAGCATCTACTGCTCGGGCAGCAGCAACGGCAGAGTCCACGCCACCACTCATAGCTGCAATTACCTTTAATTTTTTCATTTTTTCCCTGATGCTGCTCTTGATCGCTCTACTACTGATGCAATTACTGCACCTAGTTTTTCAATCTCTGCAATTGTATTTGAGTGGCTAAGTGAAAACCTTAAGGTTGAAGTAGTTTCATCCTCGCTCAATCCCATCGCAAGCAAGACATGGCTTGGCCGTTGCACACCAGCGCTGCAGGCTGATCCAGTTGAGCAGGCAATCCCCTCACTATCTAACAGAAGTAACAAACCTTCCGAATCAGTTCTTGGAAAGGTGATTGAAACAATTCCTGGCAAGCAGTTGCTTTGATCCCCATTAACCCAGGCATCTGGCACATTTTTCTTAACTGTCTCAATTAATTTTGCCTTTAAGTTACAGACCAAAACTGCTCTATCTTTAAATTGTAATGAGCTCTCCTTCGCGGCAGCTGCAAAGGCGAGGATGCTGGGAGCGTTAAATGTACCGCTTCGAATATCACGCTCTTGTCCGCCGCCGTGCAAAATTGGTTCAATATCCAACCCTCGCTTTAAAATTAAAGCTGCTACCCCAAGTGGTCCACCAATTTTGTGAGCACTAATTGTTGCCCCCGTTAAACCTAAATCTTTAAAAGATAACTCCACCTTGCCAAAGCTTTGAACACAATCTGAGTGAACTGGAGTATCACCTGCAATCTTTACCACCTCGGCAATATTTTGCACAGTTCCTACCTCATTGTTGGAGTGCATAATGGAGATAAATGCAATCTTGGCTTTATTATCAATTACTACCTGCCTTAACTTATCAAGGTCGACTACTCCGTTTCGATCAACATCTATCTGGATAATCTGAGCACCCTCATGCTCTGCCAGCCATAAAATTGGATCCATTACTGCATGGTGCTCAAAGGTTGAGGTAATAATTAGATTTTTTCCATCTTTGATGGCTTTCCAGTACAAACCTTTGATCGCTAAGTTATTGGCCTCAGTTCCGGTCGCAGTGAAGATCACCTCACTTGGCGAGCAATCAATTGCCTTGGCTATTTCTTCCCGAGCAGTTTCTAAATCTTTTCGAACCGATCTTCCGGCAGAGTGCAGAGATGAGGCATTACCTAATTTTTTTGCCTGATTAGTTAATGCCGCAAGTGCTATCTCTGAAATAGGAGTAGTTGCGGCATGATCAAAATAGATACTCACTTGCTAAGTCTAAAGGGCGCTACCGATAGCGCAGTAATTACCCTTTGCGAGCAATTATTTGAGCAGTAGCTTGTGGCAAGACATTAAATAAATCACCAACGACGGCAAAATCTGCGATTTCTAGGATTGGAGCCTCTGGATCCTTATTTATGGCCACGATTGTTTTACTAGTTTGCATACCAGCACGATGTTGTATTGCACCTGAAATTCCTGCTGCAACATAGAGTTGCGGTGAAACTGTTTTGCCAGTTTGACCCACTTGATTTGAGTGTGGATACCAACCAGCATCTGTTGCCGCACGGGAGGCGCCAACTGCTGCTCCTAATGCATCAGCTAAAGCCTCAACTGGTTTGAAATCTCCATTTGTTCCTCGCCCACCTGAAACCACAATAGATGCTTCAGTTAAATCTGGTCTGCCACCTTTTACAACTGGAGTTGCTGAGGTAATTGGTGCAAGTTTTGCTGCCTCTGAAATTGTTGCTGTAAAGCTCTCAACTGCAGCAGCTGAGGTGGTATTTGTTGCCTCAATTGAATTTGCACGTAAAGTAATAATTGGAACACCCTTGGTAACTGTTGCGTGCACTGTTGTAGAGCCACCAAATACAGATTGAGTTGTAATTAAATCCTTATCAACATTTACTGCATCGGTAATAATTCCACTGCCAGTAATTACGCTGACTCTAGCTGCAATCTCTTTGCCATTGGCAGTTGAGGTAATTAAAAGTGCTGCAGGTTTTCTAGCTTGCACAAGTTGGGCAAGGCCATCTGCTTGGGCAGCTGCCCCATACTTATCAAACTCACCAGCTATGGTGATCACTTTATCTACTGGAAAAGCATTTAGTTGATCAACAATAATTTGGGAATTATCTGCAAAAACTACTGCAACTGAATCACCAATTGATTTGGCATAGGTGGCTAACTCACCTGCGGCCTTGGTAATTTTGCCAGCTGCGTGATCTACTAAAAATAAAACCTCGCTCATGCCAATCTCTTCTCTACTAAGAATTCAACTAACTTTTCTCCGCCATTACCCTCATCAGTTAACTTCACACCCGCACCCCTTGGCGGTCTAGGCAAAGCCTCTTTCACATTACTCCAGGCTGCAGCAGAGCCCACATCACTTGTTGCAACTCCAGTATCTGCTAATGACATATTGGTTATTGGCTTTTTCTTCGCCGCCATAATTCCCTTAAATGATGGATAACGTGGTTCATTTATCTTCTCAACCACAGAGAGAACTGCTGGAAACTTTGCACTCATTACTTGATTTCCAAACTCAGTAACCCGTTCAATCTCAACAGAGTTAGCAGATGGATCAACCTTAACCTTGCCGGCAAAGGTTAATTGCGCCCAACCAAGCCGTTGGGAGATCATCGCTGGAATTACACTCATTCGAGCATCGGTGCTTTCGGTGCCACATAAAACTAAATCGTAATTACCTTTTTTAATTACCTCAGATAAAACTAGTGAAGTAGCTAAGGCATCAGAGCCAGCAAGTGCGGCATCGGTAACTAAAATTGCATCATCTGCGCCCATAGATAGTGCTTTTCTAATAGCTTCAGTTGCGCGCTCTGGCCCCATTGAAATCAAAGTAATTGAATGGCCACTACCCTCACCAGCCTCTTTAGTTGGTGAGTTGGCCTCCACTATACGAAGTGCCTCTTCAACTGCATATTCATCTAAATCATTTAAAACTGCATCCACGCCAGCTCGATCTAATACGCCGCCAGCCATTTTTTTCTCAGCCCAAGAATCTGGAACTTGTTTAATGCAGATTGCAATCTTCATATCTAGATGTTACTGGAAGGTAATATCTTTTACCAACCCCATTAATGTGATCTAGTTGGTTTTAAAACTAGCAGAGAGTGTGACATTGACCGTCTTATCTATGGTCGAGACATCATAAACGCCACCTGCTGCCCGCTCTAGCGAGTCTTTAGTTGTTACCTGAGTTGGACCAGTGTTGACTGAAATCAATGGGCCAACTTGGCCACCAACTGCTTGGGTAATTGCCTCAGCACGCTCCTGTGCATCCTTCATTGCTGCTGCTAATAACTTAGCGCGCATTTGATCCAAAGTAGATAGGTAGTAAGCAGGACCATAATTTCCAACATTTACTCCAGTGGCAAGTAATGTGCCAATGTTGTTACTTAGCTTTGAAACTAGCTGAACATCTTTGGTTCTAACGGTTAATGTACGATATGCCTGGTAGGAAAGAATTCTCCCCGTTGGATTTCCATTTATATACTCCATAACCGCATTACTGTTAATTGGCCCAAGCTCTATTTGGTTTTCACTTACACCACCAGTTAACAAATACTTTTTTAGTGCATCTGCGCTGGCATCAATTTTCTTAACAGATGATGCCAAGGTTGCTTGTGATTCATTTAGATTTAAACTCCACACCGCATTATCAGCAACTGCACTCTCTGAGGCGGTGCCAGTTACAGTAATGGCATTGCCAGCACGGGATGCAAGTCCTGATCCCACCTTATAAAGTCCAAGGGTCAAGCCAGAGGATAAAATTGCTGCAGCCAAAATACCGGTTGCGAATTTGATCCGATCAGAGTTATCAAAATTCATACCTTTATCTTAACCACTTTTACTTACAATATCTTTCATCCCTGATGCGAGCGCCAATCGATATGGCTCAAGCTCTGCCTCCCAAGAAGTACCCAGTGCGTTCTCAAGATTGCTAATTAATCGATCATGGGTAATAGAGTTTTTTAAGATGGTGTTAACCTGATTTTCATTTAACACCACATCCCCATTTGATGCCAGAGTTGCCTGGTGCAAACCTAAATCTGGAGTTACCCGGTACAAAGTTGCATCATTGGTGTTTTTATTTACCTCAGTGATTTCAAATCTGATGTAACACCAGCCCTTAAGGGCGGTTGCAATTTGTGCTGCCATTGGTCGTTGATGTTTATACTCAAACTCCATCGCCAAGGTAGCTGGTTTTAAGGGTTGATTTACCCAGCATAAAGTTGCCACCTGGCCCAGTTTTTGATTAATCGCCCACTCAATATGTTGAGTCAACGCTGCCGGGGTTGAATAAATAAGTATTCGCCCAGCGTAAGGAAGAGATTTACTCACTAGTACCTGCCTTTTAGATCACTCGGTGTGACCTTCCCCAGCCCACCAGTACCAAAAGTGCAGTAAGAGATTTATACATCTCTTTTCCCAATTAGCCAATAGCAGGTTAGACTTTCTACTAGTCCGACGCTTGGCAGTACCCGCTCTACGGTTTGTTGATTGGGTCTAGCTGTATAAGAAGAAAGACCGGCGCTTGTTAAATTTACTAGCGTCTAACATAACCAAAGGAAAAAAGCTAAATGGCAAC
>JACCDW011632461.1_pt1 | contig 10977 bp, 17 predicted proteins | sample 7449781 | NCBI WGS metagenome assembly JACCDW01 (sample SAMN15323449, study PRJNA562643) | freshwater metagenome | isolation source: river surface water | place: USA:Blue River Watershed | collected 2017-08-18
TAATTAGTTAGATCTCCCGGCTAACTAACTAATTAAAAATCTTCCTTTGAAATATAAACGAATGGCGACCGAGATTGACATCCACTTTAATTCTATCGTGAGCACTACTGAGGAGAAGAAGGAAGTTTTGACGAATTTTTTCAGAACACAGCAAACTAACTTTGATGGATTCACAAACTCCCATAAGTTCTTATTCTTGTATGGAGAGGAGAATACTGGTAAACTCGCATTAATAAAGGAGGTCGCACAAGAAGTCTTTGGAGATAATTGGGAATCATCCCTCTATATTCGTGAGGACAAAGGTCAAAGATATCCTTACAAACTACACGCCCATAAAGTGGAATCTTCACGAAAAGTGATTATCATTACAAATACAAGAGAACATTGGCTAAAGTGGCATGACATGTATCCTCATACCCAAGCCTTCTGGTTTCGCGGTATCTATATTCCCCCAGGTCAAGTTTTGGCTGAAAATATTGCTGGTAACTTCAGAAATTATGATATTAATCTTTTTAAACGAAATTTGCAAGATACCATTGATGCTTTTTGTGTTGAGAAAGGAATTACTGCTGAATTAGCAGCAGAATTAAAAGGAAAAATTATTGCAAACGTAAATCAAATGCTTTATTCGTAGTAAAAGGGGCTATTGAAGTAACACTAACACACTCGCAATCCCAATTCTCTCGCAGTGATTCTGGCAAAGTCCTTTGCAAGTTCAAGACTTCTTTCTTTGATCTGATAGTCTTTGAAATCAGTATTTCTATACCGGTCAACAAGATCTCTTGTGATTGCGATATTGGATCTGTAGTAAAACTCCATCTTATTTCTAAAGGATTTATTACCAAGTGACTTATTTCCCTTGATATCATCCTTATTTTGGCTGATGAAGGGTGTGAAGTTGCCAATCTTATGACGCAATTCCATCTCTTCCAGCACATCATTGGTACTAGGATTTTTTGGAAAGATGTGATCGATATCTGTTGCACTATGATCTAGTCTAGATTCAAGGGAGTCTGTGATTTCCGTATGAAAGAGCAACATAGGACGAGCCCTGTAGGTGAATAATCTTGCTTTATAGGATTCAGTTGACACTTTCTGAATGAAGAATGCATCATCTTTATCATTCTCAAGCCAAGTAATGAGATACTCATTCAATTGTTTGAGTCCAGTATCAATATCCAATCTTTCACTGAGAATTTTACCCATGAGATCATGAAGATAGGTTTGATATTTAAGAGCATTAAATGTGATTTTGCCTTTGCGAATAGCATAGGAGACGAGTTGTCTCAGTAATTTTTCAAGCATGTGTTGCTTTCCTTTGGCAAAGAGTACGTAACTAATTGGAATCACGCAAAGCGTCATAACTTCATGACCACTTGACATCGTTGAAAGGATTTTACCAAAACGATCATTCTCTACTGTGTGCAGGATCTTCTTCAAACATTCAAAGTTCTCCCTGAATGCAGTCAGATGATTCCCAGTAAACTTACTGAACTCTTTGTCAATGGCTTGAGGATATTCCTTTTCAGTAATGATGCGTTTTGCAAAGAGATTCATGAGAGTATGGACGTTTTGTTCATAATCCTTGCGTTCCATCTTTTCAATGGAAGTAAACAGATTGTGAATTTCTTCACTCTGAGATCTACCTACTGCTAGGGTTAGTGCATTTCGCACAGAATAACTTGAGGGAACTGCAACTTTGATGTTGTTCACGAAATTAAACACCTTCAATACAAATTCCCAATCTGAAATACGCATTCTTACCACACAAACCGATTGCATCATATATTGAAGCAAATTCTCACAACGCTCTTTTTCAGTATCATCTTGTAACTCATTTCGCAGAATTCTGTTAATGGCGTCATATGCAGAATAAATCTTTGAATCGGATCTATTTGCTACCTCTTTTTTATTCAAAAGATTTCCAAGGGCTTCTAAATCATAGTCAAATACACTAATAATATTGGGATATCTCTTCCAATCGTATTTTTCAAGGATTTCATTTTCTTCTGGAGTTGGTCCCTTTTGAAGACGTTTTCCTGTTCCATATTTACTAATCCACTCAAGGGGTTCATCGTCTTCTAGAATCTCAGAAAGAATAAGAATCATAAGAAAGCAAATTGTTAGGCGGTGTTGCATATCACTCACGGAAGGAATTTGTCCTCCTGTATAAATGATCCCTACACCAAGCCAATGTGCTTTGTTATTATTCCAATCGGTAATAATTTCTCTGATTGTTGGACCTACATATTTATCCTCGGTCCACATGAATGGCCTACTATGATAAGGGATCTCATGTTGTGAGCGGAGCATTTGACCTATTTCATATTTTGCTTCAACGCTAAAAGGTAGGTCATCAACAGAGGGTACATCACTCATCTTACATGAAAGATAAATCAAAGATTATCAATTTTTGGAAACAACATAAACCACTTTTTGCATTTCAAAAGACCCTAAACAGTTTTATCTATTATATAGCAGTATGATTTCCCTTCCCCAATTCGCTTTGAGAAAAATAACAGATGCAAGGCGTCCATCTCACATCCTTTATTTAGAGGATCTTTGGAAGAATAAACCTTGTGTCCTTTTCTTTCTTCGCAGACTAGGATGCCCTATATGTCGTGCCTATATTCAAATGGTGGAACGATTTCGCGAAGAATATGAAAAAATGGGTGTGAATTTAGTTTGCTTAAGTTTTGAAGCACTTGGAGAAGGAAGTGATTTTGACAGAAGTTTTGAGAAATACAGTTTCTGGAATGGACCCCTATATACGATTGACAAAACAGTGTATCAGGAACTCTTTGGACGAAAGGGTATGTTTGATAATTTTTTTGGTTTACTGGATATTGACAAGGAGGCCCTTGAACGCTCCAAAGATACTCCTGGTAACTACAAAGGAGATGGTTTTCAATTGGGAGGCCAATTTGTTGTTGCCAAAGGTGGGAAAGTGATCTTAGAGCATAGACAAAAATTATTTGGTGATGATGCAAAATTAACAGATATTTTTGATGCAGTGGACTCTTGTTTAACTAATAGGGGTCAAGTCAAACAGACAGGATAGATATGCAGTAGCATTCCAAGATGTATAAATGGAACTTGTTTTTCCTTTGTGGTAAACACCATTGTTAAACTTCACTTGAGTTTGACCGATTTTCTTAGTATCGAGAAACATTTCAAGAAAGACTCCATTCACTTTAAGAGTTGGATTGCATCTGTCAATATTCTTCTGTGTCAACTTATATAAAGTGCTCTTCTTGCAATCCTTGTCTACCATGCGAAGGAAATCTGCAGTGAGTTTTCCTTCCTCGCAGCGCAGAATATCACTCATACGCTGCTTTCTTTCGTCTTCTGGCAAAGCATTAAATGTTGCTGCAGTGAGAAGAGCAACCTTATTACAAGCATCTGTTGCAGCATCTGTCTTTACGCGAGAAGGCCATCCCTCCTCATCTGCACCATACTTTGCTGTCATTTCTGCTTTGTAGTCAATAACAGCCTGTTCTGCAATTCTCTTAAATTGCGGAATAAGTTGTTCGCAACCATAGCGCTTACATGTTGGATTGCTGATACACTTCTCCAACTTATCAAAGGGCTTTCCACCTTCAATACTTTCACCCATTTCAGTTCCATCCTCAAACACATATATCTTATCAGCAGTATCACCATACCCATCATCCTGTGTTACATTCTTCAAGGATACAACCTTCTTTCCAAGTAGAAATAAACCATTTCCAACAGGACGCTCTTTTATCAAAGGAATTGCGTTGCGAATCTTTTGTGCGGCTTGAGGTTTACCGTTTGCTTGAAGGATACGTTCAAACAAATTCTGGAGTTGGTCCAACCGTTCATTAGTTATTCCCATTGTACGAAGATCTTCAAGATAGGTGAAGATTTCATAGCAATTCCCAGTGTTTCCATTGCTGACAAAGCAGATAAGAACTTGTTTTGCTAGTGTAAGAAGATCGCTCATTTGTTTTTGTGTACTATTTATTCCCACAAATATACTTCAATTTTTATATATATAAGAAGTGAACTAATAAGACCAGGAAACATTGAAATAGCATGCCTGTTCCTCGCACCATTTTAGAAGAGCCTTGAAGGCAAGATGATCCTCCTTCGTCCAATAATCATCATACGAACTGTCTGATTTTACTTCTTTCCACTTAGGAAATCCCTCGAGGAATTCACCGACATCCACTTCAAACCTATTTTCTTGATTAAAATGACGAGTGTAGGCGTGAAGGAAGTGACCTCGCAGTTGAAGATACTTGTGAAATTGTTTAGGAACCATAATTTCAGAAATATCATACTTTTTTTCAATATTCTTTCCAAAGTAATATGGTTTGCCAGTTTCATCGCACATGTGAAGGTGTAATCCAATAAAGAGATCAAAGCCCATTTTAATACATAACAGGAGGGTAGTGCAGGTTTCAATTTTTCAAAAAATATATATTTACAATTTTGAAATATTATACAACTTTGCTTACAATTTCAATATACGCCTATTCACTTTCTTCAACACTTTCCTCATTTACATTAGAATTGAACTTGAATTCAAGATCATCCAGAACATCATAGGCATTATCGCGCATTTTACGAATGGTTGACATTTGAGGCTTCAGTTCGGCCTTTGCATCAGGATTCTTCTTGACTTCATCCTTTAGTACACGAAGTTTCTTTTCAAGAATACGAACATAATCAATAAGATAGAGATGAAGGTCATCAACAACCTCCGTACCCTTTTGGCTCAAGATAAAGATATTTTGCATAGTAGTTGTGGGAAGGGAATCCATACAACCTTCCATGCGTGACGTGCCGTCAATTTTGTATTTTTGAAGTGGTTTAAATTAAGAGAGCAGTCTAAGAATAGAAAATGAATCTTGAGGAGGCTGTAAAAACGTATACACAAGTGGATAGTAGTGAGTTAGATGCTATTATGGATACGTGTGGAAGTGATAAAGGCACTGCATGGCATTATTACACGCGATTTTACAATTCTCTCTTTCAACCTGTAAGAACTCAGCCACTCAAGGTGTTTGAGTTGGGTCTTGGAACAAATAATATTGATATTTCTTCCAACATGGGGGCTCATGGAAAGCCAGGGGCTAGTTTGTATGGATGGAGTAAGTATTTTTCAGATGCAGATATCTATGGTGCAGATATTGACAAAGAATGTCTCTTCGATCATTATAAATTTAGAATTAAGACATACTACTGTGACCAAACTGATCCCAAAGTTATCCACGAAATGTGGTCCAATGAGGACTTGAACGACATACAATTTGATATTCTAATTGAAGATGGTCTTCACGAAGCCTTTGCAAATAAGATATTCTTTGAAGAAAGTATTTATAAAGTAAAAAAGGGGGGAGTCTACATTATTGAGGATATTAATGAGAAGAATCAAGAGTATTTTCATAACTTAATAGAAGAGTGGAAGGTGAAATATCCAATGTGTACGTTTTACTTCTTTGAAGTAGAAACGGCTGGAACTAAACCCAATGACAATTGGATGCTGGTCGCTCAAATATCTTAAATTCACCTAAGAATTTTTTCAGACTATTAAGTATGGATGCAGGAGGCCTAGGAGCACTCATAGGAGTAAGTTTTATGGCTGGAATCTGCATTATAACTTATTTATATGATTTGTATAATAAAAGAAAAGAAAAAATCAAATTTATTTTACAAGAAACTGTTGTTGTAAATCCCATAGTTACTGAAGGGAATCCGATTTTGATGAAGAAGGCTTCTCACAAGAAGTTAAATGAGTTTTTACCTGAAGTTTCTGTTCCATCTCCTTGATTTTTGCAAGTTGTTTTTCATATTCTTCTTTTAATTCATCAAGTTTACCTCTTTCATAATGCATTTGATTACAATATCCACTATATGTTGAACTGGCTAAGTTGTGGCAATTTCTATATTTACATAACTCTGGCATACTTATTTTCTGTTTAAAAGGGTTTCAATTTTGCAATCACAAAAAATTGAAGGCCTAAAACGCCATTTCGTACAAGCAAAAGGAAAGATGAGCCAAACTATGAGTATCACACAAGGTCTTGCTGAGTTGAAGTTGCTGGATAAGCGGATCCAGACTCATCTCAAGCATCTGAAGTGGGCGGATGTCAGCACGGAGTCAAACCGTGTCGACGTGGAGAAACTCAAGGCCCGTGCGACTGCAGAGTACCAGTCCTATATGGACTTGGTGAAGCGCCGTGACTCAATCAAGAAGGCAATTGTCATGGCGAATGCAAGCACGAAGGTGAAGGTGGGGAACTGGGAAGGTACGATCGCAGAGGCGATTGAGCACAAGCGCTCAATTGAGTATCAGGAGTCACTCTTAGAGTCCATGAAGACGCAACTCCAGGATGCGCGAAAGGCGTACGAGTCAACCAAGAGTGGGCTTGACACTCGGTTGGAGCGTTTGCTCCAGTCTGAGTTGGGGAAGGATGTAAAGACGAACCCAGACACGTTGGCGGCACTCACAAACACGTTCCGTGCCAACAACAAGGTGGATTTGGTAGACCCTCTTGATCTCGCAACCAAGATTGCGGAGTTGGAGGAGGAAGTCACCAATTTCCAGACGAATGTGGACTGGGTGTTGTCCGAGGCGAATGGTAAGACGACCATTGATGTCCCTGCCTGCTCTTCAAAGGTGGTTGTCCCTTCTTATAAGCCTCAGGAGCGTGCAGTAGAATGGTAAAACGATACAGTAAAATTGAAGGTGATTCCTGAAATATACAAGTAAAACAAATATGCGAAAAGATAGGTTGTTTCAATTTACAGCCACTGGACTTTCTCTTCTGTTTATAGGATCAATCATTCTGGCTATTATAGGTGGTGTATCTGGAAATCCTGTTCTTCTTGCATGTGGTGTAACAGTTGCATCAGTTATTACAGTTGGTTGTATCTGTGTTCGTGAGAATAATATTGCTGGTAATTAAATTATAAATTCATCCCCCCTACTCTAGTGAAGAGCAAACTAGTCGTTGGCAGCGGACGTTATCGCTGTACAGTGTTAATTACATCTACGCAATTGTTCCGTTTGGAATAATTCGTAATCTTAAAACTCAGCGAGTAACACTAAACCCATAACTCTCATCATGAGAATTCGGTTTCATCGACCACCTCGGGTGAAACCCATTTCTCATATCAACTCCTAACGAGTAAATCTCAAACATCCAAATGCTTATAAATTCTTTCAAATCCAGGACCAAAGGTTATAGGATCACTAGATTCCTGCGAACCTCCTGGCTGCTAGGGTAGGGGCCCCTTTTTTATTGTCATAAATTTGAAAGTCATTTTGCGACAATAAATAGTATACCCATGGCGTCTGTCTACTTTGATATAGACCAATTCGCTTACACGAAGGCTATTGATAAACTCCTGAACAAAGAGTTTGGAAATCAAATTCTGATAAAGAAATTCGTGGGATCTCAAAAAAGTAAGATGGGGATGCTACCAGAACATATTGAAGGTCGATATGAGAAGATTCTTTGTGAGAAGCGTAGTGATGAGAAGGATAAAGTGGACTTTCGCATCAGTATTGAAATTATGAAGGATCTTCAAAATCCAGATATTAAGTATTTCATTATTGCTTCTCGTGATACAGATTTTATAACAATTGCAGAAGAAATTCATCGTCAAGAAAAGAATTTTGGAGTATTGGTTATTCATAATCCGAAGGAAAAAGTGAGCCCGAGGTTGAAGGAAATCTGTGATATTATTTTAACTATCCAAGATGGAAGAGTGACACAAGGAAAACATAGCATTAAAAAGAAAGAGTCTGTAGAAATTGAGGAAGAAAAACCAAAGGTAGAGGAAAAGGTTGTTGAACCAAAGTACACATTTATGGAAGCCTATCAGATGAATGTTATTCTGGGTTGGGTGAATTTCAATTGCAAGGCTTATAAAAACATTGCAGTAGAAATTGATAATATGGTGAAGCAAGTTCAACAGAATTCCAAGCAAGAACTTATTCATTATCGTGCAGTTTCAGTGAATCACACAGAACCCCTTTTCTGGCCCAAAGAATTTCATTGTCGATGCAATGATGATTCTTCTGCCCTTCACCGTGGCCCAGAACGATCTCCTATCTTTCATCTTTACCAAGGTGGAAGGATAAAGCAGGAAGTTGTCGGCGCCAATCTGAAGGCTCTTAGAAAAGCGATTCAAGCAGTTTATAAAGTGATAATTTAGAGGGGGTGATTGGCTTCCTCTTCAATAAGACTAATTGTGAAAAGGCAAGTCTCATCAAGATTTATCTTTAACATATTCACAAAGATATTCATTCGTTTGTAACATTCTTCTTTGGATGCATTTTCATTTTCTTTTTTTATCCATTTTTTCTGTTCGAATGCGTACTTATTTAAATCTTCTACAAAATTAGCATTTCTGTTATTAATATATTGTGTATAATTACAATGAAAATCACCTTCTAGGGGTTTATTTCCACAGATTTCACATTTTTGGAAACATCGCATCGCTAACGGATTAGGGTCACAATTACAAGGAGGAGTTATCCATTTATCCACCTTTGTTACTTTAAAATCCCCTTTACTAAGAGATATTTTTTTCCATTCATATGTATAGTATCTATCTGTTCCCATTCCCATTGTTAATGTAAATCTATCAAAGAATTTATAAAATTTTTTGGCATGCTCTATAAGTACAATTTTTGGCATACTCTAAAAAAAATTATAGTTTAAAGTTTAGACCAGTTTACTGTATAGATGAGTAGCACCTACATTTTTTTCATGCAGCGCACCGCGAAATCCGCACAACGCATTCCGTTAACCCCTTTGCAGATTACTCGTGTAATTGTTGAGCCCAAAAAGATTACTGTAAAATGTACGAATGGGCGAACTCATGTAAGCACAAATCCTACCCCCAAAGAAAGAGCATACTGGTCATGTTTTCGTGTACCTGTAGAACAAACGTCTACACGTTGGGATATGCCTTGCCCAGATCCTATGGCAATTGCTTTGTTAGATGACTATGAGCCTCCTAAACAACTTAAGTAAAATAATAAAAAATATAAATAGGGGGAGATGGGTCGGTATGCTTTTTTCAATACAGGCCTTGAATATAAGTTCCGTTTTGGAGTTCAACCATCAGAAGATATGAGAGCGTTTGGTGGTATAAATCGATGGGACCTTGCCACTCCTGGAAACAAACATCATGAATGGGAACAACGGGATATGGAACATATTTTTAAAGAATTGCAAATAGTAATCTTAGTAAATTCGTATTTGCAAATGCCAGATTTTGAATGGTTTGAAGGAAATCTGGAAGGAACATCTGAATTAAAAGATGATTTATATGAGTATTATAACAAGACAAAATACCTAGAAGAACAAGAGATCGCTGCCCGATTTATTTTGGGGTGTCTCATTTATCATCAATTATTGTATAAAGAAAAACTTATTGTATCCTACGAAGAATAAGAGGTCTAAAGTTTTAAATAGAATAAAAGTAGGATGTTAGCATCATTGCTATTCTTTTTTTCATTGGCTTACGCACAAGTACCTGAATTTAATCGTACTCAGTATCTTGGACGATGGTATCAGGTTTACTCTGATTTATTTGTAGATGCTACATTTGAAAATAGTTCTTTTTGTGACACTGCAGATTATGGACTTTATCCCAATAACACGATCAGTGTTTGGAACCGAGAGCGTCAGTATTCACTAGATGGACCTGAACGCCAGATTTTTGGATGGGCTGAGGCCGCTGATCCCAAGAAACCTGGTGAACTTACTGTAAATCTTCAAACGACGGAGTTTCCTGCTCCCTATTGGATTTATCAACTCGGTCCTGTAGTGAATGACAGGTATCAGTACAGCGTTGTTTCAGATCCTCTTAAACTCACGTTATTTGTTCTTGCTAGAAATGTAACAGAGTTTTTTGAAAATTATAATTATTATATTATGAACTATCTGACTCATGAGAATTTTACAGGACTTCTTAATAGTCCTATTTTAACTCCACAAGAAGGATGTAAGTATTGGTAGTATTTCTTACTTGCGCCGAGTTAACTTTCTCTTTTTATTCTCATTTCTTTTCGTGCTTCTTCTTTTCTTTGCTCCTCCAAAGAATAATGTACCTTCCTGTAAGTTTTGAATTATATCTGCTAAATAATAATCAAATGCTACAGATGATATTCTATTTAATATATCTTCTACATTCTTAGCTACAATTTGTGGAATTGAAAAAAATCTAGCATTAAAGAGTTCTCCTTCTCTATTTGCAATCTTTGCTCCATAGGCTGCCTCAATTCCAACCTTTTCAGCATCACTCGCTTTATAATAATAAATAGTGTAATTTTTCCCGTGCATCATAACATTTCTTGTAAGTATTAGTTTATTTTCATCAAGGGCAAATCCAGTCTCCTCCAAAAATTCTCGTATAACACCTTGTTTAGGAGTTTCACCAGGGAGAAGTTCACCTTTTGGAAACCCCCACTTGGATGCTGGAACTACACGCTGCAATGTATATTTAAATGAACTATTATCATGCATCCTTTTCAAAACTACACGAGAACTTATATATCTCGTAAAGTTTGGATCTGATTTTGCGGCAGCAAGTCTTTTTTCATTTGTGTCAGCATTTGCTGGATAACTACGAAATGTTTTTCCATCACTTGCCCTTTCAATATAAACGGATTCCTGTCCCATAAACGTACTACGTATATTCCCATTCTTATGGGATACAATTACTAACGCATATTGCGGAATGGCGGGCGGCCCCGCCGCACCTGGTGCTGATGCTCCTGCTGCTGCTGGTGCTGACATCTATTCTCTCTTGAGATTTTAGTACCGTAATGGGTATACGTAAAGATTTTTCTATAGAGAAGATAGAAATGGGAATCTGCTGGTCCGACCCGCCTCCTCCACCCAATACGATGAGAACATATGTTGTAGAAGCACCTCCTATGAAACCTTCTGCACCTCCTATGTATCCTCCACCTATGTATCCTCCCCA
>JACCDW010343669.1_pt1 | contig 10975 bp, 12 predicted proteins | sample 7449781 | NCBI WGS metagenome assembly JACCDW01 (sample SAMN15323449, study PRJNA562643) | freshwater metagenome | isolation source: river surface water | place: USA:Blue River Watershed | collected 2017-08-18
TGCTCACGAGCTTCATTCAGCTTGGCTTCCCAAGCTTCATTGATCTCTTTACGAGTGTCCTCGGTGATCAGGTCACTATCTAGCAATGGTTTGATAGCATCTAACATGCCTGGTTCTCCTTAAATTTTGAGTTCCTTGATGAGCTTGACAACCTCGCTCTTCAAGTACCTCTGCACTTTGTTGTCCTGACCAGCTTCTTTTGCAATCTCCAGCAGGCGATGACCATATTTCATGTTCATCATACTTTCGTACACTGCCTTGGGATAAGCATTCGGAGCACTGGGCTGGGCAACTACATCTACAGTGACAATTTCAAAGTCACTTACATGTCCTGTTCTGTCGTCGACATTTCCGGATCCACGACTTGATACTCCCAGTTTTACGCCAGATTGCAGCAGAGTCTTGATCAAGTTACCCATGGGGGTAGGCAAAATCTTGAGCTTGCCGCAACCTGCGGTTCCGTCCATCCACATTTCTTCTACACTATGGCACACGCGGTCTAAGTTAATTTTCAGATCGTCTGGATGATCAACTTCACCTAGAACCGAATAACCTTCAGCGATCTGTTTGTTAATTGTGTTAACCGCTTTAGTGATTTCGTGTAGAGGGTAAACACGCTCATTTGCATTACGCTTGTTACCCTCAATGCAGATGCCCTTGAGATACAGGTTCTTACCCCCGTTCATGTCGGCTTCTTCCAGCACCTGGATGTTGGCTTGATGGAAGGTAAGTTGTTCTCTTAGGGTTTTCATGCTTAGTTGTGCTTGCTAGGAATTACACTCTTAGTGTTTACGCCAGAGGCCTGTGTTTTCACTGGAGCAGGAGCAGCACTCTTGAATGCTTTCTTGCCGGCTTCTTGTGTGGGTGTTACACCCAGTTCTTTGGTAGTGTTTTTGTAAGCAGCAGAGTCGTGATGACCACCCATGCTAGCGCCAGTAGAAACTGGCTTTACTGTGCTACCGATTGGGCCTTTAGCACCAGCGTTTGCAGCCACGGTAGACTTCTTGTTTACACTGCCTTCTTCACTGGTTACTGGCTTTGGGGCTGCTTTAAGGTCCAGGCCTTCCATCATGCCCATTTCTTCAGTGTCGTCCACTTCAATGGCATCGCCACCTTCGTCGGCACCGAAATCATCGCCGTCGCCGCCTTGGTCGCCCATGAGGTCTTCAAATTCGGCCATGAGTTGATCTAGCTTGTCTTCTAGATTCATGATGTCATCTTTGGTAGCAGGTTCGTCGCTGCCGCCGTCCATGTCATTGCCGCCTTCGTTGCCAAAATCAGCAACATCGCCATCGTCTTCTTCGGCTTCCATGTTCATGTCAGACTCTTCTTCCATTTCCACTTCGTCGATAAGATCGTCACTGGCGTCACCGCCCATGGTACCTTCTTCAATTTCTTCTTCAGCGCCTTCGTCTAGCTCTTCTTCAGCGCCTTCGTCTAGCTCTTCTTCGTGCTTGGCTTCGTCTAGCTCTTCTTCCTCAGACATGATGTCTTCGTAGATTTGACGGCTCTTTTCCACAACGATGTCATGGAAAAGTTCGCGTGCTTTTTGTTCTTCGTCGTTGATGACGTACTCAATGAGTTGTTCAAAACGGTTCATAGGGTAAAAACTCCTTCTAGGTAAAGTGTGCTGTTATTTACACAGGAGAAGAAAAAGACGCGGTTTAAGGCCGGAAAATGAAGATAAATGCCAAGTTTTATGCTGCCGGAGGCGCAACTTGACCATATTGTTGACGAATCAGTTTGAGTTTTTCTTTGTACTCATAGGTTCTGACATCGTTCATTTTTCTCAACTTGTTGAGCTGACGCAGAGTCAAGCGACTTTTACGCAGATCGCCCAGCTGCGGTTGGCTGTTGTCCTGGGGCAAATCTTGATAGGCTTCAGGCTCTTTTTTCCAAAATTCGTTGAGTATCATGTCAATATTTATACCGTGGGCGGTGCAGCGCCACCTGGAGGTCCAGCAGGGGCAGCAGGCATTGGAGCACCTGCATCTGGAGCTCCGCCGGCTGCGGCAGGCTCCATTCCAGCAATTTCTTCCCCGGCTTGAATGTCAGTTTCTAGACCACCGGGTGTAATGCCCACGCTGCGTAGATCCTGGCCTGTGGTAGCTTGCATTTCAGGATTGTCACGTTCTTCACGCCACATTTCTTCGTTCTTCTTGATTTCGTCTTCGCTGAGTCCCAAGAAACGCTCCAGCAAGAAACGCTTTGACATGTAGGGCAGTGCTTCCAGACCCTGGAAAGCCTGGATACGAGTGTTGTCCAGTTCGCTTTGACGGTAGCTGGCAAAGTTTTGTGGGGCACAGAACTTGACTGCAAACAGGCCAGAATCAATGTTAAATCCGCGCCACTTCAAGAACATCTTGAACTCGTCGTCCAGTTTCTGTGCAATCAACTGTTGCAGACGCTCGCAGTATTGATTGAATCTGTATTCTTGAATCAGTGCTGTGCCTACTTTGCCGTCGGTCATGGCACGGTCTGAATCGTCTGGTCCTGTGGGCAGATAGCTTGATGGCACACGCAGACCACGGGCCATTTTGTTGTTGAAATACTTTAGATCGTCAATCTCGCCTAGATTTTGTCCGCCGGGCAAGGTTTCTACTGATGATCCGCGGCCGTCAGCTGTTTGTGGGAAGAAATAGTCTTCGTTGATACTCAGCGGATTGTAGCTGGCATCCATCATGTTGGTGCCGCCACCTGTCACAGTGGGAATACGGCGCTGGTGCATTTCGTTCTTGATACGTTCAACAAACTGCATGGCCAAGTGGCTGGGCATGTTGCCCACGTCAATCTTGAAGATTCTACGTTCTGGAGCACGCTGCACACGATAGATCAAGATAGCATCTTCCAGCAGTTCTTTTTGCTTGAATACCTTGTAGATGTTTTCTAAGATACTGCGACCAAATGGCCAGAACACGTCAAGACCTTCGTTCAAAGAGAGGTGTACCACGTGCTTGGCATCCAAGCAAACTTCGTTCATGGCCTGCATGAAACGACTGTTGCCCACGCCACCACCAGTGCCACCGTTGGGCATGGTATAGTTGGCCGAGCCAGCAATGGTGCCTGTCACAGGGTTGGTCATGTAGTCTGTGGTGGTCTTTGCTGCCACAGTCATGTTTTGGAAATTGGGGTTGATGTCGCGAATTACATACTGTTCGGGACGTTTGCCTTCGGATTCGTTCACAATCACGCGGCTGACCTTGCTCATGTCAACCCAGTACATTTCAAATGTTTCTGGGTCACGAACAAATACCTGATCACCATACTTGATGGTGTTGCGGAACAGTTTGAATATGCGCTGATCCAGTTTGTTGAGTTTGACCCACTGTTGCAACTGTTTACGAATGATATCTATTTCGTGATCAGTGGGCTTGTCATTGTACTGAATATCAAAAGGTGTGTTGTTTTGTTCATTGATCTGAGTTGAGAACTCAGCAATAATGTCCAGACATGCATTGATTTCACTGTCCATGTCCATGTTTTCGTATTGATTGTAGCGTTCAATACGGTTGGGATGACCCGAATACACTTCTGGCAAGCGGCTGGCATAGTTGCGAAACACCAAATCGGCGCGGCTGCTGGTACCATCGTTTTTTCCGTAGCCCGGATAGCCATCAGAATAGCGTCCTGATATTGGACTCATACTGCCCGAAGTGTCAGCAACTTTGAAATATTTTTTCCAGCCGGTTTTGTTTTGATCTGCCATGGTGTGTTATTTACCGTTAGTTTGTGGCCACTTGCAACAAGCGTCCACTGATACTGTTTTGATCCTTTTGGGCTCGTAACAGTTCGCTGACCAGATCTACTAGCATTCCGGTACGTTCAGAGTTTTCTCTAAGAATAGTTGCAAGATCTCGCAGTGAAGCAGGAGCAGCCAATCCTTCAGGCAATTGTGGTTGAAAATTTTCTGTGCCTGCTGACTGTACGTCTTTGATTGAAGCCAGCAGTTCTGACTGCATTTCTTCAATATTGAAATCCATGTCCTTGGCTGACACAGTAGCAAAAGAAGGCGTGGATATCTGCGGCAACGCTGGCGATTCTTGCGAATTTTGTGGTCCGGCAGCACCGTTGAACATCGATGCCATGTCTAGGTTTATGTCAGGACCGCCACTAAGGCTCACCGGCACAGCGCCGTCTTTGAGTGGTATGATTGCCTCGGTGCCGTGCATGGTAATTGACGGTTGATAACCTGAATCTGGACCACTGAGCACAGCACCTTCTTTGGCTTGAAAGTGTACAGGATCCCCTGGAACCTTTTGAGATAGACCTTGTTTGTTGAATGCTGCAACAGCAGCAGGATCTTTGTACTGCTGAATATCAACAGCATGTCCACGCTCGTGCAGGCTGCGACCAGGCTTGGCCACTGCCATGCCGTTGGGTCCAATGCCAGGACGACCTGCTTCTACAGTTTCAGCATACAGGCGCTCTTGATCTTTGGGGTCGCGCTTGGCACTGTTGATCTGAATAGTTTTGCCAGTCACAGCATTGTATTCTTCTGCGGCTCGTATTACAGCATCTTTGAATGTTTGATCCAGCCCTTCGAATGCTGACTTGCTGCCTGAACGTTCAGTGAATGTCAGTAACTTGTCAACGTTAGGCTTGTCTTCCGCGCCGCCTCCTTCTACACCTGCTGTTGGCGGTACAACTATTCCACGACCGCCGCCGGCGGCACTGGGAGCTACACCTGCCGGAAGTGCTTGTTTTCCACCTACCGCAGCACCAGCAGGTGCCAGCTTTCCTTTGAGTGTAGATATCTGTCCTGACCTTGACTTAATGCCAGCCTCGGTATCTTTGATCTTCTGCTCAACTTTTTCAGTACTGACGCCTTTGGCTACTAAGTTGGCTCGTTCTTCATTGAGCTTGGCCAGTCGTTCAACTTCGCTGACATTCATGCTTTCCAGTCGAGCCAGTTCTGCTTGATCAAGTTTTTGCTGCTGACGTACTCTGCGCTCTTCCTTGGCAGCTTCGGCAATTTTCTTTTCTTGATCCAGCAAGGACTGTGAAGCTTTGGCGTATTCTTCTTTGCCTTTGGCAATTTTTTCTTCCAGTGCTTTGAGATCGTCACCGTACTTGCCCGAACGTTTGGCGTCCTTGAGAGCTTTTTCATCAGCTTCTAAAGTTTTAGCCAGTGTGTCCACACGCTCTTGCAGCGGCTTGGCTAGGTCTCTTTCTTTGCCTGTGGCTTCTGCTGCCTTGGCTTCAGCGGCTGTTTTAGGCTCTGCTTTTTCAGGTTCTTTGGCACCAAGTCCAAAGAAACTCAGCACTTTGTTCAATGCTGTGCTCAGAGTGGTAAACTGATCTGCTAATGTGTTAGTAACGTTGCCCAGTTTTTCAGTTATACTCAGAGCTTTGTCGATGCCTTTGAACACAGCATCTTCCATTTTCTTGTTGAGCTCTTGTTGCTTCTTAATGTTTTCTGCGTATTGGTCTGTGATCCCGTCGGCTGCTTTGCCACCATCACGACCCTGGCGCTTCATGTCTTCTCGAATCTTTTCAGCTTCCTTGGCGTTGTCTTTTTGTGTGGCCAGACCCAGTTCTGCACCTTCGTTGATCTTGAGGAACATTTCTTCACCCACACCCATCTGGTATAGATAGTTCATTTCTTTGGTCACTCGACCAACGGCTTTGCCTGTTTGATCAAACGCTTCGATACCTTTGAGTTGCCCGGCCTTCTGCCTGTCTAAAATGTTTAATGCTTCGCCTTGGGTGCTCTGATACAGCTTCATGGCTGCATCTGTGCCCAGCATACCAGTGGCCAAGTCGCCGTAGCCAGCAGCCGCTTCCTTGCTACGCTTGTACAGCATCTTGTAGGTAACTTCCATTTCATCGGCTGCGGCAATCTGCTTGGCATCACCTGAGTTGCGCATTTCTTCAAGCTTGGCACGGAAACGCTGTTGACTACGAGCAGCTTCCAGAGCTTGTTCTTGCTCTTTGCGGCTCATGCCTGTGAGTTGAGTCAGTGCATCTTGTTCTTTGAGATAGGCTCTTGCGCCTTCGGCCAACTCTTTGGTTGTTAAATTCTGTGCTTGTCCAATGCGAGTTTGCAGACGCAGATACTGCATGCTAGCATCATTGATTTCTTGCTGTGTGTAACCTGCTGCTATTAGACCCTTGCGATAAGGTTCCATGGCAGCACCCATGTCTTCAAAACGCTTGCGTCCGTCGGCCACACTGTTGCCAAACAAAGTCAAATCTCCAGCATTGTCAGCAATCAATCCAACATAACTGTCCAGCTCGTTCATTGACAAGCCCAGCTTTTTGGCTCCTTGATACACACCAGTCATGCCATCGCTGGCTGCACCACCTGCTTTGGCCAGCTTGCTGTAGCCGTCAAACAGTTTGTCAGCCATGACATTGGCTGCTTTTACATACTCAGCTGTGGCTGCTGTGACTGCGGTAAGACCTGCAATCAACCCTTTGATCAACGGTCCGCCAGGAATCAACAGTGTAAGAGCAGCGCCGGCCAATTTGGCTGCGGCAGTCAAATCATCAATGGCACTGTTAAAGGCCGCGGCACCTTTTTTGCCTTCGTACATGGCACCGGCAGCATTCATTGCAGCCTTGCCCACATTGGTTATGGCATCAGCAGCAGTGGCTGTGCCTTTGGTAAAGTTAGTGATGCCGTATTTGCTTTTCATTGCAGCATCTTGCACCTGTTCAGCAGTGCTCTGGTGCATACGGCCGTACAGTTCCATTTCCCGGTTTACCCGGCTCATTAACTCTGCTAACTCTTGTGCTTGCTGATTTGCGTCGGCCATGTTCAAATACCCATAAGTAGAACTATATTTATAGGTGAAAAATGAACCAAACTGCTAACCCACTACGCCAGTATTTCCGCCGTCCCAGCATCTATCTGCGACTGCCCAGTGGCGGAGATTTTTGGCCACCTGAATCTTTGTCCATGACTCAAAACGGCGAATTGCCAGTTTTTCCCATGACTGCCATTGATGAGATTACCTATCGCACCCCAGACGCCTTGTTCAACGGTGAAGCTGTGGTGTCTGTGATCCAGAGTTGTATTCCCAACATCACCAATGCCTGGGATACCCCTGCGTCTGACATCAACAGTATCTTGGTTGCCATTAGAATTGCTAGCTATGGACATGAACTAGAAATGGCATCTACCTGCCCAGCTTGTCAAAACGAAGGTGAATACAAGCTAGATCTACGCACAGTGCTGGATCAACTGCAAAATCCCGATTTCAAACACCATATCAGCTACGGCGATCTACAGATATTTTTCCAGCCCATCAGCTATCGCCATCAGCATGAAACCAATGCCACACAGTTTGAAGAGCAAAAGATGATTCAAATGATTCCTGGCTCTGATCTTCCCGATGACGAAAAAATGCGTCGACTCAATGCAGCATTGAAACGCATCACTGAGCTCACTGTCAACGCTCTCAAATACAGCATTGCTGGCATCAAGACTCCCAGTGCGTTTGTCACAGAACCCGAGTTTATTCAAGAATTCTTGAACAACTGTGATCGCAGTTTGTTCAATCAAATTAGAGATCACGTGATTGAACTGCGTCAAGCCAGTGAACTCAAACCCTTGCAAATCAAATGCAACAATTGCAGTCATGAATACAGTCAACCACTGACCTTGGACATGGCCAGTTTTTTCGCAGCCGCCTCCTGACCCTAAGCTACGAAGAAATTGACAAGTTGGTCCAGCAAATGGATCAGGAGGCTGACTCATTGCGCAAACAAGGACTCAAGATGTCATGGTACATGCGAGGAGGAGCTTCCTATGAGGATGTGATGAACATGAGCTACCATGAACGTACCATGCTCAATGAGTTGATCAAAGAAAACTTAGAAACCACACAAAAATCCAAACTGCCGTTCTTCTGATGCTAGATTTAGAAACTGTCAAACAAGATATTGAAAACTGGATTGTGAACTTTGTAGAAGTTCCGCATCCTGCCTTGGGCAACTTTGCTCCTTGCCCTTATGCACGTAGCTCACGACTGAAGCGCAGTTTTGACATTTATCTAGGAACGGATCCCTATTATGATCTCAAAAATCGAGCACGCTATGGCATGCGCGGCCAAGAAGTTGTCATCTATGTATATGAGCCTGATCAATGGCCACACGAGTTATTTGCAGCAAGTATTGAATCGGCCAACACTGATCACTTGCTGCCCAATGATCTACTGGCCTTAGAAGATCATCCTGCTGATGTAGAAAACGTCAACGGTGTGATCATGAATCAAGGTACCTATGCCTTGGCCTTGGTGCAGAGTCTCAGCGATTTGAATCAAAAAGCAAAGTTGGTAGCTAAACGAGGTTTTTACGATACATGGCCTGAGGAATACTTGCAGGCCTTGTTTCAGCACAGGGAAGATCCAAGATCATGAGCTGGCAGTTTGGACGTATCGATTTGACCAAAACTAACTATGTCAACACCATTGACTGGGTGTTTTTGGACCCTGTGCCGGTAGCAGATGTGCAGCGTGTGTACAGAGACTACTGTGCTCACAAGCATTTTCAAAGTGTCATGCCCATGATTGGGGGCAGACTCACTGCGCCCAATACTGAGATTGTTGGTTACCATGACCAAGGACGACTGGTGGCCTGGAGCATGTACAGAGTCTGGGACAGTGAAAACATACTCAGTGATCACTTTGCCTGGGACTATCGCAATCCACGACTGCGACTGGGCATACGCAGCATTGAAAACGAATGTGCGATCTATAGAGATCGTGGATACCGCTGGATGTACTTTGAAGCGGTGGAACCCTACATGCTAGACCTGCAGGGTTTTGAAATACTAGGACCTTTACGATAATGGATATCTACACAATCTGGGCCGACAAAGAAGGCGACATCAGTGACCTTGACTGGGTCAACAACATGAAGAAGTTTTTTGATCATTTGGTCAGCGAAGACAAAATGGTCAGCTATAGAATCACTCGCTGCAAAATGGGATTTCGCAGCATCGCAGACATGCCCGAGTGGATGATACTCATGGAGTTTCGAGACATGGGGCAAATGGATTCAGCGTTTCGACGTGTGGCTCCGCTCAAAGGTGAGCTAGAAGACAAGCACCGTAGCTTTAACCAATTTGTATCAGGCAACATTCAACATGCCTTGTTTAGAGACTGGCCGGATCAAAATCTATGATAGTACAAGCACCTATTTCAGTGGGTGAACTGATCGACAAAATCACCATTTTGGAAATCAAACAGCTCAATGCTCGCACAGATCAACAACGTGCCAACATTGATCACGAGTTAGAATTACTGACTCAAATACTGGAAAGACTGAGCTTGCCACAAGAGATCACTGAGCTCAGAACCAAACTACGCGGTATCAATCAGGCCTTGTGGTATATCGAAGAGTACAAACGTGGTTGCGAGAAAGCTGATAGCTTTGAGGCTGGATTCATCACAGCCGCAAGACAGGTATATCTCAAAAACGATCAACGTGCAGCAATCAAACGCAGTATCAACGAGCTCTGCGGCAGCGATATTGTTGAAGAAAAAATTTACTAACAGTGCCCGAGCATGACAACAAAAATTGTTGCTTTTTTAACTGGTCAAAATACCGGGTGCACGTTTCTTGACTGGAGTGTGTTGTATCTATCAGGACAGACACAGTTTTATTCATTTTTGGACCAAGATTACATACCGTTGACACACAATCCTGTGACTTCTTTGAACGCTCATGGGCACAAGAAGAACCATTTATGCGGAACCAAACGAAACGCTGAAGAAATTGAAAAATTTTTAAAACACCAACAGGGACTACTAACCCTGTATCCTTGGACTTTACAATTTTCGCACGCCGCTGAACAACACGGCCTAGACATAGAGTCTATAGTTCTAACAAAAGACATAATTGACAAACTCGAAAACACCATGGCCCTGGACCTAAAAAATCTATGGGTATACCTGGATTCTTTGCAGTCCAAAGTAGTGTATGTTGACAACGACCCTGGGTTTGCCATGGCTCACATAGATCCACGCAGTACTGAGGGTGGAATCAAAAATTCCAGGAAGTCATCTACCGTAGAAGAACTTGATGCAGAATATCAAGAAATATTTTATGCAGACAGTGTAAAAACTTGGAAGGACCTGGGACTGACCAACATCTGGGACGAAAGAGAACGTCGTGCACTGGATTTTCGACTGCATGTTGATTACACCCAATCCAGGCAACACATGTTACCGTTTGAGTTACCACATTTGCGTATCACCACAGCCGAGTTATGGACTCAAGGAGAGTGGGTTATAAAAAGAGTCATGGACTTCTGTGAACTCGAGATTGATCAATCTCGTTGGGAACACTGGGTCAATGTGTATAGACATTGGCAGATAATTTTACAACAGAGAATACTATTCTGTTATAGATTACCAACTATAGTAAAATCTATTGTCAATAACTGGTACTACGACATTGGCGAACTCACATTCATGCAAGAAGTTGTTGTGCAACATCTATTGATTTACAAACACAATCTCAATCTCAAAACGTGGGAATTATCTAAATTCCCACGCAATGCACAAGATCTACACAAACTGCTAGAACCCAACATACATCCAGTTCCAAACATCTATAGCTCATGATCTACTTCGTAGATCAGTTGTTTTCGCTTGCGCTCAACAACATTTTTTCGAGCGAAGCGATTAAGTATTCATCCAGATTCAATGGTCACACTTTGCCCGCACAGGGCAAAGAAACTTCATCCGAGTTCGGCAAGTCACACAGCATTATGGCATTACAGAGGCGGTTGTCCTGTACCTCGAGCCACGTCTTATTACAACGGCGGCTGACATAATACATGCTGTCGTATCATGCCAACGTGCTGCCCCACGGCAGCGTCATTTTAGCTTTTTATATTCTGTTCAAACAATCAAACCGCAAGCATTTCGCGATCGTCGTCCTGTCAAGGATAGTGATTGAGTGCTCACTAGCGCGGTGAGGCTTCCATCCCTGCGATCCGAGATCCAGGTCTAGGGCACATGAA
>JACCDW010782449.1_pt1 | contig 10975 bp, 5 predicted proteins | sample 7449781 | NCBI WGS metagenome assembly JACCDW01 (sample SAMN15323449, study PRJNA562643) | freshwater metagenome | isolation source: river surface water | place: USA:Blue River Watershed | collected 2017-08-18
GGATTTGTGGTTCCAGGAATAGCAACATCAGCTGCACTAATTTTAAAATTATTAATATAAACATCGATAACGGTAGTAGATGTAGTAACTTCAACATTAACATCTAGCTTATACTGAGTTGAATGTATAACTCCGCCATAAAGTTTTCCATTCTCTCCATCCTGACTATCTGGCAATAACTTCTTCTTACCATTGATAACCTTATATATTTTTATAGATTTATCTTTAGTGTCCTTGTTACTTGAATCAGTTTGAATTTCAATAAAGTATCCAGTAGTTCCTATTGAATTTGTAAAAAACCCTATTCCGCCACCAGATAATGGATTTATAGTAGAGCTTTCAAAAAATATTCCTGCGCCAAATGCGTACTTTTTGTAGGATGTTGATATGTTAGTATTTTTAGTAACCAATGCATACTTCTCTCTATCCTTATATTTATTAGATAATATAAATACTGATCTGTTTACCTCTCTGTTACCAGTAACAGCATAGGAAGATCCTGTTGGTAAAGCAGACATTGTAGAAGTTGAGTCCCCACTATCACCTAAAGCATTTGATAAATTGCCTTGTTTAGCTAAAACAGCGGCATACTCGTCTGCTAAAATTTTTGCGAGCTTGGCTCTATCTAAAGCATCTGTCTCTGCAGTTGTGGTAGATGGTGTTGTTGTTGAACTAGTTGTAGATGTAACTCCTCCAACATTTGCATGCTTAGGCATAGTAAAAGAATCGTATATATATTCTCCATATGTTCCAGTCGCATTTGCTCCAGACCATGCTCTAAGTCTTAATCTATAAGTTGCGCCAGGAGTTAATCCTGTTAATGTATAAGGCAATGTTGCTGTATTTATAACAAAGTCTGGGTCATTAAATGTGCTTGTGCCAGCAATAGATCCGCCATATGTTCCCACTGATGCAGTTGGTGTTCCAGCTTTAATAACTATAGATGTTGGAGAAGTTGTTTCAACTGTTATCCATGGCAAATTATAGTCTGCTGGAACTGAAGCAGTTGGAGCAGTGTATCCTCCATTAATCATATACCATTCCCAAAGTCTCATACCCAAGTCACCTCATATCCACTCCATGAATCAATTATATTTTGAGCAGCAGCATAATGCGTTTCTACTTTAGTATTTAATGCGCCTCTAGTTTTAATTCTGTACTTGCCACTTGGGGCAAGAGCTCCGCCTTGGATAGCTAGACCTAAATACTTATTGTTATCCGTCTTGCTTGTTAAATCAACAAATTGTTTTGTTCCATTAATATCAACATACTCAAACTGAACTGCATCGTATTCAATAATCTCGGAACCAATTACCAAATAGCCTGAATAATTATAAAGCGTTAGTCCTAGTTCTTGTGGGTTTACAACCGAAGGAGATAAATTAATATATCCTCCTGCTCCAGTTGTTGACAACAAGTCATTATTTAATGCCATAGCTCCTAGAAAATATGGCTCTGACTTCCATATGTCCTGTGCACTTTGAACATAGTTTGATGTTGATACGCTATTCCAAAATACCTTAACCTGGTTTGCTGAAGGCAAATCATTTTTATTAAAGCTTAATATATTAGAAAGATCTAATCCAGAGTTTTCGCTTCTAAATGACCAATTCGTTGTTCTTGTTGAATCAAATATCCAATTTCTGCTATAGAATTGCAGTACGTTATTATATGAAAACACTGCAGTCATTTGAGTATCACGGCATAACTCTTGTAAGCAATCCCATACGGTCTTTGTATTATCGCTCCACCAATAGCGTGGAGTAATAATGGAATCATCATTTGTTTTTATATTAATTTTATAATTTGTAAATCCTACAGAATCAAGTAGTCTTCTAATAATAGCTGTAATAGAATAGTTCTCGCAAAATAGAGGTGGGGCCATTGTTTCCTGCAAAATCTTTGCGCCATCTAATGCTGTTAACGAAATATCACCATACTCTGAAAATGACCATGTATCAGCATAAAAAACTCCCTGCAGTATATTGTCATACTTGCCCATTGAATCTGTTAAGGCTCCGCCAGTGTTATATAGTTTGATAAAAGGTTTAATCTCCATCTGCTTATATAAATAAATCTTTGATGGATCTAACGTAAATGTTTTATCGTAGCTAATAAGTTTTCTTGTTGCCTCATAGGAAATTAAGCTAACGCTTAGAGAGTTTGCAGAAACTTTTCCAACTGGCATTAAATCTTCAGAGCTTGTAGAAGACTCTTTAGATATATCAAATGATACTAAGTGCTCTGTTGGATCTAAATACCATTTAGGAGATAATTCAATTAATCCTACATATTTACCAGATACTCCAGATGAAGTTATCTTAACGCTTGTAAGACTTACTGGTGCCGCTGGTGTTGCAGGCTCCGTAGTGCTCCAAGAGGTTCCATTGTAATATATTGTTACTGTGCCTGCGTCATAATTCTTATTTCCATTGGTTGTAAATGGAACAATTGCAGAACTTGATCCAGTGGCTAACTGAGAACCATTTCCAAAAATAGTCCATGTGCTGGGGGTGGAATGAGATAGTTCAAATCTAGCAACTATCTTATTGGTTAAAATAGTTTTAGGGTAGGTTATAGTAACATCTATTCCAGTATTCAATGCTGAAATGTAATATTTATAGGTGGTGTCAACTCCAGGATAATATATTCTAAAATTTGGAATATATTCGATAGATCTAGGGTTCTTCCATCCGCTATCAACATCTCCAGATATAGCATATTTTAGACCAGCGCCTTGTGGTCTAAATGGCTTAATAATAGAATCCACTGGGAATAGTTTTTTGAATGGAGTATATGTTTGACCAGATGAGTCTGTCTTTGTTATATCCGCCCCAGATACCGTTATATTATCAATCATTGAATTCATATTATATTCAAATATAATAGATGAACCCATAGATACCGATGTATTTTGTTCTAAGGTGGTTTTAGCAACTGGCTCTAAAGGATACATTAGACCTCATCCAGTGATAGGGACACGTTCCAATGTGGCTGTAAACCTCTTTTAACAACCGTAAAATTACATGACGAGATAACCACAGTATAGGCCTCAAAACCCGTTGTAGACTGATCTGAGCCTGTTTTAGCTAGGTTTACCCTTATGTTAAAGCTTTGCTTTCCTTCGTCGCTATAATAAAAAGATCTAATATCTTCTGCGCCCCAACCACCGTCTACGGTTAAAGTCCTGTATGATGGAAGCATATCCCAAGAAAGTTGAAATTTTCTTTTATCTGCAATATGAGTTTTTCTTAATGTTCCATTAGATGTTCTGACAACCTTTTCAATTCTTTCAGTGCCGAGCTCAAGAGCGCTTCTATTATGCTCAGTTACTTTATTCCAGGTTTTTGTTGTGCCAGCTGGGGTGGCTAAAAGGTCTTTAGCTTCAATATAAAGAATGGAGCCTCTAGGCAAAAACATTGACATTAGTAATTACCTCCAAAAGTTCTAACTCTTCCCTCTTTAGCGTTAATCAAAGCCAGCTCTGACTTGAACCTTCTCATTATATCATCTGCGGTCACGTTTGTCCCGTTTAGATCTATGTCTATATTATAAACAATATTGCTACTTGAGGAATTGCCCATGCCAGATATATTTGAAATTCTTCCAGTAGGAATATTGTAGCTTGCGCCTAAAATATTATTTGGAATTATTTGACCTCCAGATGAAGGGACAAATAGCTCTGGGCCACGCTCTCCAACTAGGTACGGCTGAGAACCAGTCATGCCAGTTATTCCGTTTGCTGCACGTTTTACATATCCGCCCATAGCTTTTCTTGGAGTAACTCTTGAAGCGCCTGAGTCAAACATTCCACTTCCAGTAACTCTATACTTAACATTTAAAAATTCAAAGGTATCATTTTCTTTTAGACCATACGCCATAATAATATCTCTACGTATTTGATCCTCTAGATCTCCCTTACCAGCTCCACTTGTTTTAAACTTTTGTGCATCTGGTTTTCCAAGCTTGGTCATTAATGAATTTACGTCTTTTGCCTCTAGCGCAATATTTTTTTGTCCAGGTTTTCCTGTTGTACCAGTCTTTAAAATATCGTAAATATCAGATAAAGTTTTACCACCAGTAATATCTAGTGCAAACTTGGTAAACTGTGTAGATAGTCTACCTAGTTCACTCCATGCCCCACCTTCCGCAATTGTTCCGCCACCCCTTCGCAAAGTAAATGCTGTATTTGCAGCTTTTGTTTCAGATGTAATATTTCCCTTAGCATCTTTTACCAAGTAGTCTTCGAATGCTTTTCTAACAGAAGCAGAGTCTTTTGCAGCAGATCCCAAATCTTTTAGCCAAACAAAGAAGTTCTTTTTTACTTCATCCATCATGGCGTCTCCAGCTTTTTTGTCAACCTTCATCATTGCTTCTGCCTCAGCTCTAAGAACTCCTATGTCTCCAAGTCTGTCTCCAAGCTTTTTAATAGCTGTTATTTCAGCTCCATATTGTTCTGCCTGGTTTCCCTTTCGTGTTGCAGTAGTTCCCTGAGCATCCTTCAACGCAGCGTCATCGTCTAGCTTCTTTTGTAACCTAGCTTCTTCTTTTCTAGCGTTCTCATCAATTTTTGCTTCTGCAGCTTTAATACTTGCCTCTTTTTGAATCTGCTGAATTCTAATTTGTGCAGCCGCTGCAGCCTCATTATCTCCACGAGCAATTGCTGATTGTAAATCTAGCTTTGCCTGCTGTAATTCTAATTCAGCGTTTTCTTTATCAAAGGTCTCTCTGAGAGCACGTTTTTTAGCCTCTGCTCTTTCTCTAATAGCTTTTATTTGATCCTGAATATTCTTTAGTGCAGCTTTATCTAAACCGTCCTGACCTTTAGCAGCATTTTTTGCAGCCTTAGCTGCAGCTGCTTGTTTTTTAGATAGATCATCTAGAACTGTTGCAGTTTCGCTTAGATTATTTGCAGTATCTGTTGATGTTAATGCAGCATCAGCTGCATCATTTAATCCTTGTGTAAACTTTGCAAGTAGCTCTGCTTGCTCTGATGATATCTTAGATAGATCAATTCTAACGTTTGCAAGCATCAGTCTCCACTTAGCATACATTCCACCAATTGTATCTGCTGAGTTTAGTATGTAAGCAAACTCTGGCCTTTGTTGTTTTAATACTGCCAATGCCTGTGCGCCTAATTGCTTATTCTTTACTCCAGAGTCAGCAATATTTTTCATTTGAATAGAAATTGCCATAGCTTCATCTATTGTCTGTCCAGTAGCATCCTTAGTTCCGATCAAAGATTTGACTGCGGAATCTAGAGAAGATATTACTGTATCAACATTTGAAGCAAATGCACCTGGATCTATTGTATATATATCATCAACACTCTTAGCAAAGTTCTTCATGATAAAGCTTGCTGCAGATCCCCGATCTGTTACCTTTGTAAATATAGAATCTGTTATAGCTCTAACGCCTTGTCCAGCCTTATTAGAAGATTCAATTAGAGCATATATAAGATTAGTTGCGTCTTCAACGCTTCTTCCGCTTGCAACCATTTGAGCCTTTAGGTTAGCTGCTAATTCATTTACCTTGCTAGAATCAATGCTATTAAATGTAGCAAGTATCTCTGGCATGTCTGTTTTTACACGCTGCTTTAATTCTTTCAATTCTTTAATAGTTAAAGTAAGACCACTAACACCAGATGACTGATAGTTTTCATAAGCAGACTTTGCCTGATCTGCTAAAAGCTTTTGCTCTTCTTTAAGAGCTTTAACTCTATCAGTAAGTGTTACATATTTAATTCCAAGCTCTTTGGCACCTTTATCAGTTATTCCAAACGTATTTGTTTGCTCACGTCTAGTCTCTTCAATTTCTTTACGCCATGCTTTGAATCCAGCAATCAGTCCAGCAACTGCGACAGTTCCTGCTAAAAGTAAAGGATTTGCTACAGCAAATGCTCTCATGGCAGCTACTGCTCCCTTTATTCCGTTAGTTAGTCCCCTCATAGCAGTTGAAAATATTTTAGTTCCGCCTGTTAGTTTTGGAAGTATTCCTAGCATTGGCATAAACTGCATAGCCATACCAAGGTTTGACATTACTGATCCCGCAGTTCCTCCGACTGCTCCGCCTGCCATCTGAAGACCCATACCACCCATAAACGATCCCATGCCACCCATACCTGCAGATCTCTTTAGTGGTTCTTCTGTTCCTTCTTGTAAATATCTTACGCCTGGGACCATTCCGCCGTTTGCAAATCCTAGGCTTCCGCCTCTTCTTAAAGAAGCTAGTCTTCTTGTTATTTGACCAATTGATCCCCACATCTTTGAACCCAGATGACCCTTTTGTGCACCAAACATTTTAGTTAAAGTCATCTTGTTTGCTCTAGGGTTTGTAGTTGTACCAGTAGGAATATGTGTAAGTGAATCTCCTGACATTGAATATTGCGGACTATCTAACAATTCCTGTGCTGTCATTAAATGAGCTTCATTTTGTCTACCGCTAAATCCACTTGATGTTCCTAGCAAGGCTCTCATTATATTTCCTATAAAACCTGTGCCACCCTTACCGCCAACACGTCTTGAGCCCATTAATGCTGTTTCTTGGAAGAAGTTTATTTTAGATCCAGTAGATGGATCAACTCTAAATAATTGTGCAGCATGTCTTTTTAAAAGATTTTCTTGAATTAACTCTAGCTCTTGTTTTGTTACAACTCTATTGCCATATGATGCAAGCCTTTGTCTTAATGCCTTTTCATAATTATTTAAATGGAAACGTAGTTTATTTTGATCATACCCTAATCTCTTTCCAGCATCATATAAAAGTGATACTGGTGGAAGTCCTGCCGACCTTAATCCCTTATAATCTGCAGCAATATTTCTCCCACTTAAAGTCATAGGAGCATTTCCGCCAACCCCTCTTCCCTCTAGACCCTGATTTAAAGCAGATGACTGCCAAAGCATCTGTGCAGATAAATGTTCTGGTCCACCTTCATTGATTGCTTGAAGTATAGGTAATGTTTCTGGAGTAACTGAAGAAGCACGTATAACAAACTCTCCTTCAGATAGCCAGGCTGGAATTGTATCTGAACCTCTTGGGCTTCCTGGATGGGAGCCCATCTGACCTCCAGTAACCTTATAAACAGGTCCACCAGCATTCATTCTTCTAGGAACAGTTGTTTCAATATTATATCCAGCGCCTGAAGTTCTTACTCCAAGTGCTCCTGCTACTCTATTAATAAAGTCTCTTGTCTTACCCTTTTTAAATAACTCTCTCATATTAGACTTACCAGTGGCATCAACTACTGGCTGATTTAATGTAGGAACCATAGTAGGGTTAATTGTTCTACCCATTGAAGTTGCCTGTGCACCAACTGCAGACGTAATCATTCTTTCTGTTTCTAAGTTAAGAGCAATAATTTTTGCTTTTGCTGCTTCTACTGTCATTTTGCCTGCACGAAGTTCTGCAACAATTAACGCAGATTCTCTAGCAGCATTATCTGTAAGTTTAGATACAACTGGAAGAATATCGTCAAACTGCATCATAAATTCTTTACTTACTGTGCCAGTGGCAACTATCTGCTTCTTTAATGCTTCAATTTCTGCCTTAGATTGCATTCCAAGCGTTGCCATCATAGCATGCCATCTTGCCGCTTCTCCTGAAACTATTCCAGTTGAAACTCCGCCAACAGTTGTTAATCCAGGAACATTTGGCAAAGCATCGTTCATGTATATCTGAGGGTTTTGTCCAATCTTCTGGTTTACCATTCCAGATCCTGGAACCATTCCAAACATAGTTTGTGCAAGTCTTTCTTGCTCTGTCATTCCAGATCGTGGAACCATGTGTGAGCTTGCTCTTGTTCCCATTGGGCCAGCTAATGGATGTTGTGGATTTACAACTCTTCCGCCGCCTGCGGCCATAACTAAGTTTCCAGCCATTGTTGATACTGCTGGATTTACACTAAGCGCTCCTGATTTTGCTTTTGCTTCTAATACTGAAAACTCATCAATTAAGTTTCCTAATGCTTGCTTTAATACTGCTGCTGCTTTTGCATCGCTATAAAATGATTGCTCAACTAATCTTCCAGCTTTTTCAGCGGCCAACATTTCTGGAGTTAGATATTTCCATCCTTCTCCACCCTTAAAGAATGCCTTCATGTGGAAGACACCCTTCATTATGTAACCAAAGAAGTTAGCGAGTACACCAGTAATCATAATTAGAGGACCAGCAATTGCTGTGATTCCGCCTAGCAATCCTAAAACTTGTTTAATTGGACCAGGAAGATTGCTTGCAAATTGCACTACTTTATCAATTATTTGAAGAAGAGATGTATTGATGACCAGGAACTGTTCTCCGACACCCATCAGAGACGCCTTCAAACTTTCTAGTGCTCTACGATATTTACCTGAAGCAGATTCTGTAACAGCCGTTAATTCTCGACCAGCTACTGCAGCTAAATCTTCTGATGAAGCCTTCATAAGATCAAGCACCTGTAGTGTCTGGCTTCCTTGTCTTCCAAGATTCTCAAACAAAGCATTTAGTCTTGAGAACTGGAATTTACCAAATAGCTGCTCTATTGCCTGTTGCTTCTTTAGAGGATCTAGAGCATCTAGTGATGCTTGAAGAGCCATTAATGTACCTGTAAGGTTTCCAGCGTTATTATTTACAATACCTAAAAGGTCTATGCCAAGTGCTTTAAATTTATCTACAGCAACATCTGTTGGGTTAATCAAAGATGCAAGTGCTGATTTTAGAGCGTTTGCTCCTTCTGATGCATTAATACCACCTTCACGCATAGCGGTTAGATAGAGAGCTAAGTCTTGTACACTTCCACCCAATCCTTGAATTACTGGACCAGCTTTTGGAATAGCTTCTACTAAGTCATTAAGAGTTGTTGATGTTTGGTTTTCAACTGCGTTAAGGAAGTTAATTGATTGAGAAAGCTCATCTGTATTTTGTTTAAACGCTGATTGAATTGCTAGAGTTGCTTTCATTGCTTCTTGTCGATCTACTTCACCAAGAACTGCAAGTCTTGTTGTTTCCTTAATAGACCCTAGAAGCTCATCTCCAGTTTTTCCTGTTGCCGCAATATCCGCAGCTAGACCAATTGTTTCCTTAAAACTAACACCCATTGCTGCCGAAATTTCTTTAGCAGTTTGAGTAACTTCTGATCTAACCTTACCAAGTTCTTGTGCTGATGTTCCAGCAACATCTCCATATACCTTTGTTAGACGGACTAGTTCTTCGTCTGCTGCTCTAAATGCATCTGCTGCTGCTTTACCGAATGCCATGAGCGGAACAGTTAATCCTACTGTTAGCTGACGACCAGCCCACTGAGTATTTTTACCCCAGTTAATAAGTTGTCCAGCACCATCCTGGATAACCTTATTCATAATCTGCAATTCTTGTCTTGCAATTGCAGTCTTATTCTTTACTTCATCGAGACCTCTTGGAACATGCACATTGAACTGCATTAGTCCCTGAGCGTTTCTGCCTAGTGGTTGTAGTACTGAATTTTGTAATGCTACTTGCTGTTTAGCAAGGTCTCTAATAAGTCCGCCAGACGTTCTTGCGTGATCTCTAAATGTATTAAAGTATTGATTTAACTTTAGTTTTCCGCCATCTAGGTTTTTACCAAACTTTTCTACGTCTGACTGTAGACTTACAAAGTGTGTGGAGAACTGTCCTGTGCTTCTTAGCGTATCCGAAAAAGATCTGTTCATCACAGCAATTTGATTTGCTAACATCTTATTAGAGTTAGCTAATTGCTCTTGTAATTTAGATAGGCTGGCAGTAACCCTATGCACATCGGCAATAAGGGCTGAGAAGTCGGCATTAGCGACTATGCGGGTACTGATTGTTTCGTCAGCCATTTATCTCAATTTACTCCTTAGAGTATCCTAGTCCTTCTCCAATTCCGAATCCAGCTTGAGCTGCGAATCTTCCTTGTAGTGACACAACATCGTTGCTAGTAGCATTTATTCCTGCTGCTCTCAACTGTATGTCTTCAAAACTAGAAGCCTCCTTTTTATCTTCTTCGTATTCACCTATATCTACTCCCTTTAAAGATGCTTGGAACTTTTTTGCATCATGTTCCTTTTTCTTCAAAGCCTGGAAAGTATTTATAAGTTCTGGCATTGATAAATTTTCTTCAAGTTCATCGTAATTTTTCCAATGTCCTAAAAGAAAAAGTTCTCCTTCTAAAGCGGCTAAGTCTAGTTCTGACCAGCCAGAACCGCTGCCGCTAGTAGGTTTGGGTCGTCAAGCTTGATTCCTCCGCAAACTTCAAGAATGCGGTTCATTGTTGGAACGTCTAGAGCATCTTCAAATGCGTCTCTGTCTGCTACTAAATCTGGTAGCTGCTTTTCTAATGCAATTGCACATGCGTCTATCAAGATGTTAAGTGTCTCATCTTCTGTTTGAGATTCGCCTGTCTTCTGTATTGCTGTCATGAACTTACGAAGTTCTTTGATTGATAGTGGCTTTAGCTTTGCTATATTGCCATTTTGTAGAGTTACTTCTTCTACGTCATATACTGTTGTTGCCAATTTAATCCTCCTAGGATCTACTCTCAATCATTATACTAAAAATAATATACTAATACAACCAGAAAGCCCCTGATTTCTCAGGGGCCTTATGGAATTAATTACTTAATTACGCTACCAATACACGGTCAATAATCTTACCGTATTCTTGTCCTTCGTAGCCGCTCATAGCGGTTGGAAGAAGACGGAATGTTACTGGGAATGTAGTTGGGGCTGAACGAGCCAAAGTAAACTGTGACTGTTGTACTGAAAGAACACGACGTGCATAATATACACGCTCTGTCTGTGATCCTGCTGTTGTTGGTGCCTGACCTACTGCAATAAGCTGACGCTCTGTTGGTGCAATACCAAGAGCACCCGCTGCGATACCTAGTGTATCCTTCTTAGTTGTTCCTGTACCTGACGAAATAATTGTATTATTTTGTGTGATTGCTGTGTTGTTAGTTGGATCATCTGGCTGTCCGAATACAACTAGAACGTTCTCTAGTGTA
>JACCDW010656174.1_pt1 | contig 10973 bp, 18 predicted proteins | sample 7449781 | NCBI WGS metagenome assembly JACCDW01 (sample SAMN15323449, study PRJNA562643) | freshwater metagenome | isolation source: river surface water | place: USA:Blue River Watershed | collected 2017-08-18
CAAAGTCCATTTTAACTTTTGCATTACTAGCAAGATTGTCAAATATTGTAGCAAATTTTACATTTTGATTCCATGTGTGATTCCAACGTTGATCATTAGGGAGACAGCTACTCGGCCAGTCCTCTAAGATCCAATTAATGGTTGCACCACTATCGTTTATGTCATCCACAATTAAAATGTTTTTAGCAACCGGTTTACCAATTTCTCCATTGTAGCCAAATGCATCTTCGGCCATCCATAGATTACTTTCAGTGGCATGCTCGCCTCCGTTATCACGCAGACTAACTTTTAGTGTTTCACAGGGAATGTTAAAATATTGACTAATCATAACAGCAGGCAACAACCCACCTCGGGTGATGCCTACAATATAATCTGGTCTCCAATCGCTTGTAGAAATATCTCTACATATCTTTGCTACTAAACCTTGAAACTCTGCCCAACTTACTTTACGCTTTTCCATGACGCTCCTTAAGATACTGCTCGTGTTGCACCCATTTGTTATTAACTAAAAATCCCCAATCACGTTTGTGCGGCCCCGGCATAAACAATGTCCATGCTGTCACGCCAGGCTTAAGCTCAATACGATGATAAGAGCTAGGGCTACATACACGAAAATGGCCGGGTCCTCTCCATTTACGTACTTCACATGATTTACTACCGTCTGCGTTAAATTGCGGAATCCATTCATAGTATCCACCTTTCAAAATTAATGTGGCATAAGGCCAAGGATGATCGTGTACATCATCCGGATCGCCTTTTAAAAATTTGTGCAAAAATATGTTAAAAGGAAAATGAGTACGGTCTTTTAAAAATACATAATATCGTTCGAGATAAGGTTCGTCATTAACCCTATCCATGATGATACGTTTACGACCGATACGTTCTAGAAAATTAAGAAATGCTTTCATGCTTCTTCCCCAAACCAATCATCTACCATTGATTCTGCTTCAGCCTGTGTTAACGCTGGCACAAAGATTCTAGCAGGACGTCCAACTGTATGTTGAATATTAAATCGAATTACACCTGGCGGAATAAGATCGTAATCTCTTTCGACTACAAACTCCTGCATGTTTTTTGCACGATTAATTAAATTATCTGCTAGTTCTTTGGCTGTTGTCATCTTGGGGCAAACTCCTGTTGTAGTTTAATATTATCAAAAAACTCTTTCTTTGTATGCGGATCATCTTTAAACGATCCGCGAAGAACAGTTGTCTGTGTAAGACTTGAATGTGCCATAATACCACGATTCTCGCAGCAGCCGTGAGTGGCTTGAATGTAGACTGCTACGTTCTCGCTGTCTGTAGCTTTGCTAATTTCACGAGCAATGTCATTACACAATTCTTCTTGTAGTGTTCCACGTCTAGCACACCATTGCGCTATTCTTGTATACTTTGACAAGCCGATAAGTTTCTGTGCGGCAATGATACCGATATACGCGACGCCAGCCACAGGCTGGTGATGGTGACTGCACATGCTACGAAGCTCACTACGCACAACCAACATACCTTCATATCTATCCTCGCTGTCATTAGGGAATGCTGTACAATCTGGAGGTGTTTCATAGCGACCAGACATGATTTCATTAAAGTACATTTTAGCTAATCGGCGAGCTGTACCTTTACTATTAGGATCGGTTTCACGGTCGATTAGTAATGTATCGAGAACTCGTTCAAACGCTTCTGTTGCCTCGCTAATTAAAACTTCTTTATCAGCTTCGCTAACATAATCAGAAATGTTGTCGCCCGCCCAGAATCGTTTACCTTCACGTTTCATTTTAAAACGAAGATGATCGCCTAAGTATGCTTCTTGATACCCGCCATCGCCTGCCATTGCGTCCAGGCCTGTTTCTTTTTTATCTGTCAATTAAATTCTCCGAGTTTATGTCGTGGATGACATTTATATTATTGTAGCATCTCTAATAGTTTATTGCAACTAAAGAAATGTTCTTTTAAGGATTCTACCTGTTTATTTAGGCTTGGTAATCGAGTTCTATAAAATTCCATATTCTCAATAATCCTATGACAGAGTTCTGGACGATGTGCCTCGTAGGCAGCATAGTTCTCAGTCCATTCTGAAGGATATTTGAATGTGTCGAAAGCCATTTCACTATAGCTCAACCTATCTGGCACCATTGGAATAGCATCGACAATAGCACCCTCGTACCAACTGATGCCTAGTGTTTCTTGCAAGTTAGCACTAAACACTAATTTAGCCTCGCCTAACAAATTATGATATTCATTCTTTGTTAAGTATTGATCTTGACAAACAACAAATTCATATTGTGGTAAATGGTGTTTTAAATCTCTAAAGATTTCGACTTGCTTTTCAGGAGCAATGCGATGTGGAAACAAGATTAGATCTCGCTTAGGCATATTCTTGTACATAAGCAGAGTATCAGTCATATACTCCATGGGCCAGCCGCTACGTACAATTTTACCTTCTTTAATAAATTCTTGAATTGTATCTTCTAGTGTTTCATCCAAAAGATTTTTACAGAACATGTTAATATGAAAGTCTGTAGCAAAGTAGTTATGATCGATTGCTGCAAAGAATGATTTCTCAGCGTGTCTTACCCACGGAGCATCACCGATAAGACGTCCTAGAAAGTCTTGAGGATCATAACTACCGGCGTGCCACAATGCGTGAATTTTTACAGGAATCTGTAATAGTTCACTCATGTACTTTAAGTTTATGATACCAGGGTGCCAAGCATCAGTAAAGATAAAGTGATCGCCGGGATGAACGGCTCCGTTGCAAAATAAGCGACCCATTTGCTCAACTTGGCTAGACTTATAGATATTAGTGCCGCCAAAATTAAGAAAGGCGCCAGGAGTAGTGGCAGAAGGAATATCCGTAGGGCCAGATATAATTTGAACATTGTGTCCTCTTTTCTTTAAGAGATCAGGTACATGAGTCTTCCATTGACCCGTGTACCGTGTCTCAACTGATTCTAAATCAACGAGAAAAATTCTGCTCATTGCGTCGACCGTTGTTATCCCAACGAGGCTTATTACCTAAGTAAGGACGTCTTGCAGGACGTTTACTAGACAAGTATGCCTGGTAAGTTGCAGAGTCTCTACGATAGAGGTCTGCCGGATTGAATGGTTGCAGTTCGAACCTGCACCAATCTAGATACGCATCTAGATCATCAAATACACGAACAACGTCCGGGCGGTTTTCAAAATAAGAATAATCTCTGTAATTCTTAGCCATTATAGCTTTCCTTTTAGTACTTAATAAATGAACCATTTTCTCCGTCTTCGGAGACCTCAATCCAAATCTCACGACCTGGATACTTTTTGCTAATGACGTCATATAAATCACCTGACATCATTTCACAACTCTTATAATCTAAACTTAGTGTAGCATCTTTGTAAAGATTTAGCAACCATCGTTTAAACTGAATAAACTCAATATCACGATCATCGTGCGTGACACCAATCCAAACCTTAAAATGGAAAATGTGACGATGCGGATAGCCTAGGAAACTAACATCATACTCATCGCCTGTAGCAAGTGAAGGATCTGTAAGTGCCGCCGGATACTTGTGCATACCTTCCTTTTGAAAGGTGACCCAAATCATTTTGTTTGGACGAATGTCTTGTTTAATAATCATTTTATATTCTTAGCTGTAATTGGGCCTTTGCTTTGAAGACCAAAGTTTTCTTTAATTGCGGTTCCACAAAGTATACGCTGATAAGCAGCGTTCTCTCCGGGTCCTTCTTTAGTAAATCGTAATTCGAAACATATTTTTGCACATTCTTCCACAAGAAGCCTAGCAAAAAGTTCTTGATTGACAACAGAGACGCCCATGATGTCGTCGGTTGCCTTAATCAATATTTCTTGAATCTGTGAATTCATCGTAATTGCTCCATAGTAATAATCTTAGATAATTCTTCACCAAGATCTTTATCATCAGTCACTACATGTAAGCTATGCCGATTTTCGTCGTTCTTTCGATCGTATTTGGTAGTCTCAATAATTGTACCACCGCTTGCACCGTAGATCTTCAAACGAAAACTTTGTGAATCTAGACTAGGTCCTTCACAGTCATCTACTGTTGCGTATAGTTCCTCGCTGTCATTGTCTTTTAACAACCAGTTTCTCAATCGTTCTCTAAATGTTAATTTCATAGGTTTCTTTTCTTCTACTGTATATCTTGCACGTTTGATTTGATTAGCACCAACAATTCTTGGAATCCTTCTAGACTTGGCTGTTGATGCTACTGCGTATCCACCACTCATTTGATAATCTCATCTTTGCCATATTGATCCCAGCTTGTGAAGCGATCTCTTCCAAGTAGGTCGTGGAGGTTATGACACCACACTCCAGGATTTGTTGCTTTAAAATCTTTATCGTCGATCTTAATTGTAGCATTATAACCCAACTGTTGTAAATAGGGCAGTTTAACCGAAATCTGCGGAATAAATTGCTGCTTCTCAACCAAACCACTTTCTAGTAGGCCTTCTACCTCGCTAACATCTAAATCAAGTGTACACCAGTAGCCTGCTTCTAAGCAGACATAGATCATGTCCTCCCACATACGCCAATTATATGCATCATTGACTCCGTCGGTTTTAAAACTTTGATTAGCACCAAAATAGATATGAGTACAATCATTGTTCTGTGCCATAGTAGTGATAATTTGATCATCATGGATGCCAACTACAAACAGAGTTTTCATACCATACGCAGGGGTCTTTTCAATCTCAATGCCTGTGAAAAACTCTATAGATTGTTCTATGCCTGTGGAATAATTTCTTTTCATTTTTTAAATAAGTTTTTAATTGCGTGTAATAGATTATAAAATCTAAAGTGGTAGTCTGTCAACATAGGTTGTCGATGCGGGCATCGTCCTTGTTGCCAATCGCACAACGGTTCAATTTCTTGTTTACAAATTTCGCATTTCATGTTAACTACCTCTTTTAGAAAGGCCATGATCCTTTGGGTTTTTCTTCGATTTCAGTTTTTAACTCGTCTAATGCTTTGACTAGTTCTTCCTCAGCTACTTGAGCAGAGGCAGCAATAATCTTATCTAGTTCAACTACAGGATCCCATTCTACTGCATCCGGATTAACGGCAATACCGCGCCACTCTTTGATCTTTAGATCTTCTGTGTCTGCATTGTCTTCACCCCAAGAACTTATCCAACGGCTTCCGGTCCACTTGGCCTGATGTTGATAGCTGTTTTTTCCTGGAGTCTTAATTTCGTAAATTCCTTCATGTGCAGGCTTGGTCTTTTTAGGAAACCAATCAGTCATTGGGTATGTAATGTCATCCATGTTCTTATAACGTTCCCATTTGCCTGTTGAGGCTTGAGAACCTGCAATATAAAAACCAAAGTCCGAACTTTTGCCGTTAGTATTCGCACCCCAATTATCAATTTCTTCGCCGTCATATTCAACAGAGCATATAACATCATTACCGTCAAATTCATCGTAGTTAATGATTAATTTTTCTTGATCAAACGGAGCTTTGAGATGAATCTCACCTTCAAAGAAGGTTCCTTTTTCAGAACTGCTGCCTAGGAAGACCACGGTGCCCGGATCTCTAGAATCAATCCATACTTCGTCTCCGCAACACAGGCCAATATCACAACCGTCAATATCTCCTAAATTTCGTTCGATAATAGTTTCACCGTTCTCATCTTCAATTTGAAGTGTACCGCTATCACGATCTACTCCGTGTACATGACCCATGTCATCACATTCGTACCACGATCCAGGAGTAAAAGGCCACATTTCTTCGGGGATATTATTTTCTTCAGCATAGTCAAAGTCCCAGGCAAAGTCACCGAGATCTAATCTACGATGTTTAAAGTAATCGTAAATTTTACGATCCACAGTGCCCATAACATATTCGCCACCATAACCCCACATTGTGATTTTATAAGTGCGTGGAGTAAACTTAAGAATCTCCATCAATTCTTCTTTTTGTTTTTTAGTAGCCATTATTCCTCCAATCCTGAGTTTTTCATTTCTTGAGCACGTTTACGTTCTTGATGTTCTTCTTCATGTTTGTCGCATAGTGTACGGATCCATCCACCGTCTCTGCGAGAACCAATGCCGCCACATTCTTCGCAGGCAACATCGGCCCAGGCTTCTGCCATACGTACCATTCCGTGGATTTCATCATCGCCGCCTTGGTAATAAAAACGCAAGCCGCCAAATTTTTCTTTGATTTGTTCTACAACTACCTGAGGACAATCTTTACCTTGTTTCTCTTTCCAGTTAATATGATGTTGAATGTTAGCACACAACTTTTCAAGGATAGGATACCATCCTGCACCTACAGCAAAGCCGCCGTATGGATTTGAAAACATTTTAGGATATGCTTCTTCCATACGTTTGGCAAATTCTTCGTATTGTTCACTCATTACCAAATACTCACATCAGTGTTATCAACTTTAACATCCTTGCCCAACAACTCAAAATGAACTGTTGTGGTGGGCCCAATACCACTAGAATTTTCCTCGACAATTTCAAATTGAGGAATTTCTGGAAAACGATCAGCAAGTTCTGCTAAAGTTTTAATTTGTGTTTGTGTTAGAACGTACTTTTTCATATTCTTGCTTATGCTTTAGTATAGCAATTTTATCCTTTAAGAGCAACCTTTCTTTTTTCAATTTCTCTAATTTTAGATCTTCAAAAAGGCCGTTCTTCTCCAAAGTGTCGACTTGTTTATCCAAAGCACGATGTGCTTCTTCTAAATGTTTAATCCTAGTTTCATACATTGGTAATCTCCTTATTTCAATTGATCGTTAGATCGATTTGACCACAGATATTTGTTTTATAAAATTCTTCAACAATAGTTGCCAATTTTATGTGTAGCCTTGTATCGGCAATATGATTAGAACGAGTATCATTTCTAAAATATTGTGTTATTGATTCCTGATTGTTGGAAACATTCGTAGGAAGTTCTTTTCTGGAAAAATACATTAACGCAGGTCGAATTTCGTTTTCAAAAGAATGAGAATAATTAAGCTGATCGATAAGCATGTCACCTGGGTCAGTCCAAAATTTAACATCGCCGAATGATGTAGGAAATCCCCAAATAAATAACATTCTTATATTTCTTTCTTTAACAACAGTTTTGATCTTATCTAGGTACAACGAAGACTGAAGTTCTAACAACGGCTCATTCCAAAAATATTTGTAAAATGATTTAAAACTTTCTGACACAGTAGTAGGATCAATACTGTAATGTCTAGACCAATCACTCCAACAGATAATAACAATATCATCTGCTGTTATGTGATTGGCATCTTCTATAAATTTTAAAAAAATATAATGATTACTTGCTCCACCTAAGGATCGATTAACTATTTTGTGATCTCTATCTAATCGATTCACCCATGAGTTTTCTCCATGAGGTAGAGAAAAACTATCACCGTATATGAATATTGCCATTGTGACACTATCTTATTTTGCAGTTGCTTCTAGAAATTCATGTTCTAATTCTTCTAAAACTGTTTCGTCAAGTTCGGGCATTGCTGAAACTTGGCTAACACTCTTGTCTAATACAACCTCATCGTGATCGAACAAGTTGCTAAATGTGTTGTTAGCATTACCACCACGTAAGCGCATACCCATCATGTTGTTTAACATAGGCTTTGCATCTTCAATCATCTGCATAGGAGTCTCGCTCTTAAACAGTTCTTCAACGAAGCGATCAAAATAAAGAATATTGCGAGGAACCCACTCTGAGTATTCGTCGCTCATATCACCGCCTTTGACTTTCTTCCATAGTCTCCAGTCCGGTTGTGCTTTATGACGTTCGATATCCATTAAACCGTTAGCACGTTGTACAGCAACAATATGGCAATAGGTATTATGTGCCATCATTAGAGCATAACCAAAGCTGTCCCATGCAGTTTTACCTTCCTTGCCAATCTTGTTTAACATACCTGGCTTGTACCAACAGATATCGCCTATTGATAATCTGCGTCCGATCTCTGATTCGAAGGGAAACGGGATGTCAAAAGCCTGGCTAATGGCTTTGTTGTCTGGGGCTTTATCCATGATGACCGACCAGCGTTTGTTTGTGTGCTGGGCGTTTGTATAGACGAGGCCATGGGCTGTTGCAATGAAGGGTGATGCGCAGTCAAAAGAAATGGTAAAGTTTTCATTTATGTGTTTACGTACCTGTCGTTGAATTGAAGTTAGATAACATGACCAGTCTAATTGGGCAGTACCCAAGAAGTGCATCCAGTTTCTGTCATCTAGCAGCTTATCATCACGAAGAATGATAAGTCTCTTGAGTGCAACTTCCATGTCGCACATATTCTTTCCACCCATAGCCCAACCTTCGGTTGGAAGATGTTTAACGGCATTGTACCAGGCTTCAGCAGTTTCCCAGTCTGAACCTTGTAAAACGTTTAAGAACTTAGTTTGTCCTAGTCTATTATCAATAAAATACTTGTTGTTATGCAAAGTTTTATCTAAACAGTCTTGAAAACTCTTCAAACCAGTCTTTGGACTATGAATATGATCACTAGCCCATGTAGGAACGTCTAGCAACATTGACCAATCGGCAGTTAATTCTAGCCAATTAAGAATACTGTCTCTAGTTTTATTAGCACTAGCACCTTCAAAGTTTAACCAGTCGAACTTAAGAACACCTTTACCAATCTGATATCCACCAGAGTCGCCGACAATAACAGTATTTTTTCTATCACGAACTTGAATCATACTGTCTTGAATCATAGTCTTTTCAAGATCTAACTGTGCATGACCTGCCGAATACAGGCCATACTTATAGGTAAAGTAGCCTTCATCGGCATTTAAGAAGTTCATTCCTTCAATACCGCGATCAAAGCCTGCAGGAATACGATCCTTAGGTACAAATTCTTCTACACGTTGTTTTGCAACATATGTACTGTAAAAACTACTGATTGCAGGCAAATAGACTGCATAGTCTTTTTGTCCTGGGGATAGATTAACTGGTGGTCTCATTTATTTCCTTTGCTAAGTGTGCGGTAATTGCCAATTGATGTTTTGCCTGTTCTAAATTCTCTAATGCTATTTTAACAGCTTCTGATGAAGCTGCCAAGTTTTGCCATTCCAATTCCTGATTGCGTCTTTCTCTAGCCCAATCGAGCAAGGACTCTGCTTCACTATTTAGGCCCACTGATGCAGAGCCCAAATTAAGTTGAACCCAACCGTTGCCGTCGAATACTTCCATACGTTGGCTGGAAGTGTTGTATCGCATATTGCCAACACCTTGTGATCCAGAATAACCGTTCACATAGGTGCTGGCTGTGCCTCCCGAAACCTGGACATAACGTCCCGTAGGATATACGCTACCAATCATTAGGCCGCCTGTGCTGGAATGATATATTTGTAAGTTGCCAAGCCGCTATCTAGAGTAATCTGAATAGCACCTTCATTTGACAAAGACATCTTTGTGTTGTTTACATCTGCAATCTTAAGAATGCTCAAGATTGGCATAACTGGCCATGTCCAACCTCGATCTAGTTTGCCGTCAACGCCCATTGCAAAAATAAACTCGCCTGCATGTGTTGATGCATCGCCAAAGATAAACTTTAAGTTGCCATTATCTGTTTTTGCCAAGAATGTTGGATGCTCGCTGTGAGCACCTGCTTGGAAGTTGAAACGTTGTACTGCTGAAACAGTAGGCTCAATCTCTACATCCCACTTAACACCACGGAACTTAACAGTCTTCATCTTCTCATTAATTACTTCAGTATTCATGAAGCGATAGTCGTTTTTAAAGTCGCCGTCTTTATTTTCAAAGTGAATGCCTACCGGAATTGTTTCTCCGTTGCGATCTGCGGTAGTAATAGAAATCTTTGCGTTTTCTTTATACTCTGAACCATCAACAAGATATTTGAGTTTGTTAAGCTGTGGCATACCGAATACGCCAATCATATCTGGATAGGGTGCAGCAGTTTCGGCTTCCATAATAACTGAACGGTCATCGGCCATAGAGTTAATTGTTGTACCTTTTTCAGTGCCTGTGACTTTAACTGTAGTTAAGAAGCCTAAGTTTTGTGTGTGCGACACGATGTCTTGTAAAATATCTTTCATTGAAAGTTCTCCTGTATATTAAGATTATATTTAGATCTAGTGTGAAAAGCAACCGCTAAATCACTCAAAATCAAACAATTTGCTGAATGTATTATCACTGCGAGTTGAACTGATGTCCCATTCCAAGACGCCAATCAAGTTTTCTAACTTCTCATCGATAACTGCATTTTCCATTTCAGCATCGTTGAAAGGTAAGTCCTTAAACCATTGCGGTAGTCTAAGTTCATCTACAGGGTATGCAACTGATGTATACCCCATCGGATTATCTTTAATTTTGCAAACAATGACTTTTGCACCATCAGTGATAGCCATTGAATACTTGTCATCCATCATACGCTTTAAAGTGTTCCAGTTAAGACTTGCTCGAACATGTCCTGGCATATTAGTCTTGCCGGCTTTCTTTTCTTTATCGCGATATTCTGAAATATTATTGGCACGTTTGGGCGATCCTTTCTCCCAACCGGGTCTAGTTTTAAATTCGGTTCTAAAGTCTGTAATATATTCTAGTACTTCTTCTTTGGTACCGTTATTTAGGACTTTGGTTAGCACCTCACTTAAAAAGTCTTGAATAACTACAGGAGTATCTGAACGCTTTAGATCCAGACCCATGGCTTTAATTTTGCCAGGCTTGCCATCTACGTCTGCACGTTTACCTTCTTTGTCGTAGTAAAGAACAGCATAACGCTTCTTGGTAATGAACAATCCGCGACTGGCAACAATCTCACGTCCTGCTTTGATAACTTCGCCACGAGTCTTTGGACAGTGGAAAGCATCTTGCATAAACTTAGGGAATGTGCTATTAACTTCCTCACCAATGGTATCGTATAATTCAACAACACTTTCTTTGGTCCACGGAAGGGCTCCCCGATCAATTTCTTTCTTTAGAGTAGTGTATGCAGAAAAATAACAGGAGTCTGTATCACC
>JACCDW011982263.1_pt1 | contig 10973 bp, 16 predicted proteins | sample 7449781 | NCBI WGS metagenome assembly JACCDW01 (sample SAMN15323449, study PRJNA562643) | freshwater metagenome | isolation source: river surface water | place: USA:Blue River Watershed | collected 2017-08-18
AAACGTAAAATTTGAGGTAAATTTCTTTTAGAATTAGGTTGATAAATCAACCTAATCTATCGCAAAAATTTGAGGTAAATTTTTATAACGTAAATCAATAAACGGATCTTTCTTGATTTTATGAAATAAATAAAATCAAGAAACGTAAATAAATATAAATAAATATAAATCGATTTATGCCAAGATTTGCTCCATATTTTGAATCACAAAGAGTTCAATGGCAACTCCATATTTTGCATTGATTCGATAAAGTGGCATATCACGATAATATTTAAAAATATGCGATTTATCAATGACATTTACATCTGCAAACTCTTGAATCATCATATTTTGTAACTTTTGAGTCAATATAGAATCATTCATAATTTTCTTTAATTTATCATTCATATTTGGAAAAGTAGCCGATAAATTATACAGCATAGAATGTATATTTGTATTTATATAGAATCCATATTTCCAATGACTCGGTATATATTGAAATAGATCAAAATAAGCGAAAATAAGTGAAACAATAAAAGGGACCTCATACCAATTATATTCACGAACACTCATCTTCTCTCCATAAATATTAATTTCAACCTTTTTAAAGTCACGTTTCGGTAAATGAAAATTGATTAAACGACCAATTTCCATACCTACTGACGAATGGATCTCAAATGTCGCTATACTCTTTTCATTACTTCTCCAACCTAATCCAACCCAAATGTCATACAATGTTTGACTTTTCCGCTCTTTTACTACCCCATAAACGTAATTTGTATGCGGTTTTGTAAGTGGTTGCTGATACATCGGATTTAATGTAAAATTTATGCTATTGCGCATTCGTTGAAAGCTAAATTTAAAATTCTTGCCATAATATTCTTCTGTTCGACCTGAGTCGACTACAATCTTCTCTTCATTGCTCATTTTTTACTTCGAAATACTCTTATCTTCTTTCTCTATAAATCTCTTTAAGATCAAAAAAATGGAAAAAGAGTAAAGTCAAAAAAAGTCAAAAAATAAAAGAAAAGTCAATAAAAAAGAAATAAAAAAGAAATAAAAAGTTAAAAAGATTTTCCTCGATTGATCCATTCATAAAAGAGTTTTTGCATTGCTACATCCTTGATTGGATGATAAAGATTTGATGGTTGAATATCTTGTAACTTCCAAGTTGTGCGATACTCAATGGTACTCATTTCAGGTATGCACTTATTTGGTAACATATTTTGTGAGCATAATGTTGGAATCATAATCTCTAGGAAGAAGAGTTTATGGTGTGTGCGTGCATAATCGCGAACAATATGTAATAACTTTTGAGAAATCCGTGATCCACATAATAATGTTGAAAATAAAGGTAATCCAATATGTCCTTTTGCAGCACTCCATTGCCAATTTGGATTATCATATGTAGTTGATAATGTATTACTCTTGGAAAGTAAATGATAATCAGGATATTTTTGATCAATATCATAAATAGTAAGTGGTGAAGGAACAAATAGATCATCTTCAATAAACCAAATGAAATCATATTGATCATTTAACTCTGCAAAATAATAATATGATTTATCCCAAGATACAGGGGTCTTTCGTATGGAATATGTCATATGATGATACCCTTTGGATAAGCACTCTTGATCGTTGATTTGCACAAAATGAATTTTAGGATATTTTATTTGGAAAAGAGTAATATTTTGATTATTGTTATCAATCATTACATAAAAGTCATAATCTTGATACTTATCAAGTTGTGTCATTACTTGGATCATTTGTAAAGATATTTCATTGACACTTCGGCATAAGAGAGTATAGGCATATTTAGGCATTTTTTATGCGGACTTTTATAGAAAAAAAGATATAATCTATTAAAAGATATATTTTAAATATTACTTATTTACGAATTATTCATTCCAAAAATAAGAAAAGTAAATATAAAGAAGAAAAGAAAGATAAAAAAGAGAAAGAAAAGAGACAAAGAAAAGAGACAAAGAAAAATGTTTGCTAAATTTATGGTTAGTGAATTTCCGATTGTGTATATATCGATCAATTCCGATTATTTTAATGATGAAAATTTCGAATATTATAAATCCTCTTTTTTACACTTATTATTACGAGCCAAGCGTGAAAAACAGAAGATGATTTTATTACTTGATCTCTTTGAATGTGATGGTGCAACTTTTAAAATGGAAAATATATTAAAACAAGGTGCTTTTTATAAATCGGTAATGGATTATGCACTCCTTTATGTTCAACACGTTTATATATTATCCAATCGAAATGATTTACACGTACTGATTAAAATCTTTAAAACGTTTGGTAAATCACTTGTACCTTATAAAGTTGTCCGTGATACAGAGAAGATTGAACAAAATATTTATAAAAAGTATGGTGAAAAAGTACAATTACAGAATTTTAAAGTGGAAAATTTAGATCCATCAAAATTAGTAGTTGAATATATTTATGAAAGTGATAAGAAGAGTATGCAAGAATTAAGTGAATTTCAAAATTAAGAAGAAGAAAAAGTAAATGAAATAAGTAAATAAATAATAAATATCGCACATATAAGTAGAAAAAGTAGAAAAAGTAGAAAAAGTAGAAAAGAAGAAAAAGAGAAAAGAAATGGTGTGTAATACAAGTTGTGTGCTTGCCGTTGGTTTAATTGCTGCAAGTTTATTTACAATGTTGACTCCTGAAAAGATAAGTTTACAACAAAAGTATGAGTCACTACTAAGTGAATCTCAGCGTGAAAAGTATAAAACCATTCGAGATGAACGTTTACGCATTTATTTAATGGGATTTGTTGTTGGATTACTTATTGCATTTGGTGTAGTATGGTACTTAAAGAAGTCGCTCTTTACAAACATTTGTTTAGTGGGTGCAATCGTTTTTGTAGTCAATTATTTCTTTTATGTATTCTATCCGAAATCAGCTTATATGATTACGGATTTAGATGATAAAGAAGATCGCGAAGCTTGGTTAGCTATTTATAAACATATGACTTTTATGTATCATGTAGGTTTCGTTTTTGGTATTTTAGGTGCAATGTTACTTTGTTATGCACTTTATAAGAAATAAATTTCTATATTATCTATTTTTTAATATATATCATATATAGAATATATGATAATATAAGATAAAATATAAATAAATGGAATATCCGAATAATCTATATAAACCAAAGATCAATAATCAGCGAGTACCTAAAGTGAATAATCAACGAGTACCTAAAGTGAATAATCAGCGAATACCCAAAGTGAATAATCAACGAGTACCAAAGGTAAATTATCAAGAACAAATCACAAGTGAAGTAGTAAGATCAAATTCTGGATCCGGATTTTCCATTTTTCTTATTATTTTTTTTGTTATTATCTTGATTGGACTTCTTTATTTTGCATATAAATATATTACATCACCATCTTTTCAATCATTTTTCGGAGCTCCATATTATATGGTAAAAGCCGAAGAAGAGGAGAATAAAAAGGCACAATGTAAAAGTGGATGTAATCAAGGAAAGTGTACTGTAAAATCAGGAAATGAATGTAAGAGTGATAATGATTGTCAAGTATGTGTAGATAATAAAGGTGGATTTTATGGTACTGTTCCATCTACTTCTTCCACAAGTAAAGAGGATGAAAGTAAACGAAAAATCAAAATATTGGAAGAGGAAGATGCCATTCAGGATCGCAAAATTCAGGATTTAGAGAAGATGATTGCAGAACGAAATAAACAAATTGCCGAATTAAATCGCTATATCGAGTATTTAAATCGTAAAGAGAAGAGAAGAATTGAGTCATAATTCCTGAAAGTATTATTATAGTAAGAATTCATCGATTGATTTCAAAACGGAAATATCGATTTCACTTTCCCGTAATTGAATGGTTAAATCAACATACTTTTGTAAATCACTATATCCACCTACTTTGATATATTTACTCTTTTCATCGGATCGTTGAATAAAGATCATTGGAAAAGTACTCATTTGAGTCATCTTCTTATACTTCTCCTTTACTTTTGCATCATTTTCAACAAGAATCTTATTATACTTTATTTTATGCGAATCCAAAAGTGCAATTGCCGATTTACAATAAGGACAATTTTCAAGTGCATATACAATAATAGGATGGATTTTTGTACTATTACTTACATTCTTCTTTACTTGAGAGGATGATAAATCTTTCATTTTTACCTTTTACCTTTTCTTCGTTAACCTCTTGAAATATTCTTCTATATCTATATTATTAGAAGAATAAAATTAAAAGAATTAAAATGGCTCAAACTCTTGACGAATATTTACAAGGTTATCAAATGATGGAAGGATATAGTCAACAAGTACCCGACCAAGTAACCGATTTAATCGAATTTACCAAAAAGCCATGCATTCAAGTCATGGAGATTGGATTTAATGGAGGTCACTCTGCCGATATCTTTTTGCAAAATAATCCCACATTACAACTCACTTCTTTTGATCTAGGTGCTCACTCCTATGTACTCAAAGCAAAAGAGTATATCGATATGAAATATCCAAATCGTCATACTCTTATCCTCGGTGATAGTACAGTGAGTGTACCAAAGTTTATTCAAGAAAATCCTAATAAAAAGTTCGATATACTCTTTATTGATGGAGGTCATCATTATGATATTGCAAAGAGTGATATTGAGAATGTTTTTCATTTAGCACATAAAGATAGTATTGTAATTATGGATGATACGATTTATACAAAATATTGGGATGCAGAGTGGACACGCGGACCTACACGCGCTTGGACAGATGCAGTGCGTGAAGGGAAGATACGTGAAATCAGTCATAAAGATTATTGTCGTGGACGCGGAATTTCGTGGGGAAAATATAATCTTTAATCTTGAATCTAAACACCACTATAAATAAAAGTGTAACCAATAAATAAGGTAGGTTGCATAATCGAGAAAGATGTTCCACTTCCCGTTCCATTATCTGTTGTAAATGTGTGATTGTGACTTCCTGAGGAAGACGTAGAAATATCGCTTGGTGAAGTGGACCATCCTCCAGCTGCTGTTCTCCAATAAAAAGAATTATCACCATCCGTTCCTGCGGATGTTCCAAAAAGATTGTTTTGACCTCCTCCATAATTTTCCGCAAAATAAGCATCATTATAATTATGAGTATGATTTCCAATGGTAGATGTGGTTCCAGAGTGTGTATGTGCAGGTAAATTTGCTGTAGTAAGTGTGGCTGTAGAAGAGCCAGTGGATGTACCTAAAGGATATGATCCACCTGCACTCCCTAGGGTTTGTCCAGAAGCGTTGGGTAAATTAAATGTGCTTCCACTTCCACCATAAGTATAACCAATTAAAGAGAATAATTGTGAATAAGTTGATACAGAAAGAGATCGGCCATTACATAATAACCATCCATCAAAATCACTACTTCGAATAGACATTTTAATATCACCTATCGATGAATCAATATTTCCAACTGAATTTCGAATACGAGAAGGGGATGTTATAACAATATTTCCTTCTACATTGATATTTCCGGAAATGTTGGTATTTCCTTCTACATTGATATTTTCTTCTAGATTGATATTACCGGAAATGTTGGTATTACCACTAATTGATGTTTCGCGATTCGGAGAAATTACAAGAATATCTTCAACACTACTTTTGAAAATAGCAATCTCTTTTGTATTTGAATTTTGACAAACAATAAGTGAATCATTGATAGCATCACCTGTAATCACAAGTGAGTCGGAGACTTTTACTTCACTATTATAATCAATAATATTTCCTGAAACTAAGTTAAGATTTCCATAAAGTGTTAAATCTTGATAAATAGTTGCAAAACCATCAATATCAATATTTCCATAAATATTTGCAAAATCACATTTCATATAATTTTCAATATGAAGATTGGGAGAAATATAATAATCACAATTATCATCAAAATGAGGAATTAATGAAGAACATTTCGTTCGATTATTATTATATAATGAATACATATCTTATTTTTATAAATACTATTTATAAAAAATATTATTTTTAATTAATTTTCTCTATATCAAAATATATTACCTTTAATCTTCATTTAAGCACGGGGGAAGGACATATGTATTACTACAAGGTTGATTGTATGCCGAAGAGTTCTTCACACCCGAATAAATAAAAGTATTACCAATGAATAATGTAGGTTGCATATTGTTGTGAGGTTCAGAATTACCGGTATTGTTAATCGAAATATTTGTGTAAGCATTATTGATAGTAATACCAGTGGTTGAAGTACCACTTCCATAACCACTTCCTTGTGTAACATCATCCTCTGGACCTGTTCCTACTAAAGCAGCTGATGAAAGAGGTAAAGAATGAGAGTGTCCAGGATCCGTAATACCGTGATTATGTTGAGGATCCGTAACACCGTGATTGTGAATAGGCATTTCATCAATAGTAAGAGTATGTGTTTCCGTGCCTACAAGGTCACCCACACAACGAATAGAGAGTGAATTGGTTGCAAGATTCGAAGTAACAGAACCAAGAACACGTCCTTGAGCATTGGGAAGGTTAAAGGTGGTTTCGCCATCACCGACACCAAAGGTAGTACCAATAAGAGTATAAAGAGCAGAATAGGTGGCGCGACTCACTTCACGACCATCACATACAAGCCAACCTTCATAATCGGTACTACGAATGGACATTTTGAGATCACCTACAATGGCAGAGACAAGACCGACTTCATCGAAGAGCTTTCCTTCAACGTGAAGACCACCATCTCTTATGTGGTAGTTGCAGCAATCGTCGAAGTGAGGAATGAGTGAAACACACTTATTTCGGTTATCGTGATATAATGAATACATTTTATGTTTTTTAATTATCTATATCTTCTATAGATAATTTTCTTACGAAAGAATTTAGAAATTAAAAAGTAAATAAAAAGTAAAAAGTAAATATATATTCTTTAATCATTATTATTACAAGGTTGATAAGGGAAAGTATCATTGCAACCCATCTTACGACTATCCTTCACACCACAATAAATAAAATAATTACCGAAAACAAGATAAGGTTGCATATTGTTGTGAGGCTCCGAATTACCACTATTTTGAATAGAAATACCTGTGGTAGATGTATTAATCGTACCAGTCCAAGTCTTTGAACCAGCACCGTCATAATTGGAGTAACTAGGTTGAGTAAAATTAGGATAAGTACTCGAATTATTGAAATCATCATTGACTGTTGTTTGAGTATGTGAATGTCCAGGATCCGTTACACCGTGATTGTGAGTAGGCATCTCAGGAATGGTAAGTGTATGAACTTCCTCACCACCAATATTACCTAAACAGTAATAACTTGTATTTATGGATGATTGAGCACCCACGGGAACACGACCGCGGCCGTCGGGAAGATTAAAAGTATCTACTCCATCACCAGCACCATAAAATGTACCAATAATTTCAAAGAGAGCACTATAGGTTGCACGGCTTACTGCACGACCATCGCAAACTAACCATCCTTCATAATTGTCTTGACGAGCAGAGATTTTAATATCACCAACTTCAGGAGATAGAGCACCGATTTCATCGAAAAGCTTACCTTCGACGTGAAGACCGCGATCCATATAGTAGTTGCAGCAATCGTCGAAGTGAGGAATTAAAGTGGAACACTTATTTCGATTATCGTGATATAACGAATACATTCTTTTCTTTTTCTTCTATATTATCATTCTATATTTTTATTTATTATTTTTATTTATTATTATTTATTATTTTTTTCAAAAAATGAAAAAATAAAATGAAAAATCAAATGAAATACTTCTTTCTCTTCTTTCTCTTCTTTCTCTCTCTTCTTCGTTTTGAATAAAATATAATTTTATCAAGAAGAGATAATAAAGATTTAAAATATAAAATATAAAATATAAAAACAAATATAAAAAATGAATGAAAGTGTAAAGGAAAAAAAGATTGTAATTATAGGAGCTGTTCGAAACGGAGAACGCTTCTTACCATCACTCTTTCAAAATATATATAAAATCGTTTCTTATTTTCAAGAGTATAAGATTATACTTTATGAAAATGATTCAAATGACCAAAGTCGCGAAATTCTCCTAACATTTGCAAAAAAAGATCCCCTCAATGTTCACCTTCTTCTTGAAAAGGATCTTGATCAAAAGTACAAATACCGAACAGAACGTCTTGCTTATATAAGAAATAAATTACTTGATCACGTACTCCTTCATTATCCTAAGTATGATTATTTATTCAATATGGATATGGATGATGTAAATGCAACACCTCAAATTGCAGAAACGTTTCATCAAATCTTTACTTATGTCGACGAATTATGGGACGTTCAAACCATTCATCAAACGAAAGAGTATTATGATATTTGGGCATTTCGAAAACGTGGATATCTTGAATATGATTGTTGGCTACAAGTGCGCAAAGATATATCCAAAGGAGTCTCTTATGAAGTTGCGCATCAAAATCATATTGCAAAGTATCAAAAACCATATACACTCCGTCGTGGATTAATACCTGTAATATCGGCATTTGGAGGAGCTGCTATTTATAAAATAGCAAAGTTGGGTGGTCGCGAAAAGTATATTGGATTAAATGAGTATGGAGAAGTGTGTGAGCACGTAGCTTTTCATAAAACATTAGTGGATGAATATGGAGTTAAAATAATGTTAAATCCATTATGGATAAATAAAGAGTAAAAGTAAGAGTAAGAGTCGATTTTGATTTTGATTTTTTTGATATATTATATCTCTTTTACTTAAAATTTCTTTTTCAAAATCATTTTATAAAATTTCCGTTTTAACTCTTCTTTATGATGAATATCAAAAATATAACGAATTTCGGTAACATCTTGAATATAATGAATTGTTTGGTAAAAGATTGTAAATAATTTTGTAATATATGTATGAAAATAAACATAAGATATTTCAGTGTACTTATTTGATTGATTTGATTCGGTATGAATAAATTGATATAAATAATCTTTGAGATCACACTCTTTGATTTCTAAAAATTCGTGTAAAATCATATAAAATTGAAAATAATAGATAAAAAAGAAGAAGATCATTTGAATCATCTTCTCTATCTTTAGATCTGGATCTGGATCGTGATCTTTACCACTCATTTTATAAAAAGGTTTAACAAACTCTTTTATAAGAATATGATCATCTTGATTCATTTTAAAGAAGATGCAAAAGAGTGTTTCAAAATCATCATAGGAAACGAGTTGATTCTTTACAAAATAACTTATCTTCTCTTTACACGCTTGATCCTCCGCATCTCCATTTTCAATTATTAAATCAATCAAAGAGTGATTTATATATAATTTCTTTAAAAATGGAGATTCAAGTGTATGGATCTTTCGAAAATAAGTAGGCTCCTCAAATCGAACAAATGATTTTATATAATTTTTTAAAAGAAACTCTTCATCACTCTTTACACTTCCTCTCTTTTTCCAAAATCTTGTTGCAATTCGTTTTAACATTTTTTACTTGATTCTAATTTATTCTATTTTATATTTTATATTTGATATAAAAGAAAAAGATAAAAAGATAATATATTCTATATTCATTTATATATTTTTATATATTTTTTTTACAAAAAATGATGTATGTAGGTCGCCATACGTATGGAATGGTTCGTTTAAAGATTCATCGCTGGGGAGAGATGAAGAAGCATTATGATCTTTACATTGGCCACTTTTGCTCAATTGCCGATGATTTAGAAGTTTATTTAGGTGGAAATCATTATACACAACTTGTAAGCACCTATCCTTTTGGATTACTTAAAAATGATATCTTTACTAATGCACGAGATATTCCATCCAATCTAAATTTAAATGGTCCTTACTCGAATGGTGATGTCATTATTGGATCAGATGTATGGATTGGAAATAAAGTGGTCATCATGAGTGGTGTCAAGATTGGAGATGGAGCGGTCATTGCTGCAAATTCGATTGTTACAAAGGATGTTCCACCGTATGCCATTGTGGGAGGTAATCCTGTAAAAGTGATTCGATATCGATTTTCACCGGAACAAATCGAAAAGTTACTTAAAATCAGATGGTGGGAATGGAGTGATGAAGAAATAAATGAAAATTTAGTTTATATATTGAATCAAGATATAGATTCATTTATTAACAAATTTTATATTGAAATAGAAGAAATTCCATAAAAATAAATATTTCTAAAAAAGAAGAAAAAAATGATTTTTCTTCTTTCATCACTCCTTTTTCACTCCTTTCAAGTAGCTACTCAAAAGAAGAAAGAAGCTTATCAATATCAACAAAATGGCCATTGATCAAAACATCACCCAAACCGATCTGATGCATACTCTTGCCGAGTATGCTTCCAACCTTGGAATTCAAGGAGCTGACATTTCTCACTACGAATCCCATAGTGAGTACTATTGGAAGAATAAGATGCAATTTATCTCCGTCATTAACAAAGGAATCCCGGAAGATAAGCTGAAGATCATCTTCCAAACTCACCTTCATAAACTTAGTGGTGCAAATAATAGTCAGGAAGATAGTACTACTCTTACCTTTCCTCCAATGAAAATTATTCCTACGTTGAAGTACTCTGTGTATGTAGTAGCATAATAAGTTAAATAAAAATATCCTTTCATAAATTCAATTATTTTTTAACAAATTCAATTATTTTTTACATTATTCTAAAAAATCTATTTTATTAGAATATACTATATTGAATCTACTCTTTCATGCAAAAGATGAAACTAACAATCATTAACCCAGAACTTCTTCCTTCAAATCAGTTAGAGATCAATTATAATACGTGCCCAACTCCAACAAATTTAATGGGGAAACCCAGAGAAGAGGTTGAGAAGTGGCGTAGAATGATGGCTCCAATATGTGGAAAGAAACGAAAGTTTGATGATGACGAATTTATTGAAAGATCTAAAAAAAATAAATATTAAATAATAAATATTAAATAATAAATATTAAATATTTTTTCTAAAGCGGGGAGGGGTATCGGGAACCCGAAGGGGGTTCCC
>JACCDW011019809.1_pt1 | contig 10972 bp, 10 predicted proteins | sample 7449781 | NCBI WGS metagenome assembly JACCDW01 (sample SAMN15323449, study PRJNA562643) | freshwater metagenome | isolation source: river surface water | place: USA:Blue River Watershed | collected 2017-08-18
CCGTGACGAGGTCTGCTATGCCGGCCGCAGCCAGAATAACTGCCCCTACCACAAGACACTGCTTCATGGTGGAATCAAGCACGTGACTTCCCTCCTTCGTTCTAAGTAACTACTGTGGTGAATTTATAATATTATGAGGGTTTGTCAAGGCTGGTGGATGATAATGGTATCAAACCATTGTTCTTGGAAGTGGATGGCGGCCATGATTTGTTCGTCGGTGAGCGTAATACCCTCAGGCACAACAATGAGCTTGTCGTCATCGTTATCATTGCGGTGCGCTACTGCGATGCAAACACCTTCAAATGTCGGAAGCGGAACATCGACACAGAGCACGTAGGCATCCAAATCTTCCCCATCCGGAGCTGTAACGCCGTCAATGAAGCCATAGTTCATCTCGTAGATAAAGCCATGCTTTGGGTGCGCTGAACCAAGCGGCCGGTCCATGGTGACGGTGACGGTTTTGCCAAGGAGGGTTTTGGCGAGTTGGAGGGAGTTAGACATAATTTATTCTAGTACATACTCCCAGCCCGGCTTCCAAGCTTTTGTTTTTCGCCAATCTGTAGCGAACGCTTCTTCCCAGGTGAGATGTCTTATGAGTACATCAAGCGCTAGCTGCGGAGCTTTATGTGCAACGATAGCTATGTGCTTGCCGTCATAATCACGCTTAATATCATCGAGAAAACTACTGACTCTTGCTTTAACCATTTCATAACTCTCACCATTCGGTAGAGGCTCAGTTATAGCTTTTTCTTGTAGTGGTTCAACAACGTCAGAAGGATGACCATTGAAGTCGCCATAGTTACACTCTCGCAGCCGGGCATCTTGAATAATTTCATGCGTCTCACTCCAAGCTATCTGAGCAGAATCAACCGCCCGCTTTAAATCTGAAGAGAAAACAGCATCGAAGGATGCGTCGGCAACAAGTGAAGGTAATTCCCAGGCTTGGCTTATACCCTTTTCAGACAATTCCACATCATTCCAACCCGACGAAATCCGCTGTTCGTTATCTGCAGTGGTCCCGTGGACAAAGTAGGTTATTTTGACTGACATAGGGAAAGTATAGCAAGGTTCTAAAGAGCACTTAATCTAAAGCGCGAACAGGCCCACAAAAAACATGCTGAATTTATTGACACATAACGTGTTTTGTGTTACATTGCGATTAGTAACGTTCTCACGCATCGAGGAACATCACATGTCGAGATATGTATGCAAACTCCTGACCGACCGAGGCCTCAGGTACGTCGTCTTCTGCGACACATCTGACCAATTCGTCTCACCCACCTTCGCCACACCCGAAGGCGTCGCTATTGCGCTCGATGATGGCAGCACCGCTGAAGAATGTCTGAAAGCTGCCGAACGTCGCGTGTACGACATGCGTCGAGAGGTCATCCATGATGCAACCAAGCTGCTCGCTGATCTTAAGCTTGGTAAGACCTTGCGCGTTAAGGAGATGATACTTCTTGATGGCGTACTGAGTTTTCTCAAGGCAACCGTGGCGCCGCATCAACGGAGCTATCCGGAACTCAGCGATGAAATCATCAACGAGTGGATTGTCGAACTAGGTCTTCGCAAGAAGTATCCTGACTACGACAACTACGACATCCTCAACGACTGCGCCGTGTATCCCGCCATCGAGGAGGCGCCGCAACGTCGTCGCATACCTGATTCCTTCCGTGAACCGCGCAAACGTCCCACGGTATCGCAGAACAGGTTGGCTGGCCATTACGTCAGCAAACTTGCCCTCATTGCGAATATCGCCGGTCCCGGCAAGGCCACGCCAGAGGAAGTGGTCGAACGGTTCTACCGGATGCAATAGGGATGCCCCCATCGAAGCACTCAATACAAGCTCGCCACTTCTGGCGGGCTTTCTTTTTAAAAATGAAAAAATAGTAGTAATAGCTTCGATTTCCCCGGAAACAGTCTCCTAAATTGTTTACTCGTAAGGTCACAACTATTTTCAAAACACAAAACAGCGCCGAAGCGTTGTTTTGTGTTGAAAATATGTTGTGAGCCTTCAACTGATAGAACTTGTTTAGTTCATTATACTGTTATGTCGAATTAGTGTTTGTTAGTCAAAATTAACTAATCCTTCTCGTGCGTAGGGTAAAAAGTGACAAAAATGACACTTTTTATACAAATTGATATTGTGACACGGTTCTGTCATATAGTATAAAAAGACACCCGGCCGAAGTCAGGTGTCATGAGTTGACTCTCGAAAGAGTGATGAAGTCTCCCTCTTTGAGTGCAATCACATCTCTACCGTCCGCTTGCGCATTCATAAGGTTATCGACTTTGTCCCAGAAAACCCGAGATCTGTCGTCGTCGCCGTCATGGATGAACGTAGAACGATAGTGGGTGGCAATTACGATTGGAAGAAGTCCAGTACCAGAGGCAAGTTGAGGGGTAGTGTCTGTTACCACATAGCTCGAAGCAAGCATGTACGCCCCAGCCGAGGATGCCACAACGGTCTTTCCAGAAAGATTATTCTGCCAACCTTGAACCTTGCTGAGGTTATCAATCAAGTCCTTGGTTGAGCCTCCTCGGAAAACGATCACATCAGCCCATGAAACTTGGCTGAGAAAATCATCCAAGTTGGCATTCTGGAATGACAATGTTGCGCCGCGATTGACTGAAAGAATCTTCCCGCTGTCATCATCGTAGCCTTTCTGCCACTGGTCATGAGGCATCGCAAAACAACAAATGAGGACGTTCGCCGTGTTGCGATTTCCGATAATTGCTTGGAAGAAGGCACGCCCTCCGTCGGTGGCCTTTTTCATAAAGCCTCCTCCAAGTACGTACGTGGTAGTGTTTGCATTACTCATGGAAATTCTCCTGTCTGATGAAGACGCACCAAACTGGAACGTTCTATTATAGATTATATTATATATTTTGTAAAAGTCAATCATAATATTTTTCCTATACCGAATTGCTCACCACGTTCTCTTTCTATAAATTGCTTAAAAATTCTAAGTCTTTCAGACAGCTCGTTTATGCTCTCTAAGTACTCTAACAGGTCTCTTAGCCCAATTCCTTCACTTCTGCCCGTGTAAACGATCCTAAGTGACATGAAATATTCCTTTTTGCTAATTCCCAATTCTTGCTTACAGACTTCGTATCCATCCATTAGGGAATCTTTCGATTCACCTAAACCTTCAGTCGTGATCATCTTAGAAACTTTTTTAGCGATTTCTAACATCTCAGGTTCTATATTTTCAAATTCACTTGAAAATCGCACCTGATTCAGTGATGACTTATCGACGAGATTACCCCTCCTTTGTAACATTATTTCCTGAAGTTTAGGATTATTTTTAAATTGCTCATGAGTTTCTGGCATTATTAATGAGAGTCTCTGTATGAATAATTCACGGTATTGTTCATCCATTAACCTTTTAATGGATTGCTCTTGGTGAATCTTTAGGACTTCATCAGAGAATCTTGTGTGTGCTTGATGAACTTTTTTTATATCAAATGATTCAGCAAATTTGTCTATATTCTCATAGAAAGCCTCTGGGGCTCCTTCTGTGCTAGCAAGTAAGTAGGATATAACAGCTTGGCTTGTAAAACCTGACTCAACTAAACTTTCATACGTACCATCACCATATCTCTCATCGCTTATGTAGCGCATACCTTGATCATTTATCATTAAAGGTGCATGTAAGTACACCAGCTCTGGTAGGTCAAGTGCGGTTCTTATCATTTCTTGCATTCCTAGAACACTCAGTTTATCTCGGTCTCTAATCACGTGAGTTACACCCATTGTAGCGTCATCTACTGGAGAAGAGAGATTGAACAAGAATGAACCATCCGCTCTCTGAATTGGGAAAGGTTTATGTAGCAAACTCCCGGAGGATCTGTCTGCACTTCGTGTATCAACTTTAAATGAACCCATTGCAGCATCTGATACTGACAGGTGCTCATCTTCTAGTAAATGTCTGTAATCCTCAATGTATTTTGGAACATCAAAGAATACAGCTCCGTCTCCTGTTTTATAAGCAAAACCTCTATCCAATAATTCAGTTACTTTTTCACCATACAGTCCAGAGCGCTGTGATTGAAACATTGAGTACCCACTCTTATCAGAATCGTAAGGCGTTGCATCAAAGCTGACACCGACTTCTGATAAAGTCTTTAAGTAAGTATCAAGATAATCCCTATTGATGTTTTCTTCATTAGTATCATCACACCTAATCAAGAATTCTGCGTCTTCACCTTTCAATTTTGCACTCCTTGCTACAGTAAAAGCAAGCAGGTGAAACCTTAATCTATTCACCCTATATCTTCCACCACCTACGGGTGTGACGCCAATTCTGGATACAATTTTACTCATTACAATTCCTCATAAATCTAGCGAAAGGATCTTCTTGAATATATTCTTTTCGTAGATTATCGATGCTAGATAGAGTATTTTTAATAATACTTTCTATAGCCTTCTCTTTTTCTTCATCCAGGCCATCAACTATCACATCTATGGAAGACGGATCATTTAAAGGATCACCATTATTAGCTGTAATATAGACAACGTTCTTTAAGTTCAAGTCCTTATACACTTTCTTCGAAACCCTTTCAGCAACCAATTGACAGATGATCCCAGCAAAGTGATTCGGATTTTTTCCTGACACAGCTTCATTGGTACTTGGTCTTAGACCACTAATAAAACCTTGCTGCCGATTACCTCGACCAACTGCACCAACATCACCTTTTGAAAGTGCGGTACCCCATAGAGCAAAATACTTTTTGTCTTCTGTGTCCTTAGTATTTACACATAACTCGACAGAATAATCGCTACCTATAATAGAGGTCTTGTTTTGCAAGAAAGCTTGTATTTCACTTTGAATTAACTTTTGTGCTGAGCTTATGATTTGTTCGTATTCCTGAATTGTTTTAACTTTTTCAGGAAAGACTGGAAGACATAAGGTAATTTGGAATGCTGAACCTCTTCGTCGGATCATTGCTTTAATGTCTGATCCAATTTGTGGAAATTTTGAATTGAACTCCTCCGAATAAGTATAGTTGTCGAGGTAGATACTGAGCTCTTCTGTCACACTAAGAGGATGGTAGGCAACTACATATACTGTGTCATTAGCGTGTGTCTCAGCTTTCAAAACTTTAAGTAACTCTTCTACAGACTTAGGGTTATAAAACGCGCTACCATGATCTGTGCCAGCCAATGTAACAGAATAAGTTTGTCTCCTCACATGAGGCTTGTACTCATCATGACCCAGCGCCTTACTTAGTACCTCTTCAATTGATTCTTTAAAAATCTCGTCGCTATTTATTGCAAAATTACCAACTGAGGCTGTGATTTTTCCAATTAACAGTGCGTCAATAGGCTTTATGATTTGATACGTACCATCAACATGGTTTGAACTAGACCCCGAAAGAGTAATTTTGTCAGCTGAAAAGTTTGGGAAATAGTTATCTTGTAATTCGGGGATATGTTTCCATGAAAATTCGATATACTTTTTTGAAAAAGTCTGGGCTACCATATCAGCCAAAGAATCAGGGTGACCCCTAAACTTTCTCTCAACAACTTCAAATGGAGCAAGATCCGGGTTAACCAAGCTGCTGTGATCTGATTGGTAAAAGTTTACTTTCATATAAAAATATGTGATTCTTTCTGTAAATAAGATTTATTACTAAAACACATGGAAACTGTATCACAAGGACAGAAAAAGTATAACGTTTGCTTAATCACGATTGATTCATGTCGTTTTGATACCGCCCAAAAAGCCCACACGCCATCCTTGAACTCTTTATCCAAGCTTATGTGTGCAGAGTCACACGCTACTTATACCTACCCGTCACATCATTCTCTTTTCATTGGGATTCTTCCAAATCTTATTAATAAAGAAGATTCTTACTTGAGTGGATATGATCAAGTGTGGCGTTCTGGCAGTGTTACCAACACGCCAAAGAAAGTATTCGAATTCTTTACAGAGAGTTCCATTATTGAACACTATGAAAATAATGGCTATAACGTGCAAGGTTTTGGTGGAGTGCATTTTTTTAACCCAAACCTCGGCTGCAATAGTTTGCTATCCATGTTTTCAAAATTTACCTATTTTGGCCCGAAGGAATATCTTTCTTCACATAAAAACATCCCGAGATTAGCTTTATCGTCTCCGCTTGGAAATATTGGGAAAATCATACAGTTAGTTGACAAAAAAGAACCTTTCTTTTTGTTTATAAATTGCCCAGAGACACATATTCCGTATGATATAGAGAGTACTACAGTTAACGAACAATACATCGATATTATTAAAAGATTAAGACATGAACATAATCGAAAGATAATTGAAAGTACAAGCATCAATCCATTCACAGATCAGGAAATAACTATGTTATACAATGCTCAGATTAACGCTCTAGAATATATCGATAAAAGATTAAAGATTCTGTTTGAGAAATTACCTAAAGACCATCCTACTCTTGTAATTGTTCTTGCAGATCATGGTGAAGAATTTGGCGAGGAAGGCAGATTTGGTCATGCTCACTTATCAAAGTATGTAACCACTATACCGGTTTGGTCTGGATGGTTGAGCAATTGAAAAAGTACTTAGATTCTTACTTGCTATTGCTATCTTAACGCTTTTAGCGTTTATTTCACTTTTTCAAATCCTGAATAGCTATACAGTTTTGTTTTTACTAAGTCAAAGCCTCGTGTAGCACTTGAGACACACTGTCATGGTGAGTTTTACTGGGTACTCGAACCTTACAGCTTCAGTACACCTTGTCAGTATTGTACCTCGCTTCACTCGCAAATTATCAGGCAACCTTTTCGATTCCCAGACCTTACGGGGATATCGACCCTTACTTTGAATTGAGCGAGCAATATGGAAGCTTGCTTACATTTTCGAGCGAATGCAGAAAGGAAATTTATTTACAGGGTCAGTACCCCAATTGGCTATTTTATTTCGCTCCGCTCATAAACTAGCTCAATCGGGCTTCGATTCCCACAACGTTACGGGGAAACTCGGTCACGAGTTACTAACTATAATTGTTCGCTGCGCTCCAATTCTAGTAAGTACTCTCGACCCCGACTCGGCGGCCCAGAGGGTCCCCGCCTCCGTCTTTCGATTCCCCGTAAGGTCTACAAACAGCAAAGACCCAAATACTTTCGTATTTGGGTCGGCTGATTTGTGACCTTACGGGGAATCGAACCCCGGTTACAGGAATGAGAATCCTGTGTCCTAGCCGCTAGACGATAAGGCCGGCTTTGTATTGTACTTCAAGTTTGGTTGGTACCGAACCTGAAACGTTGATTCAAAAGCTTGAATGAACGTTTCAACCCCGGTTAAAAGGAATGAGTGAGAAGTGATGGGTATCACTTCGCAAGACCTTGCCTAGTCGTTTCCGAATACTTGGAGGAAACGGGTGACAAGGTGTACCGCCGCCGTGAGCGGGACTGTGCCTCCGCGCAAGAGCGATAAGGCCGACTTTGGATTGTAGTTCAGGTTCTTTCCGGACCTGAATGCGCATCATAGTACCAAAATATGGTGAAAACTCAACCCGGGTTTTAATGGAAAAAAGAGCCGGTCTGTGCGAGCGGCTCTTTACTATTGGTAATCGGCATTAATGGAACCGGAACTCGCCAACCACATTTCGCCATTCACCGGGATGAATGAGCTTCCGGTGCGTGAAGCGAACGGAGTGCAAGGGACCTTCAATGTTGCCCTGCCAGAACTCAATAAACTTGAAGAGTTCGGGGTAGTCCGGGGCGAGGTCGTACTCTTGCCAAATGAACGAATTGAGCACGCTGCGGTAATCGGGCATCCGATAGTAGAGCTCGGCGGTCGTGAGGCCGTAACCCTTCAGCATGAGTGCGGTTTCAGCGTGGTCTTTGTGCATGATGCTTCCTCCAAAACGCTTCTCAATCTGTCTATATTTCTTTATACGCCTCAATTTGTCTACGTGCAAATAATAACTCGTTTGACGCTACGCCCGCCCCGCGGTACAAATAGAAAGGAATCGGCTCATTGAAGGAGTACGAAATGGCTCACCACAGCAGAGAACTTGCGAGTCCTATTGATGTTGCGGAAGCTATCGCTGAGGCAGCTGCCTGGGACTTTGAGCGCATTAGCGATGAGAAAATTGCTTTTGCTGTTGAGGGAAAATGGCAATTCTATTCTCTAACACTGGCATGGACGCCGAATGATAGTACCTTGCGTATTATTTGCACATTTGCGTTCACACCGCCAGAAGAAAATTTGCCACGCATATATGAGTTCCTCAATCTTGCAAATGACAAACACTGGCATGGCGCTTTCACATTCTGGAAAGATGAACAACTATTAATTTGGAGATACGGCCTCGTCACTGAAAGTGAAAGTGACATAAAGAGCTTCCAAATTGAAAGCATGATTCAAGCAGCGCTCAATGCTTGCGAACAAATGTATCCCGCCTTCCAACTTGCAGCCTGGAATGATGACACCACTGCAGCGCAAGCACTGAAAGTTGCCATCAATCATCATTATGGTACCGCCTAACAAAAATTAGGCTAATGAGTTACTCATGAATGACAGCGAAGGCCGGTACGCTCCGCGTGCCGGCCTTTTTATATGTTTATCTTTCCCTCATTAGCTAATCACTACCGAATTTCCCACATGTCTTCCTGGCGAACTAAGAGTTGCGCAGCTTCGTCGGGTCGCGCCATGAGCCGCTTAACGATTTTTTCGGCGCGGATACCCTGCGAAGCCTTCACGAGAATGACGTCACCAGGTTCAATCTTCCCGGCTATTTCTTCAGCGGCGCGGACAGCATCGTCGTACTGAAATACTACTTTCTCACTCAACCCATGCTCGAGCGCACCTTCGGCAATTTTGTGGGCACGCACACCAACGGTCACGAGAATATCAGCTACCGTGGCTGCCTGTTCACCCAAACGCTCGTGCTCACGCACTGAAAAGCGACCAAGCTCAAGCATATCGCCCAAGATAAGAATCTTGCGACCACCACCACGAAGCTCCTTCATGGTTTCAACTGCCTTAAGAGCAGCGACCGGTGAGGAGTTATAGGTGTCATCAATAATCACGGTGTCTTGCTTCCCCGCAATAACGCGCATACGGCCCGGTACGGGTGGATGACTCGCGAGTGCTGTTGCCACGTCTTGAAGCGCGATCCCGAAGTGTGAACCGACTGCCGCTGCTGCAGCTGCCGTATACACTGACTGTACCCCGAGCACACCGTCAACGGTTACCATAACTGATTCGTTGATATGCTCAAGCTTAAAGCGTACACCAGCTGGCTTGCCATCTTTCATCACTACCTCGTCGCCCGATACGGTGTAGTGTGACGGCGCGTAGCGACTGAAACCAATCGCTTGCTGACGCACGTCTTCGAGCGCGGTCTTGATGATAGCATCGTCATGGTTATAAATAACCACTCCATCGGGCTTCAAGGCATACACGAGCTGCATTTTCTCACGAACCACATCCTCGGGAGCTTTGAAGTACTCTACATGGACGGGCACATCGGGAAAGCGCGTCGGCACGACGACGTCTGGCTTCACCCACGCTGCCATCCGTGCCATATCACCCGGCCTATCGACACCCATTTCAAGTACCAGCACCTTTGGATAATCACTCGAAAATAATGCAATGAAAGCACCATCTACAATGTTGCGCAGCCACGCAAACGGGCTATTCCAACCATTCTGCAACCCAAGCACCGAAAGCGCTACACCAATATCAGAGTTAAAACTCTTCTGGCTCTTGCGGGTATGTAGATGTCCCTTGAGGACAGTGTAAATGGCGTCTTTGGTAGAGGTCTTGCCGACACTTCCGGTAATAGCCACAATCGTTGGCTTGCGACGCTTTAAGAGCAGCCTCGCCTCAAGGGTGAGTATGCGGACAACAATATTTTTAAAAGTATCTTTCATAACAGACTAACGATCAGGTGGGACGTTATAGTAATTGATCAAAAAGGTGGCAATTTCCATGAATGGGTCGGTCAGCGTTTCTGAAGCGTATTTCACCCCTTTCGGTTCAACAGTATACAGCAAAACGATAAATTTCGGGTCATATGACGGAAAATAGCCAAAAAATGAGTGGAGGTAACGGTCGTCATAGTACCCACCCTGAGGGGCGGCTATCTGGGCAGTTCCAGTCTTGGCGGCAATCGTATGGTGCGGCAATGCCAACGTACCGCCACGCAATGCATCATCAACCACGGTTGTGAGCATGCGCGAAATAGTGGTACTGGTTTCTTCATTAAACACACGATCGCCCTCAGGGTAGCGTATGTCTTTCTCAGTGCCGTCTTGGAAAATGATTTTTTCCGCTACGTGCGGTGTAACCAAAAGCCCACCGTTCCCGAGCGTAGCGAGCGCACGAATAGTCGCAATTGGTGTGGTTGCAATACCTTGGCCGAACGAAGCGGTCGCATACTCCACCTCGCGCGGTGAATCAAGGTTACCAATGATGCCGTACGCTTCGTTCGGTAAATCGATACCGGTTTCACTCCCGAGTTTCAGGGCTTTGAAGTAGTTACTAAACTGCTTCTTCCCCATGGTATCTACGATGAAGGCCACACCCGTGTTGAGCGACTGGTTCAAGACCTGTTGCATATCCACGGTCCCACGACCGCGGCCGTCGTAGTTACGAATGGTGAAGGTATCGAGATTGAGCTCGCCACTGTCGTAGTACGTGCTGCTTGGCGCAACAGCCCCACTGTCGAGCCCGGCTGCCATAGTGAGGGCTTTCATGATAGAACCCATTTCGTACACATTCTCTACAAGTGGATTTTGGAAATCTTCAATGGTCGCACCTTCACGGCTGTTTGGATCAAAGGTAGGCGCAACATTCATCGCGTAAATTGCGCCCGTCTTTGGATCCATAATGATGCCGCCAGAAAGACGGCTACCGTATGCTTCTTGTACATCGGCAAGCGTTTGATCGAGCATGCGTGAGACTGTTGGCTCAAGGGTAGAGACGATATCGCCGGTACGCGCGGGTTCATTATCAAACATCACGGC
>JACCDW010714939.1_pt1 | contig 10970 bp, 10 predicted proteins | sample 7449781 | NCBI WGS metagenome assembly JACCDW01 (sample SAMN15323449, study PRJNA562643) | freshwater metagenome | isolation source: river surface water | place: USA:Blue River Watershed | collected 2017-08-18
CCGGCTCTACTGAAAGCTCAGTGAAGAGCTGGCGCATTCTTTCATCGGTCACATTTTCAAGTTGAATTGGTCCTGTTCCAAAGGAATCAATAATGCGGCGAAGTTCGCGATAGGCCGGATGAGTAAATGCTTCATCTTCGATTGTTTTCCAATCATTCATCAAACCCGGCATTTGCAACTTTGCCTTGAGAACTTCTCGTTCTAGCATCAAAGTTGGTTCAGATGGATTGGGGCGCCATGAGTCATCGTTGCCTGATTGGGCAGCTGCTGGTTGTTGCGCAGTCACCTTCTTGAGCGCGGTGTTGACAGCAGCTGTTACTACTTCCATCTCGGTGCCCAACCAACCGGCAAGTGACTTTATGTATTCAGGTCTTAGCGATTTATCTCGAATAGCTGCAACCAGCGGCGCTGCAGTATTGAGCGCATTCACTCGCCCTTCTGCAGTATCTAAGTTATGTTTCTTCAGCTCTGTGCGAATGGCAAACTCAAAGAGTGGCACGCGCTTTGCAATCAGATCTCGAAGGGCAAGATCTCCTTTATGTTGACGTAAGTCGCATGGGTCAAGCCCATCTGGTTCGACAGCGACAAATGTCCGAGTAACAAACTTCTGATCATCACCGAATGCTTTCATTGCTGCCTTTTGACCTGCCGCATCGCCATCAAAGGTGAAGATCACTTCTCCGCGGAAGGCATCTGCATCCATCAGTAATCTGCGAATAATGCGGATGTGATCATCACCGAAGGCAGTTCCACATGTTGCAACCGCAGTTGTAATACCCGCTAAGTGGCAAGCCATGACATCGGTGTAGCCCTCGACAACTACCACCTGTCTATTCTTGGCAATATCTCTCTTCGCCATATCAAGGCCATAAAGCACCTGTGATTTCTTATAGATAGGTGTTTCTGAGGTATTTAAATACTTAGGGCCTTGATCTTCTTCATCGCTGGCTAACTTTCTAGCGCCAAAGCCGACGATATCTCCAGAGATATCTTTGATTGGCCACATGATGCGATTGCGGAACTTATCGATAGGGCCACGATCGCCCATCTTTGATAGACCTGCTTCTTCTAACTCTTCAATAGTAAATCCGGCGGCGCGTAAGTGTTTAGTCAGACCATCCCAAGAATTTGGTGCATACCCAACTGCAAAAGTGTCACATGCTGCCTTATCAAAACCACGTTTGGTAAGTAAGTCACGTGCATGGGCTGCATCAGGTGATGTATTCAGAAGATCGCGATAGAACTTTGCTGCTTCGACATGAGCTGCATATAAGCGAGAACGCTTTGAAGTCGGCTGAGTTGGTCCGCCTTCTTCATAACGTAAGGTGTAGCCAATCTGTGATGCTAAACGTTCAATAGTTTCAGTAAAACTTAAGTGATCAGTCTTCATCATGAAATCGATGACATCGCCACCAACGCCACAACCAAAGCAGTGGTAGTAATTCTTGGATGGAGTCACATGAAATGAAGGAGACTTCTCATCATGGAAAGGACAGAGGCCCTTCTTCTGTCCCCCACCTGCGTTTTTCAGCGCAACTCCTGCCGCTGTAACTACTTCATCGATATGGGCATGTTCGCGGACATAGACAATGTCATCTGCCTTTATGCGACCGCTCATGTTCCTACCTTAGCGACGCTTTGAAAGGTGCGCATGGAGAGCATATGCACCCGGGTCTGTCAGGCTGGCGATTTGGTCGATCACTACGCGCAACTTCTCGGAGTCGGTAGTGGCGCGCTTCCAATCATCTTTAAAGATGGGATCAAGCTCTGCTGGGGCTGCGCTATAGAGCATCTCGACTAGTTCATGAATAACAGTCTGCTGCTTGGCATAACGTTCTTGTGAAGCAGCGGCGTTAATGAGGTAATGGCCTGCAACTGACTTTAAGAAATCTACTTCAATCTTCTGCTCACGTGGAATCTCAAGATTTGCGTTGTAACGAGTAAGTGGACCATCACCATGAACTTTGCGAGTTTCAATTTCTGCAGCCAAAACAAAACGGCCAATCAGCTGTGATGTGGAATCCTTCAAGCGAGCAAGTGATCGGTGGGTTCGATCAAAGCCTGCAGGCCAACAAGAGAGTTGTTGTAGACGAGTTAGCGCTGCGGCAACTTCATCTTTGCTGGCATCAGAACCGTAGCCACTGACCATTTCGGCATAGAGCACATCAAAGTCAGTATCAAAGCTTTTGACTGTTATTTGGCCAGCGAAGATGGCATCCTCTAAATCGTGAACTGAGTATGCGCAATCATCAGACCAATCCATAATCTGCGCCTCAATACATTTACGTCCAACAGGGGCTCCTGCGCGAACCCAGTTGAAGATCTCAACATCATCGTCATAGACGCCAAATTTGCGAGGATTTTCTGAACGTGGCCAAGGATATTTTGTCGCTGCATCCAAAGATGCACGCGTTAAGTTAAGGCCAAGGCTGCGGCCATCAGCATCAACAGTCTTTGCTTCAATGCGAGTAAGTAAACGGAGTGATTGGGCATTGCCCTCAAAGCCGCCACACGGTTCGGCAACGATTGCAAGGGCTTCTTCACCATTGTGGCCAAAGGGTGGGTGGCCCATATCGTGCGAAAGGCATGCAGTTTCTAGCAGATCAGGATCAGCACCCAGTGATTCACCGAGCTCGCGACCAATCTGCGCACATTCCAGTGAATGCGAAAGACGTGTACGTTGAAAATCATTCTCCCAAGGAACAGCGACTTGAGTCTTTGCTGCCAAACGACGCAGCGCCGCTGAGTGGATTACACGTGCGCGATCTCGCACAAACTCTGTGCGACCAGGACGCTTTGCCGGTTCATCTAGAAAGCGCTCTTGGTCTTGCGCGCTATATCCCTTAACTAACTCGGTCATACACATACCTTACAAGCCCGCCATTAGTTAGATGGTCGCTGATATGAATGCCTCGTCTACCTAAGGTGATGTAGGCAAGGTATGCGCCTGATTCACGAATTAAGTAACGGGTGCGAGATTTTTCAAGAGTATTAGGGCCAGTCTTTACTGGCGAACAGGTTGCGATAGCACCTAAGTCATTTGCCATTCTCATGGAACGACCACAGTGATATGCATCCGTTGCAATGATGACGTTATAAACATCGCGCTTCTTCATCTCGGCGATATAGGCCTTAGTTTGCGTGAAGGTATCGCGCCCAACTGGAAGTGAAATAATCTTTGCCTTGGGAACTCCGTGACGAGATAACCAATATTTTCCAGCTGCAGCTTCAGTTGTGCGATCTCCTGGTGCGCCGGCTCCAACAGTAATAATGAGAGGCGCATAACCTTTATCGCGTAACTGCTTCGCCTCTTCTAAGCGTGCCAAGAGAACTTCACCGGGTGCGCCATTGAGTTGAGCGGCCCCTGGAACAACAATGACATCAGCAGAGTTTCGAAATGGTGGGTGATGCGCGCTCTTCCAGGTTATGAAGAGGGCATATCCAGGAACGATAATGACGATAGCTAAAATCAGCGAAATTACGCGACGAATGAGTTTAAACATTATCCGCCCGAGAACATATCTTCAGCGTCGAGATGGATCATCTCATCTGGATCATTGAGCCAACCATCGGGCAAAGTTGGTGGACGTCCGCTACTTGTTCGGCCACGAGGCTTTTCAGCAACTTCAACTGGGTAAGGTTGATCATCTAATTGGTTGAGCAGCGAACGTAATTCATTAAGAGATCCCACCATTCCAAATTGGCGGCGCAGCTCTGAGTGAACACGAAAACCCTTGAGATACCAGGCCATATGTTTACGTAAATCACGGCAGCCGCGATCTTCAGATTCAAAGTAATCAACGATGAGTTCGCCATGGCGATACATCACTTCACTTACCTGGCGCAGAGAAGGCAGAACCTTCTTCTGTCCTCCATTAAAAGATTCAACTAAATCAGCAAATAGCCAAGGACGTCCCAGGCAGCCGCGACCTACTACAACGCCGGCGCAGCCTGTCTCTTTGACCATGCGCACACCATCAGCACCTGACCAGATATCGCCATTTCCCAAAACAGGAACACCAGTTGGTTTCAGATGCTCAACTAAGTTTTTGATGGCAGACCAATCTGCTTGGCCTTCATACATCTGCTGCGCGGTGCGCGCATGAAGTGCAACCCAGGCAACTCCTAAGTCGGCTGCCGATTTAGCTGCTTCCAAATATGTGTGGTGATCGGTGTCGATACCGATGCGCATCTTTACTGTGACAGGAATTCCATATGGCTTTGCGTTATCGACTGCCGCCTTCACGATTTCGCGGAATAAGTTGCGCTTAAAAGGTAGCGCTGCTCCTCCACCTTTGCGAGTTACTTTAGGTACAGGGCAACCAAAGTTCATATCGATATGGTCGGCCAAATTTTCGCGGCCAATCATCTTGACTGCTTCTCCCATGTGATGCGGATCCACGCTATATAACTGCACAGAACGCGGCCATTCACCTTCGCCTGGTTCAATCATTCGCAACGTTTCAGGGATACGTTCTAGTAAAGCGCGCGCAGTCACCATTTCAGAGACGAATAGTCCAGCTCCTTGTTCGCGGCAGAGCATGCGAAAGGCGGAGTTGGTGATTCCAGCCATTGGTGCAAGCACAACTGGCGGATCTACTAAATGAACTCCATCTTTGAGTGGGAGTGAAAGTGGATCTAGCAGCCGAGTAGACGTGGTGCTAACCATGCTTCTACTTGATCAAGTGCAATTCGCTCTTGCGCCATTGTGTCGCGATCACGAATAGTGACTGCTTGATCTTCAAGGGATTCAAAGTCGACGGTAATGCAGTACGGGGTACCGATTTCATCTTGGCGGCGATAGCGACGACCAATTGCACCTGAATCATCGAAATCAATATTCCAATTCTTACGGAGCTGAGCTGCCAAATCGCGCGCCTTTGGTGAAAGGTCTGCATTACGAGAAAGCGGAAGAACTGCGGCCTTGACGGGTGCCAGGCGGTGATCGAGCTTCATCACTGCGCGCTTTTCCATCTCGCCCTTGGCATTTGGCGCTTCATCCTCGGTATATGCATCCATCATAAATGTCAGCGTGCAACGATCAACGCCGGCTGCAGGTTCGATGACGTAGGGAGTCCAACGTTCGTTCTTTTCTTGATCAAAGTAAGAAAGGTCTTTACCTGAAGCAGCCGAGTGAGCCTTAAGGTCAAAGTCGGTGCGGTTAGCGATACCTTCGAGTTCGCCCCATTCGGTTCCGGCAAATTCAAACTTGTATTCAATATCTGCCGTGCGCTTTGAATAGTGCGACAACTTCTCTTTCGGGTGATCATAAATACGGAGACGATCCGGATTGATACCCAAATCGATGTACCAAGCAAGGCGTGTATCGATCCAATATTGATGCCACTCTTCATCAGTGCCAGGCACTACGAAGAACTCCATCTCCATCTGCTCAAATTCACGAGTACGGAAGATAAAGTTTCCTGGCGTGATTTCATTACGGAATGATTTACCAATCTGGCCGATACCAAATGGTGGCTTCTTGCGAGATGTAGTTAAAACCTGATCAAAGTTGATAAAGATTCCTTGCGCAGTTTCAGGGCGAAGATAGGCCAGCCCTGATTCATCTTCGACTGGTCCAAGGAATGTCTTGAGCAGACCAGAGAATTGCTTAGGAGTTGTAAATTGACCTTTGTTGCCGCAGGCGGGGCAGTTCATATCGGCAAGGGATGCCAACTTCTTGCCATGCTTTGCTTCATAGGCTTCTTCTAAATGATCTGCGCGATAACGCTTATTACAAGCAGTACATTCTGTAAGCGGATCGCTAAATGTTGCAACGTGTCCAGATGCTTCCCAGACTTCACGCGCCAAGATGACAGATGAATCAATTCCGACAATATCTTCGCGACCCATGACCATGGACTTCCACCACTGGCGCTTTACATTGTTCTTAAGTTCGACTCCGAGGGGACCGTAATCCCAAGAAGCGCGCAGGCCTCCATAAATTTCAGAAGAAGGGAATACAAATCCACGACGCTTTGATAGCGAAACGATATTCTCTAGACGGTCTACGGCCATTACTTTGCTCCATCCGGCTGGCTGTCGGCGAAGAGCAACGGGCGTTGCTCACGAAGGATAAGTTTACTCGTAGGCCCCGGGCTCATCGATCGCGCGAGCAAGAACTGGAATCGCTTCTAACTTTGCCCGCGTTGAACTTAAAGCTCTGCGATAAGAACCCACGTTCTCCCATTCGGTGATCAACACCCAAAGAGTTGGTTCATCGAGATTCTGGCCGACAGAACCTGACTTAAATCCAGCCGCCTCCGCGAGAACCGCCTTGACCGCCTCAAGTTCAGCGCGGAAATCCACCGCGCTCTGTAGCGGGACCTGAAAACGAGCGATTGCGAGCATGGAGCCAGCCTAGGGGGCGTAAGCATGGAAATGAAAATCATTTTCATTTATGGTACTTTTTCGCCCATGAATACAGCCATCATCCTCGCCGCAGTCACGGCGCTTGCAACGACTGCCGGTGGATTCCTTGCAATCAAATCAAAGGATCGCCTCCACTTAGTACTCGGCCTTTCTGCAGGTCTACTTCTTGGTTTGGTTGCATTCGATCTTTTGCCAGAAGTTTTCTCTCTCGGAACTCAAGAACTTCTGGGTGCACCTGCCGTTTCAGTTGCACTCGTAGCTGGCTTCCTTTTGCTGCACTTCTATGAACAACTCTTTGGTTCACACGAACCAGCAGAATCAGATTACGGACATGATCACAAGCACTCATCAAGTGTTGCCGGTTCACTCGGCGCACTTGCGATGGGTGGGCACGTATTCCTTGATGGTCTAGCGCTCGGAGTGGCATTTAAAGTTAGTTCAGATTTAGGAATTGCAGTCTTCATCGCTCTTCTCGTGCACGCATTTAGCGATGGCCTAAATACAGTCTCATTCTTGATCAAGAGCGGCAAGTGGGGCAAGAAAGGTATTTGGCTACTAGGAGTCGATGCCATCGCTCGTGTCAGCGGTGCAGCACTTGGAACAACACTTGCTCTTGGCGATAACTTGATTGCTATTTATTTAGCCGCCTTTGCTGGAATCGTTATCTATCTTGCCACTTCACATATTCTTCCTGAAGCTCATTCACGCCACTCATCACGTTTTACAATTTTGGCAACAATTCTGGGTGTAATCATCATGTGGGGGCTAGTCAGCTATCTCCATAGCGGCGATGTTCATAACCATGGTTCTGGGACAGAAGTTCACGAAGAACACCACGATGATAAACACGAATCTGATGAAGACCACGCCCATAAAGATGAGCACCACGATAAAGAAGATCACGCTAAGTAATGTCGCGCTCTAATCCCCGTGTATTAAGTACCTTAGAACGCGCTGGTGGTTTTGCTAGCGCGCAAGAGGTGTATCGCTTGATGCAACGCGAAGGTGAAAGTATCGGCCTTACAACCGTGTATCGCGCGCTACAGAGTCTGGTAAGCGACAAGATTGTTGATGTACTGCGTCGCGAAGATGGCGAAGCCATTTATCGTCTCTGCGGAGAAGCTCATCACCATCACTTAGTCTGCAAAGGCTGCGGTGTTACCGTTGAAATTGAAGGTGGAGCAATTGAAAAATGGGCAAAAACCATGGCTGAAGAGCACGGTTTCCGCGAAGTAGGCCACACCGCGGAAATCTTTGGCCTCTGTAGCAAGTGTTAAGGCTGGCACACTAATCTCATGACAATCTGGAGAACAGTTAGCGCCGTAATTGGTATCGCCTTCGTTCTTCTTTATGCAGGCGGCGCCAACTATTGGAATAAACAAGATGGGTGGTACCAATCCCTCAATCAACCTTCATGGCAACCGCCCAGCTTCGTCTTTGGGTTGATCTGGCCCTACAACTTCATCGTTATTGGAATTGCGCTCTGGGTTATCGCTAGCAAGGCTTCTCCTGCACTTGTTGCAGCTGCAGTCACTATATTTGCAGTTAGCGTCATCCTTGCGCTGCGCTGGTCATACCTGTTCTATGAAGTACATGATTTACGAGGTGCGACTATCTCGCTCTTCACAACAGCTGTTCTGACCATTCCGTTACTGGCAATTACATTCTCGCAATCCATCAAGGTTGGAATCGCGCTCATCCCCTACCAAATCTGGATCTTCACAGCCGCAGCTCTCAATGCCAGCTACGCTAGCAATAATTAAGCGCTTCCGCAATCTCTTCAATTCGGCAAGCGCTACGCGCTTCCGAATCTACGTTCTCTCGCTGAGTAAATCTCGATTGCTTTCCACAACATCTTGGGCGTCATATCTGGCCACAGCACATCCATAAATACGAACTCGGCGTAAGAAGATTGCCACGGCAAGAAGTTGCTAGTGCGCTGTTCACCAGATGAACGCAGGAACATATCAACATCGCGCATCTTTGGTGAATAGAGATACTTTTCTAGAGTCTTCTCATTTATGGAATCCGCTTTGACCTTGCCCCGCTTTACATCGCGGGCTAGTTCTGTGGCTGCATCAACAATCTCTGCTCGACCGCCATAGTTAACGCACATATTCAGCGTTAGCTTCTTATTCTTCTTGGTTAATTCTTCTGCCTCTTCTAACTCGGCAATCACAGACTTCCAAAGACGTTGTGGGCGGCCCAACCAATTGATCTTTACGCCCATCTCGTTGAGGCGATCACGACGCGTACGTAACATTTCACGGCTATAACCCATCAAGAATCGGACTTCTTCAGGGCTGCGCTTCCAATTTTCAGTTGAGAAGGCATAGGCGCTTATCTCTTTCACGCCGAATTCGATTGCTGCTTCAACGATATCGAAGAGGACCTTCTCGCCTGCTTCATGTCCTGCTGTGCGCGGTAGTCCGCGCTCTTTCGCCCAACGTCCATTTCCATCCATCACTATCGCGATGTGTTGGGGAATCTCAATCTTCTTAGCCATAAATACTCAACTAAGCCCTCTCGACCATCGGCAAACTTCGCAGTCCGCGTTCAAGGTGCCATTGTAGGTAAGCGGTAACCAAACCACTAGCCTCTCGGCGATGCCGTGATTCGCTATTTTGCGCAAAATCCCAATCACCAGATAGCAGCGCCTGCATCAGCGCCAGAGCTTCAGGTGATGCAGTTGCCGAAGCAGATGGCCGACAATCCATACAGACAGATCCGCCGCCGACCAATGAGAAGTAGCGATGCGGCCCTGGCTTTTCACAACGAGAGCATGCAGTCATTGATGGTTCGTATCCACCAATGGAAAGTGAGCGAAGTAAGAATGCATCCAGAATTAAACTCGAGTCATAACGGTTTTCAGCAAGTGCACGCATTCCGCCAACAACTAATTGAAACTCTTGCGGGGCTGGTTCTTCCTCTTGCTGCGTAAAGCGCTCTGCTGTTTCAAGAATTGCGTGGGCAATTGTCCAACGTTGGTAGTCATCGGTGAGCGCTTCGCCATAATTCATAATGGCTTCGACTTGTGTGATGGTGTCAAAGGTCTTACCGGCATGCATCTGAATATCTACATGGCTACCTGGCTCAAGGCGCGCACCAAATTTGGACATGGTGCGACGCACTCCCTTTGCAACCCCTCGGATACGCCCGTGATCTTTGGTGAGCAGAGTGATGATGCGATCGGCTTCGCCTAGCTTTTGCGTGCGCAGGATGATGGCTTCATCGCGATAAAGCGATGAACGGGGCGCAGACATACTGCGTACGATAGTTAGCGAATAGCGCGATTGATTGCAGACACGACCGCTTTAAGAGAAGCAGTCGTTGTATTTGGGTCGATTCCGACTCCCCAGAAGACATCTCCAGCAATTGCACACTCAAGATAGGCAGCAGCAGATGCATCTCCACCTGAAGAGAGTGCATGCTCGTGGAAATCAAGAACGCGCACATCAACACCATAGTTCTGCAAGATATGACAGAAAGCTGCGATTGGTCCGTTGCCTGTTCCGGCTAACTCAACTGCATCGCCGCGGTCAGTCATCTTTACAGTTAACTGAACATCTTCACCCATCACGGATGTCTGTGACATTCCCTTAAGTCTGAATCTTCCCCAAGGCGCGGAATCTGTTGGCAGATACTCATCTTCAAAGATCGCCCAGAGAGCTTCTGGCGTCACTTCGCCACCTTCGTTATCTGTCTTTGCCTGCACAATCTTTGAAAATTCAATCTGATGGCGGCGTGGGAGGTCTAGATGATGTTCATTCTTCATCAGGTAGGCAACGCCACCCTTCCCGGACTGTGAATTAACGCGAATAACGGCTTCGTAGGTGCGACCAATATCTTTTGGATCAATCGGCAAATAAGGAACAGCCCAAGTGTGATCATCAACTTCTTTTCCAGCAGCTTTGGCATCGCGCTCTAGATGTTCGAAGCCCTTCTTAATGGCATCTTGATGTGAGCCCGAAAACGCAGTGAAGACAAGGTCTCCGCCGTAAGGGTGGCGCTCTGGAACGCGTAGTTGATTACCGTATTCAACGGTGCGGCGAATCTCATCGATATCGCTGAAATCAATATGGGGATCAATTCCATGAGATACCAAGTTCATACCTAGGGTTACTAGACAGACATTTCCGGTGCGTTCACCGTTTCCGAAGAGAGTTCCTTCAATGCGATCTGCTCCAGCTAAATAACCAAGCTCTGCGGCAGCTACCCCTGTACCGCGATCATTGTGTGGGTGGAGAGAGACAATGACATTTTCGCGGTTATTGAGGTTGCGACACATCCACTCAATGGAATCCGCATACACATTAGGTGTTGCCATCTCAACTGTTGCAGGAAGGTTCATAATGGTCTTCCACTGCGGAGTTGGCTTCCAGACATCGTTGACTGCGTTACAAACTTCAACAGCAAACTCAAGTTCTGTACCTGTGTAAGACTCAGGTGAGTATTCAAATGAGACTTTAGTTTCAGGAACAGTCGCAACTAAATCAAGGCAGAGCTGAGCGCCATCGGTAGCAATCTTCTTAATGCCATCTTTATCAAGGCCAAAGACGACGCGGCGCTGCAGGGTAGATGTTGAGTTATAGAGGTGA
>JACCDW011265117.1_pt1 | contig 10970 bp, 5 predicted proteins | sample 7449781 | NCBI WGS metagenome assembly JACCDW01 (sample SAMN15323449, study PRJNA562643) | freshwater metagenome | isolation source: river surface water | place: USA:Blue River Watershed | collected 2017-08-18
CCGCACCCGAGAGTATTTTGCGTCAAATTGCGGCCGATGCGCAGATTGTTGCGGATAAGTCCCTTTAACATTGGAACCTAAATAGTATTTCATTCATATATACAAATGTCAGCCATATCTGAATTAAATAATCAATTTCAAAAGGGTCGTAAAATTGGAAACGACGAAGGGTTTTATCGAGGGTATCATTCGGGCGTTCAAGAAGGCTATACGAATGGATATACAAATGGTCATGAAAGGGGGTATTCGACGGGTCTTATTCTTGGCACCATGATTGGCGCCATCGCATCCACATCGGTCGCGATTATTTGTTCCGCATTTTCTAAACCATTCTCATAATATCACATCACAATAGAGAATGGCAACAGCCGCCACGGCATCTTCTTCGAATCAATCCATGTCAGGTCTTGAGTTACCCAATATACGGGTATCACGGATATCAGGGCCTGTTTCCATGTATTATTTAAAACCACGACGTGACGTATATGAAACATTTCACGCACAGGGTCTGGATCTTCCTCTTTTGCTCCTTTTTGGAGATGTTCATCGTTCAAACAAAGGAGTATGTGAAGATTGTGATTGCGAAGAAGACTGTTGTAAATTAATCTATGATAAGGAGTTCATTCGCGAATTTGATACGATTGCGCGTGAAACGCCTGTTGATTTTTACACAGAGAGTTCGGAACACAAAGAATTCTATCATAAGGGGTCAAAATCAGAAGATGTCCTCTTCAAGGATTTTCTTTATGAAACCGTATTACCGTGTCATGATACCCAATTAAGAAAAACGTCGGCCTATACTGAAAAATGTCCTACAAAGTTTATTCGTTGGCATTATGGCGACATACGCAAGTTTTCATCCGTGATTGAAGGCATGATGTTGTTCCCCTTATCTGAATATATTCATGATGTCTCACAATTTCCCTATCGCACCACCTATGATTCCATGCATCGAATCTTTATGAAGAGTTCTCGCCATGTAGCAAATTATGACATGTTTAAAAACGCAATCCCCTATAATCGTACATTTCTATTATCCCTGCGTCAACCATTGATAGAAAAGAACATCGACGAGAATGATATTAAAATACTACATTATATTGAAAAAAAGAAAAAGGATATATCAACAACATTAGAAGATCGTATTCAATATTTGAATACCCTTAAAGAGAATGAATTTCAAAAAGCTATTGAGTACATTCATGAACATTATAAAGAAGTCATTTCGGAACAAATGGTGCCTTATCTTCCATTAATTATTTATACATTAAATAAGACCATACAGGGTGCGATTAAATTCAAAAAAGCATATATTCGTTTATTTTTATTAGCATGTCAGCGTTTAATTCAATGGATTGACGATTATCTCTCTTTTATTCTTTCTTTAAAAGAGAAAAGCGGTATTTTAAAACAACTCGAAAAACAATCGGTGACAGAATTACAAGATATCGAATTATGGAGGCATATGATGATTGAAAATGGGTTTCGTCGTTTTGAACTCATTCAAGAGGTGATGAAACTCGATTTATATCAACGAAAAGATAAAATCATATCTGCCAAATTATTCGATAAACTGGAAATATGTTTAATCGATCCATTAAATAATATGTCTGCGTATTCATTGCGGGAGTATGAACCCAATGAAGAAATGGACAAGTACATACGTGGAATAGTAGAAAATATCTATGTACTCATTCGAATGTTTAATTCATCGATTCTTGATATTTATACCATTACACGTATGATGAAGACACCTGAAACGAAAGCATCGAACGGATCCATTCAAAAAGAAGCACAAGCTACCTTAAGTCTGGGTTTTTTTGGAGATTCTCATGTACGTAAAATGGTATCGATTTTAATTAGTTCGCCATTTTACTATGAAGTTGCTTATTATAATACTCAGCGAAGCGAAAAAGATAATAAACGATGTATCGAGATGGATGAACGGATTCCACTCATTCAAGATGTCAACGAACACCATGCGATGCGATTTGAACACAACAATACCTATTCAAAGAGTAATGAGTATTACTTTCGTTTGCGAAAAGAACAGAGGCAACGGATGGGACCATCAATTACCCATAAGCGGTCCTTGTCGAAGCGGTCCTTGTCGAAGCGGTCCTTGTCGAAGCGGTCCTTGTCGAAGCGGTCCTTACGCCCTCTTCACCGTTCTACGATAAAAAACCGACCTCTTTCAATGAGTCTAAAGAAAAGTCACGTTAACTCTATGAATAAGAAGGAAAATGTATAAGGAATACATTGAATTGTATCAAACATACACTCAAAAATATGGCGCAAAGACAGCCATCTTTTTGATGGTAGGTTCATTCTATGAACTCTATGACATTCAGAATCAAGAAACGGGTGAAACCCGTTGTAATGTTCGAGAGATTGTTGATCTATTAGGCATTCAACTCTCCAACAAAAAGGGGGACTTTTCGGAAAAGGAGGATGGACTTTTCGCTGGATTTCCCGATTATGTTCTTCATAAATGGGCAGGTCGACTCACTTCTGCGGGATGGACAGTCGTCATCGTGGATCAAATCAAGGACGCAAAAGGCAAAGTAAAGGAGCGAAAAGTGTCTCGTATTTTATCACCGAGTACTCACATTGAAAACATCTCCTCCACGGAAACACCCTATATTGCTACGCTCTATTTCCGCACAGGTAGCACAACACCTGTCTATGGAGCAGGCTTATTGGATTTGACCACAGGTAAAACCATCACGTATTCGGGTCAAACACAAGGCCGTCCTGAGGTATGGACCGCGGATGATCTTGTACAAATGATGAGTGTGTTTCAGCCAAAAGAAATCGTACTTTATTGGCATGTTCCCTTCCCTTCGGCACCCGATGCGATCTCTATTCGCCGACTCTTTGGATTATCCCCTGCTATTCCCGTTCATATTCGTCCCATCGATACACTAGGAGGATTTTCAAAAGATCTGGTACGAACCGAGTATTTACAGCGGACCTATTCGATTCGTTCGCTCCTTCCTCCCCGAACCTATTTGGGTCTTCGAACAGAGGAAGAAGAATCGGCTCTCTTGTATCTTCTCCAATTTACGGAAGAGCATTATCCAAGCATGCTTCGGTCTTTTCATCGAAATGAATCCTGGACACCTGAAATGCGTCTTATTTGTGGTAACCATGCGCTTACTCAACTCCAAATGACAAGCAACACCCTTCATGAATCCGTTCTCGGTCTGTTCCAGGCCTCCTTAACTGCTATGGGAAAGAGGTCGATGAAAGAGCGCCTTCTAAGTCCTTATGCGAACGCAAAAGAGATTCAAGCACGTCTTGCGGAAGTAGATCATTACCTTACTTGGCCGAGTGATCAAACGGATGCTCTTGATCGTCAGCTTCGATACATGTATGATCTTCCACGTCTTCATCGAAAACTTCTCTGTGGCCTGATTCAGCCGGCAGAAATTGCCGGTCTGTTCCAAAGTTATCGCGCCATGGAAACCATCATGAAATCCATTATCCATGATACCCCTTTAAAAGAGCCCTTTTCACAAGAACAATGGACGGCCTATCAACGTGTATTTTCAACCCATTTTTCGGAAGAAAAGGCGAGACTGGCTTCTGCGGATCAATCCCCTTTCCATCAAGAAACCTATCCCCAGATCGGCGCCATTGAGGAAACCATTCAGGAGATTCTCACTCGCCTGGAACAATTGCGAACATCCTATACCCTTCAGGGTTCTGTCGCGGCGGATGCGATTCGACTGGAAGAACGAGAAAAGGAGCCATTTGGTCTAAAGGCATCCACCTCTACCCTTCAACAACTGAAAAAGAACCTTCATCTCCTTCCAGAGGGTACCAAAATCAGTGAATTGAAATCAGGAGGATGGATTGATTCTCCCGCTCTTCATGAGTTAAATACTCGCCTTACACGTGCGCGAGAGAAATTGGCACAAGAGGTCCGAATTCATTTGCCTGATGCGTGTCAGGCCATTTCGGATCAAGGATTTCATCTATGGTCGCTTATGGAAGTATGGATCTCTCATGTGGATAATACACAGTGCGTGGGAAAGATCTCACGGGAGAATGCGTATGTGCGTCCCGAGATCGATGAGCGCGCCGAAGTCGCATCGTATGTGGAAATCGAAAAAATGCGCCATCCGTTAGTGGAAGCGACTGCCTCTCGTGTCGCCTATGTCAAACATGACATCTCTCTTGGTGATACACGCACCAATGGATGGCTTGTCTATGGTATGAATGCCTCGGGAAAATCTACGCTGATGAAGGCGACGGGTCTCTGTATTTTGCTGGCACAGGCTGGTTGTTATGTCCCCGCAAAGTGTATGAAGATCCGACCCTTTCAGGCCATTTACACTCGTATTTTGAACCAAGACAATCTCTTTGCGGGTTTGTCTTCTTTTGCGGTGGAGATGTCGGAATTACGTGACATTCTTCGAAATGCGAATGAACACACACTGGTTCTAGGCGATGAATTGTGTTCGGGTACGGAATCCATCTCTGCGCAGGCACTCGTTTCAAGCGGAATTCAATGGCTTTCCAAAAGAGGAGCAAAATTCATTTTTGCGACCCATCTACACGGAATACCCTCTATGCTGGATTCCAGTGTATTTCAAAACGTTAGTATATGGCATTTACATGTGGATTATGATCCCGTTACTCAAAAACTCATCTATGATCGTTCGCTTCGTCCAGGAAGCGGATCCACTCTGTATGGTCTTGAAGTCGCTCGAGCAATGGATCTCCCCTTTGAATTCATTGAACAAGCCCTCGAAAACCGTCGAAAGATTGTGGGGTCCGTCACACAAGAGGAGTCAACTTCTTCTTCATGGAATTCTCAGCTGGTTCGTCGAGCATGTGAGATGTGTAAGAAACCGATTGCCCGTGAACTGGAGGTCCATCATCTTCAACCACGATCCACTTCCATCCATGGACGACTAACCGATGGCTCTTCTATGAATCATGCGAGCAATCTCGTCGTCATCTGTCAGGTATGTCATGATGCGATTCATGCGGGAAAGATGGAGGTATCTCCCTTACAAATGACATCCTCGGGTCCTGAGCGTGTGGTCGAAGAAGTGGCAGTAGAGGTTAAGAAAAAGGTAAGCAAGTGGACGAATCAAGAACATCAGTTAATCGAAGAAGCACTACGCAAATACAAGTCACTTTCTCTGAAATCCATTCGTGCCCAATTGGATGCGAAACACGGAATCCAGATCAGCGAATCCATGTTAAGCCGATATCGAAAAGAACAAAATGAATCGTCCTCTCCATAGGAGAACCTAAGGATGGAATAAATAAAATTGATTCAGTGGACATTCTTTCGACAGAAACCATAGAGATATGATTATCCCGATCCGTTGTATGAATTGTGGCAATGTTCTGGCCGACAAATGGCTGTACTATCAACAAAAGATTCGCGAACGCCGTGGAAGTGCGAAGATGGATCCAATTTATATGGATGGCCTGTCCGTTCCGGATACGGAAGAGAAACGGGTGTTAGACGAACTTGGCCTTCATCGTTATTGTTGCCGAAAGCACATGCTCACGCATGTTGACTTGATTGATAAGATTTAATCATAGTAGAGAAAATGGAATTCTTTATACCAGGTCTTCTTATTTTTATTGTATCCATCTTGGTGACCTGGATGATTGCTCCAAGGATAACACCATTGATTGGTGCGATTTTAGCGATTGTCTTCCTAACGTATGGCGTCTATGATCATTACAAAATGTTCGCGGATGAATATCGTCTAAGTACATGGCATGAGGGCTTACGCTTGTATGCTCCGGCTATCATGATTCTTGCCATTATCCTCTTTTTAATCTTTGGCGTGCTGACCTTTTTTACTTCAGGCTCGGTGCCCGTTCCTTCCCTTCCCGCCATTAATATGCCCTCTGCGAACACCGCAACCAATGCGGTAGTGAATGCCTTTAACAATGTAGCCAATTCGATTTCGGATGTAACAAATAGTCTAATCGAAAACAACGGATCCAATCGTAGAAATCGTGGAAATAATGAAGGTATCTTTAATAATTTAGTAAATAATGTGACAAACAGTCTGAATAAGGCAAAGACGAATGTATCGAAGAGCTTTTTGGAGACGGTGTAATATATGATAAAATAAGATGAAATAAAGTAGAATGGCACGTAAAACAAGACGACAGATAAAGCATCGCACCTCTTCAAAAGAGGAGGGTGTGATGACAATTCCCGAATTACGGCGTGCTTTTGAGCATATGGATGATATGATTCACGAGTGTCATACATCGGGGCATACGCAAGAAGAATGTATCAAGTTGATTCGAAAAGAATGGCTGGGTACCTTCGAGAAGGAATTATCCAAGGCTTCCGCGGAGAAATTATTAAAGAATCACGTCTCTCATCACAAGAAGCGAACACGTAAGCGAGGTGGAGCATCCGTGCCACTCATGGGTGCGAACATTGATCATGTCATGCGTTCAGGATATTATACAGATGCCGCACACGGTGGAATGGGTGACTATTATTTGAAGGGTCTATCCACTAGTGTTCCAGAAATTGCGGGACCGGCTTCCATTTCCTGGCCATCCCCCTCTCCATCGATGGGTGGCAATTCCGTCATGAAGGGAGGACGCCGTGGTGTACGACGATCAGGAGGTTCCATGGGCGCCTTATTGACAGCTGCATTTAATCGCCCTGTAGGTGGTTCTTCTCCATCCAGCCCCTTCTATGACATACAGGGATTAGTCAAAGGACAACTTCCAGGGGCATCACCCAGTCCGTTTGAGGATACCGCCTCTTATCGAGCCACATTTCCTACAAAGGCCATTACTTATTAATCAGGAACGAGTAAGCAGGATCCACATAGAAAACAATAAAATCATACGGTGCTTTGATACCATCTATGATTTGATTGAATGCGAATGAAATCGTACCTAAGAGTATTCTATTTTATTAGGAGAGATGAGCCTATCGGGTGATCAAGCAAGAGAATTATCAAAAGACTTGATCGACAAATATTTTCGAACGGTCACTTATCCCTATAATCGTCACCACATTGATTCCTATGATCAATTTCTTCAGCAAGACTTGGTCAATATCATTCGTTCACAGAACCCTGTTCTGATCTTGAAGGATTTGATTGATGCCGATCAAAATTTATATAAGTATCGCGTGGAGATTTATATTGGTGGACAAGATGGTACTGCGATTGAGATTGGAACTCCGACGATCAGTCTTCAAAATTCAGATGAGGTTCGTTTGCTCTATCCCAATGAGGCACGTTTGCGTAATTTAACCTATGCGGCGAACGTCTATGCGGATATTCTTGTAAAAATTACCTATGTCAATGCGATGGGTCAAGTAATCGACTTGTCCCCACCTGAGGACGCATTTGTGAAATTCAATATGTTTAAAATGCCGATTATGCTTCATAGTCGCTACTGTGTACTACATGATAAGCCAAAACATTTTTTGAGAGAAGCAGGTGAATGTGTGTATGACAATGGTGGATATTTTATCGTGGATGGTGCGGAAAAAGTACTCATTACCCTTCAAGAACAGGCGTTTAATACGTTGTATATTACGCCACAGAATGATCCAAAGGTATCGGTCTATGCCTCCATTGAATGCATCTCCCCTAAAACACGTCAGGTCAAGCGTGTCTCTTTTTCCCTCATGCGTCATGTTGAAAAGGAAGGGTTCACTTCCCACGAGACCATCCAAGTCACACTTCCTTTTGTACGTAAGCCTGTTCCATTGTTTGTGTTGTTCCGCGCACTCGGATTTCAATCTGATGAGGAGATCATTCGTTTGATTTTTCCCGATTTTGAGAGCCCAGAAGCGAAGCTGTTGCTTCCCAAGCTTCGTCCCTCGATCATTGAGGGGTTCCCCTTTATGAATACCTATCTTGCGGTTCAATACATTGCTACCCTAACAAAGGGTTTCAGTATTGCCCATGTTCTCGATATTATTAAGAATCAACTCTTCATTCACATGGAAAATGACTCCACGACACAGGCCATTTTCCTGGGCGATTGTGTTCGTCGTATTTTGCGTGTAAGTGAGGGATATGATAATAAAACCGATCGCGACGACACCCGCAATCAGCGTTGTTTAACCAGTGGTTTCTTGATTCAAGAGTTGTTTATTAATTCGTATAAACTATGGATTAAGGCCTTTGTGCTTGCCATTGGTAAAGAATATAACTACAACAAGGAGGTTCTCTACCGCGATGAAAATTTTAAGAACATTTTTCAGCCGGCCAATGAATCCAAGATCTTTATGGCGGGTTTATTGAATGACATGTTGATGAAGGGATTTAAGGGTAAATGGGGAACCGGACTGGGAGAGGAAAAATCAGGTGTCCTTCAAGCTTTGTCCCGTTTGTCTTATACCGATTTTATGTCACATTGTCGCCGTGTCATTCTCAATTTTGACACCAGTATGAAATTAACGGGACCACGTAAACTCCATACCTCACAATATGGTTATTTCTGTACATCCGAAACTCCAACGGGTTCATCCATTGGTATCACAAAGAACATGAGTATTATGACCTGTATTTCTACCTCCTCTCAAACGGATGAAGTTACACGATGGCTTCGTACAACAGGACGTGTTTACAAAGCGGAAGACATGACGATGGAACAACGTGTTATTTTTGTACCTGTCTATATGAACGGTGGTATGTTTGGATATACAGCCAAACCTCATTTGCTGACGCGTATCCTGAAACTCTTTAAGCGCTCGGGCTGCCTTCCTTATTCCGTGAGCATCTCCTTCTCGATTCGTGATCGAAAGGTATATCTCTACATGGATGCGGGTCGTCCGTTGCGCCCTTTGATTTGGCTTCATGAGGCGTCACGTAATGGAGGTGGGGAGCGTATCCCGATTCAGAAACTGTCTGGATTTCGTACATGGCGTCAACTGGTCATGGGCAATCTTCCTGCGCGCGACGTCGCCTCTCTCGATTCCACCGATTTTATGGATCCGCTTGCGGGAAGAGAGGCGACATTGGAGCAATATGAAGATGCGTTAGCACCTTACACGGGCGCGATCGAATACATTGACCCCTATGAGCAAAATGAAACCTTTATCGCAAACAATCCCGCCTATATTACACCTGAAACTACGCATATTGAAGTTCACCCATCGACGATTATGAGTATGATGACTTCACTCATTCCTTTTGCCCCCCATAACCAGTCCCCTCGTAATCAGCTGTCGTGCTCACAGTCCAAACAGGGCCTGTCGATTTACGCGACGAATTGGCGCAACCGTTTTGATAATACTGCGCATGTTCTTTGCTATGGAGAGCTTCCCATTACACGAACGATTTACAATAACTACCTGGGCGAAGGTCGAATGGCCTATGGTATGAACTGTATTCTCGCCATCGCGTGCTGGTCAGGATACAATCAGGAAGACGGTATTGTGATGAACTATGATGCGGTTCAACGCGGTATGTTTCGATCGATGGCATTCCGCTCCTATGAAGCCTTTGAAGAGGATGATGAAAAAGCGGGTACACGTGTTCGTTTTGGAAACCCGATGAACGTGGGTACATGGACAGATTTGAAGCCAGGTCTGGATTATTCCAAACTGGATGAAAATGGTATCATTCGCGAAGGAGAATATGTCGACGAGAATACAGTAATCGTGGGTGCCTATATGTTGAATACACAGATTGGTCGTATTAGTGATGCCTCGAAGACCCCGCAGGTATGGACAACCGGTCGCGTGGAAAAGGTGGCGGTCATGGTGAACAATATGGGACTCCGTCTAGTGAAGATCCGTGTGGTACAGGATCGTGTCCCTGAACTCGGCGATAAGTTCTCAAACCGACATGGTCAGAAGGGTACCATTGGTGCGCTGTTACGTGGTCACGACATGCCTCGTACGATCTCGGGTATTGTTCCTGACATGATCATGAATCCGCATGCCATTCCTTCTCGTATGACCATTGCGCAGAACTTGGAACAATTGCTGGGTAAGACCGCTGCCCTTTCGGGTGCGATTGGAGATGGTACTTCGTTTATGAACGACGGCTCTCCCCAGGATGAAATCGGTGGCATCTTGGATCAAATGGGATTCGAGCGTTATGGCAACGAAATTATGTACAATGGTGCGACAGGTGAACAGATTCAGGCAGCGATCTTTATTGGCCCTGTCTATGGTATGCGTTTGAAGCACATGGTAGAAGACAAATGGCAGGCTCGCGGAAAGGGTCGCAAGGAAGTGCGTACTCATCAGCCAACAGGTGGTCGTGGCGCACAGGGTGGTTTGAAGATCGGTGAAATGGATCGTGATGCGATTATTGCCCATGGTGGTATGGCATTTGTCAAGGAATCCTTCATGGAACGTTCGGATGGTGATACGATGAACATCTGTGTCTCCTGTGGTACCATGCCGATCTATAATCCACGTATGAAGATTGCGATCTGTCCGTTGTGCGATGGACCTGTTCGATTTTCGGGCGACACCATCCAAAATTTTGAGATTCTACCGTCCATGGGTCGTCCCAAATCAAAGATTGTTCAAGTGGAGCTTCCTTATTCGACCAAATTGTTGACACAGGAACAAGAGTCCTTTTTGAATCTTTCCATGCGCTACATTACCACAAAAGATATTCAACGCCTGCGCCCTCTGGAGCTCACAGGAACCGTGAAGGAGGAATACAAGGTCTTGGAGCCGATGATCTATCAGGATGTGATGGTCGCCAAGATGCGAGAAGAGGTCGAATCGACGCCGATTACCGTGGCACAGTTGAAATCCATGGGTGTGACCATGGAGCAGGAGATGAAGGGTCTGGATGTGATCGAGGAAGAACCCGAGATGTTGAATATAGATGAATCGGGTGTTCCCATCGAGGCCGTGTTAGCCTCCAATCAAGTGGCATCAAATGCCAATCCAGTCATCATGCCACAGGCGATAGGACAAGCGATTCCACAGGCAATGTCACAAGACATGCCACTCAATATATCACAGGCGATGCCACAAG
>JACCDW010442378.1_pt1 | contig 10967 bp, 8 predicted proteins | sample 7449781 | NCBI WGS metagenome assembly JACCDW01 (sample SAMN15323449, study PRJNA562643) | freshwater metagenome | isolation source: river surface water | place: USA:Blue River Watershed | collected 2017-08-18
ACGATGTGATGCACGCAGATTGTTTGTTCATCGCGGGCAGCAATGCGGCGTATGCGCACCCGATTTTGTTCAGACGCATCGAGGATGCGCGTGCGAAGAAACCCAATCTCAAAATCATCGTGGCCGATCCGCGCCGCACCGACACCGCCAGCAGCGCTGACTTGCATTTGCCCCTGCAACCTGGCACTGATGTGGCGCTGTTTCATGGCATGTTGCACATCATGCTGGCCGAGGGCTGGGTGGACCACGCCTACATCGCGGCACACACCGAGGGCTTTGACGCGCTGCAAACCTTGGTGGCCGAGTACACGCCCGCACATGTGCAGGCGGTGTGCGGCATCACGTCTGAGCAACTGCTGCAAGCCACGCGTTGGTTTGCCACCTCCAAAGCCACGCTGAGTTTGTATTGCCAAGGCTTGAACCAATCGAGCAGCGGCACCGCCAAAAACGCCTCGCTCATCAACCTGCATTTGGCAACCGCGCACATTGGCAAAGCGGGTGCAGGCCCCTTCTCGCTCACGGGCCAACCCAACGCCATGGGTGGTCGTGAAGTGGGTGGTTTGGCCAACCTCATCAGCGCGCACCGCGACATGAGCAAGCCCGAACACCGCGCCGAAGTGGCCGCCTTGTGGGGCATTGACGATGTGCCGTCTAAGCCGGGAAAAACCGCAGTGGAAATGTTTGAAGCCGCCGCCGACGGTGAAATCAAAGCCCTGTGGATTGCGTGTACCAACCCCGCGCAATCCATGCCCAACCAAAGCACGGTGCGACGTGCCCTAGAGCGCGCCGAGTTTGTGGTGGTGCAAGAAGCCTTCGCCACCGCAGAAACCTGCGACTTCGCCGACCTGCTGTTGCCCGCTACAACCTGGGGTGAAAAAGAAGGCACGGTCACCAATAGCGAACGCCGCATCACCCGCGTGCATGCCGCTGTGCCCGCACCGGGTCAGGCACGACACGATTGGCACATCGTGGTGGACTTGGCCACACGGTTGGCACAAGAGCCTGGCGTGGCCCCACACAAAGCTGGTCTGCACATGGCCTACACCTCGCCCGAAGAAATTTGGGTGGAGCACCGCGAATCCACCCGTGGCCGTGACCTTGACATCACGGGCCTGAGCTACGCGCATTTGGACCAAAGCCCTGAGCAATGGCCCATGCGCGAAGGCGCCACACAAGGCCAAGCACGCTTGTATGTAGACGGTGCGTTTGCTACGGCCAGCGGTCGTGCCAAATTTACCGCCCTGCCCTATATGCCTACGGCAGAAGTGCGTGAATCACGCTTTCCGTTCTCGCTCAACACAGGCCGCTTGCGTGACCAGTGGCACGGCATGACGCGTACAGGTTTGGTGGGCAAACTGTTTAGCCATGTGCCAGAGCCCGTGGTGCAACTGCACCCAGACGACATGGCACGGCTTGGGTTTGACGAAGGCACTTTAGTGCACGTCACCAGCAAACGTGGCTCCATCGTGTTGCCCGCCCAAGCCAGTGCAGACCTTGGCACCAACCAAGCCTTCATCGCCATGCATTGGGGCGCAGCATTTTTGAGTGGGCGTGACCATCAAAACAAACCGCTGGCGGGCGTGAACGCCATCACCACCTCGGCGTATTGCCCCACCTCGAAGCAGCCTGAGCTCAAGCATGCCGCGGTCAAAGTGCTCAAAGCCGAATTGCCTTGGACCTTACTGGCTGTGGCGTGGCTGCCCGAACACAAAGCACAAACCGTGTTGCAAGTGCTGCGCGCGCGCATGGTGCAGTTTGAATTTGCCAGCTGTGTGCCGTTCAGCGATACCCCCACCGAGGGCCCTGCCCGTCAAGGCGTGCTGATGCGTGCAGCCTGCAGCGAAACGCCTGACATGGCAGTGCTGTACGACATTGAACAACTCTTGGGCCTGAACGGCAGCGACAGCCTGCGTTACGTCGATGCCAAACGCAGCCAACTGCGCAGCATGCGTTTGCAACACAGCGAAGCCCCACACACCAAAGACACCCAACTCAACGCCTTCATCATCGCGGGTGACACCTCGGCCGAGACGTGGCTGAAAGCCTTGTTACAAACCCAAGCGTCCACCCAAGAATATGGCCGTCGTTTACTGATCACTGGCAGCAAACCCCCTGTGACCTTGGTCGATGCAGGCACCACCGTGTGCAGCTGCGTGGGTGTGAAAGATGTGGCCATTCGAAAACATCTACTAATTTACCAAGGCGACAGCGCACAACGCTTGGCCTCCTTGCAAGGCACGCTCAAGTGCGGCACCCAATGCGGCTCATGCGTGCCTGAGTTGCGCCGCATGATTCAACTCACAGAGAGCACGGCATGACCCAACAGCAAGTACATCAGCAAGCTCGCGTCACACTCGTGGGCGCGGGTCCGGGCGACCCCGAGCTACTCACCCTCAAAGCGGTCAAAGCCATTGCCGCCGCCACCGTGTTGCTTGTCGACGATTTGGTGAGTGACGCCATCATGGCCTATGCCTCGCCCTCGGCACGCATCATCTATGTGGGCAAACGAGGGGGTTGCCAATCCACACCGCAAGCCTTCATTGAAAAGCTGATGCTGCAAGAAGCCTTGAGCGGCGAAAACGTGGTGCGTCTCAAAGGCGGCGACCCGTTCATCTTTGGCCGTGGCGGTGAAGAGATCGAACACTTGCGCGCACAAGGTGTGCACGTGACTGTCATCAACGGCATCACCGCAGGCTTGGCAGGCGTAACCTCGCTGGGCGTGCCATTGACGCACCGCGCCCATGCGCATGGTGTGTTGTTCATCACGGGCCACGCCAAAAAAGGCGCGACCGATGCGGTGGACTGGGCGGCTTTGTCGCACACCGCCGCACAAGCCAAGCTCACCTTGGTGATTTACATGGGGATGAGCGGTGCCGCACAACTGCAAGTCTCTTTGCTAGATGGGCTCAGCCCACACACGCCCGTGGCCGTGATTCAACACGTGAGCCTGTCTACACAACGCCATGTGGTGTGCACGCTCAGCGAGCTGCACAACACGGTGGTGCGCGACCAAATGGCCAGCCCCTCTGTCATTGTGGTGGGTGATGTATTGCAAGGCTTGCTGCACCTCGAACAATCCAACCAACGCTTAGTCGCTACGACCTAAATCTTTTCAAACAACTCAGGAGCCATCATGAACCGTCTCGACGTGACCGAAAAAATCATCAGTACCAAAGTGTCCAAAGGCATCAAGTGGGAAGACGTGGCCAAAAAAGTAGGCCTCTCCAAAGAGTGGACCACCGCCGCCTGTTTGGGCCAAATGACTTTGGATGCCAAACAAGCCAAAGTGGTTGGCAAAATTTTTGGCCTTGATGCCGAAGAACAAAAGTGGTTGCAAGTGGTGCCTTACAAAGGCTCCTTGCCCTCCCCTGTGCCCACCGACCCTTTGATTTACCGCTGGTACGAAATCGTCAGCGTGTACGGCACCACCATCAAAGAACTCATCCACGAAGAGTTTGGCGACGGCATCATGAGTGCGATTGATTTCTCCATGGACATCGTGCGTCAACCCGACCCCAAAGGCGACCGCGTGAACGTGGTGCTGTCGGGCAAGTTCTTGCCCTACAAAAAATACTGAATATGGGTGGCGCAGCGGCAGAGGTGTTATTGGCACAGATGTGCGCCAGAAGCCATGTCGCTCCCAAACGCTTAGAAGCACCAGGCCCCAATGCGGATGAGTTGGAGCGTATCTTCAAGGCTGCCGCCCAAGCGCCGGACCACGGACGCATCCAGCCTTGGCGCTTCATCGTGGTGCCATCCAACATGCGCGAAGCCTTAGGCCATGCGTTTGCGCAGGCGCTGCAAGCGCGCGACATCAATGCCAGCCCTGCCGAACTGGCTACGGCCTACGACAAAGCATTTCGTGCACCGTGCTTGGTGTTGGCCGTGGTCAGCCACACACCTTATGAACCGCAAGTTCCTGTGCATGAACGTTTGATCTCTTTGGGATGCGCGATTCAAAACATGCTGTTGATGGCGCAAGCCTTGTCGATGGGCAGCGGTATCACCAGCGGGCAAGCGATGAATGCGCCCAGCATTCGCCAGTTGTTCAAACTACAAGAGCACGAAGAAGGCATTTGCTATGTGGCGTTTGGCCATGTGAGTGCACACAAAACCAGAAGACAAAGACCTGAAATATCGAACTTTGTCACGTTGCTCACATGAAAAAAGGGTTCCCATTTTGGGAACCCTTTTCAATTTTGGGGTGGCTGATGGGGCTCGAACCCACGACAACAGGAATCACAATCCTGGACTCTACCAACTGAGCTACAGCCACCGCAGAAAAAAAGATTATAACCTAGCTATTTTGATTTCCGCCTTGAATTTTTCTTTCAACAGCTTGTAATACGCCAAACCTTCGGCAGAGGCCCACCATTGCGCATACTGATCGCGCTCACGTGCCAAGCTGGCCGCATTGGCGGCATCACGCGGCAAGACCTTTTCAACTTTCACCACGGCGTAGCCACTGGCACCTAGATCGACCCCCACCCACGCGGGCAAAGCTTGTGTGCTGGCACGCAAGGCAGCCTCCACCAACGCGGTTGGTTGCGCTTGCTTAGACTCACGCGACACCACAATCGCAGCAGGCAGCTTGGCAGCATCAGGGCTGGCCTTCCACTCTGCCAATTTGGCCGCACCTTCCGCACGTGCGCGCTCAGTGGCCAGTTGTGCGACCACTTGCTCGCGGACGCGGGCTTTGACCTCATCCAAAGGCAAGGTGCGCGCAGGGCTGTAGCTGGTGATGCGGGCGGCAGCCAACACATTGGGAGCTAATTCCACCGCTTCGGTGTTGCGCTTTTTCTCAATCGAATCTTGTGAGAACACGGCAGCCAACAGCTTGGGGTTGTTGGCAGCGGTGTTGCCTGCCACAGGCTCACGGCCCAAATTGCTGGCGTGTTGCACGTCAAGCTTCAAGCGCTCAGCTGCTGGCTTCAAGCTGTCCGATTGCTCGTACACGATGTTGGTGAATTGCTCGGCGGCTTCGGCAAATTTGCGTTGCGCCAATTGGGCACGCACCTCTTGCTCAAGCTTGGCGCGTTGCGATTCAAAGCTTTTTTGCTCAGGCTGTTTGATGTCGGTCAGGCGGATGATGTGAAAACCAAACTCGGTTTCCACCAGGCCGCTGGTCTCGCCTTTTTTCAGCGCAAATGCGGCCTCTTCAAATGGCTTGACCATGGCACCACGGCCAAAGAAATCCAGATCACCACCTTTGGCAGCGGAGCCTGTGTCTTGCGAGTTTTTGCGAGCAAACTCAGCAAATTGGTTGGGCGACTTTTGCACTTCAGCCAACAAAGCTTGGGCTTTGGCACGGGCTGCATCACGCTCGGCAGCAGATGCGCCTTTGTCGGCATTGATCAAGATGTGGCTGGCACGACGCTCTTCCAGGCCAGCCAAACGGGCAGCATTTTGTTCGTAGTACGTTTTCAGCTCTGCTTCAGGAACCACAATGTCTTTTTGCACAGCAGCCAAGTTCAACACCACGTATTCGATGTCGGCACGCTCAGCAGACTGAAACTTGTCGGCATTGGCCTTGTAATAAGTTTCTAAATCAGCCTCTGTTGGGTTGATTTGCCCCACATAGTCAGACTGCGCAAAACGCGCCACTTGCACTTGGCGTTGCTCGTAAAAAGCATTTAAGGTCACATCCGCCAAAGCGGCTGAACTGAAACTGGTCACACCTACACCGGACATGACTTGACGCGACGCCAAATCACCGCGCACTTGGGCTTCAAACGATTCGGGCGACATGCCTTGCGTGGCCAACAGCTGGCGATAACGCTCGATGTCCAAAGTGCCATCGGCGCGACGCAAGGCAGCAATGGTTGGGTTTTGCTGCAACTCAGCGGCCAAACGGGCATCGCTGGCGCCCAAACGCAGTTGGCTGGCAGCCACTTGCAACAAGCGGTCACGCACCAGACGCTCTAAGGTGCTGTATTTGGCTTCAGGTGTGTCAAACAGCTTCACATCCACATTGGGCATGCTGCTGCGCATACGTTCGACCTGGCTTCGATGTGCTGCATCCCACTCGGCTTGCGTGATGTCGTGGCCGTCCACTGTGGCCACCGTAGCGCCACCTTCTTTGAAACGGTTGTAGCCTTCAAGGCCAAACAAAACGAAAGATGGGAAGATCAACAGGAACAGCAAAAATTGCATGACCCGTGTGTGCTTGCGAACAAAATCAAACATGGAGTGAACTCATTGTGATGTGTGGGAAGCCAAGAAAAAAGGCGAACCGTGTGTTCGCCTTTTTAATGGGTGGTGGGTGCTGACGGGGTCGAACCGCCGACCTACTGCGTGTAAGGCAGCCGCTCTGCCAACTGAGCTAAGCACCCATCCTTAACCGTTCATTAGTTCAAGGCGTCTTTCAGACCTTTGCCTGGACGGAACTTAGGCACCTTAGCGGCCTTGATCTTGATCGCTTCGCCAGTGCGTGGATTACGACCTGTACGAGCAGCGCGCTTGCCCACTGCGAAAGTACCGAAACCAACCAAAGAAACAGTACCGCCCTTTTTCAGGGTGGTTTTCACGGCGCCGATGGTGGACTCGAGTGCGCGAGTCGCTGCAGCTTTAGAAATGTCTGCGTGCTTGGCAATGTGCTCAATCAGTTCTGTCTTATTCACAAAAATCCCCTCTCAATGAGATGTGATGTTGATCAATGGGTATGACTAATTTACAAGCCATACAAGTTATAAGCTGCTATGGGTGTTGGCCCTCTTGTTGCAACAAGCGTCACATCGAAAGTGGCTATGTACAGCACAGCATGGGAGCGAATTCTAGTCGTTTTTTGAAACTAAAAATTACAAGGCTTCAGCAATCGCACGACCGACATCTGAAGTATTAGCGTTACCACCAATGTCAGGCGTTTTGGGCGCGCCACTCTTGGGATCCAGCACCTTTTCAATCGCAGCCATCACCGCATCGTGTGCGTCCTTGTGACCCAAAAATTCCAGCATCATCGCGCCGCACCAGATTTGACCAATGGGATTCGCAACGCCTTTGCCTGCGATGTCTGGCGCCGAGCCATGCACCGGTTCAAACAAGGAGGGAAACTTGCGGTCAGGGTTCAAGTTGGCGCTGGGCGCAATGCCGATGGTGCCAGTACATGCAGGGCCCAAGTCACTCAAGATATCGCCAAACAAATTGCTGGCCACCACCACATCAAAAAAGTCGGGGCGTTGCACAAAGTGCGCCGTCAAGATGTCGATGTGGAACTTGTCCACGTTGATGCCAGGATAGTTCTTGGCCATTTCAACCACACGCTCATCCCAATAAGGCATGGTGATGGCAATGCCGTTGGATTTGGTGGCGCTGGTCAAATGCTTTTTAGGACGGGTTTGGGCCAACTCAAACGCAAACTTCAACACACGGTCGACGCCGATGCGTGACATCACCGTTTCTTGCATCACGATTTCGCGCTCGGTGCCGGGATACATGCGGCCACCAATGCTGGAGTACTCGCCCTCGGTGTTTTCACGCACGATGTACATGTCAATCTCACCGGGTTGGCGTGGCGTGCCGTCACGGCGCACCACGGGCGCGATGATGCCGGGCATCAAACGCGCGGGGCGCAGGTTGATGTACTGGTCAAACTCACGACGGAACATCAACAGCGAGCCCCACAGCGACACGTGGTCTGCAATCTTGTCGGGCCAACCCACCGCGCCAAAGTAAATCGCATCGTGGCCGCCGATTTGATCTTTCCAATCGTCGGGCAGCATCTTGCCGTGCTTCTCGTAATAGTCCCAGCTGGAAAAGTCGAAGTGGTCAAACTTCAAATCGATACCAAATTTGCGGGCCACGGCGTCCATGACGCGGATGCCTTCTGGCATGACTTCTTTGCCAATGCCGTCACCGGCGATCACTGCAATGCGTTTTTGACTCATCTTCACCCCTTAGCAAACATTCAAAAAAATTAAGCGGCGACTTTAGGAGGCCGCACCACCAAGCTCACCCCTGCAGCAGTCACCACGATGCCTGCCAGTGTCACTAAGGTGATGGGCTCGTTGAACAAAATCCAAGCCATCACTGCCGTGGTGGGCGGCACTAGGTACAACAAACTGGTCACCGAAGCCGCTGCGCCACGTTGGATGAGGATGTAGAACAACGAGCTGCCGCCTAAGGTCAGCACCAACACCGCCCACACCATGGCCCACGTCATTTCAGCGTTCCACAAAGCGGGTTCGGTTTCCATCAACGCAAGCGGCAAGGTCACCACGTACGCGGCCATCAGTTGCACCGCATTGGCGCTGCGCACATCGCAGGGCTGAACAAATCGTTTTTGATACAGCGTGCCCGTGGTGATAGACACCAAGGCCATGGTGATCATGGTCAGGCTCCAAGGCGTGACTTCAATGCCGCCTTCCAGTTTACGCGACACCACCATGGCCAAGCCGACAAAGCCCAAAGCCAAGCCTTGCCATTGGCGGCGCGACACATGGCCACCGCGGGCCGACAACCAAATAGCCGTGATGACCGGCTGCAAGCCCACGATCAAAGCGGTCAGGCCAGCACCCATGCCCACTTTCACTGCAGCCCACACACCGCCTAAATAACCAGCGTGCATCAACACACCCGTCACGGCCAAATGCCACCACTGCGCCCTACCCTGCGGCCAAGGCACACGCGCCCATTTGACCCACAGCACAAAACACAGAATGGAAAAAACGTAGCGCCACAACAAGAAGGTGAAGGGCGGCGAGTTGGGCATGCCGTAGCGCGCCACGATGAAGCCAGTGCTCCAAATCAATACAAACAACCAAGGCATGGCGTTGAGCCATGCAATCCTGCGTTGCTCAGGCATTACTTGGCGTGATCCACGATGTCAGGCCAAGCCTTTTGCAGGTAGTACACCATCGACCACACGGTCAACACTCCGGCAATCCAAATCAACACAGTACCCCACAAGGCCGTGTCAATCACGCCAAACAGTTGGCCATCAAACAACAAGAAAGGAATGGCCACCATTTGCACCATGGTCTTGAGTTTGCCCAGCACATGCACGGCCACACTGCGCGAGGCGCCGATTTGCGCCATCCACTCGCGCAAGGCCGAGATGGCAATTTCACGCCCAATGATGATCAGTGCCACCAGCACATCGGCGCGACCGAGGTGCACCAAGATGAGCAAAGATGCACACACCAAAAACTTGTCGGCCACTGGGTCAAGGAACGCACCAAACGCGGAAGACTGGTTGAGCTTGCGAGCCAAGTAGCCATCGAGCCAATCGGTCAACGCAAACACCACAAACATCACAGTGGCCCACAGATTGCGCTCTGTGGTTTCGATCGGTAAATAAAACAACCCCACGATGAGCGGTATGGCTGCGATGCGCGCCAATGTCATGAGCGTAGGAATGGTCCACATAAATGGTTACTCGTAAATGATTTGAGATTGCCCCTCATGGGCCTGAGCCATCCAACTGGCCAAGGCCGCATCACTGGGGAAAAACTTGGCGTTGTCGCCCAACTGTACGTCAGCCGTGGCCCCATCGCGCAGCAGCTTCAATCGTACGCCCATCCCACGCACCAGCTCGCCCTGCTCAGACTGCTCCACCTTGGCAGGGTGATCGCGCAACAGGCGCGCAATGTCGGGCGATGTGCCGTTCACGGTAACGCTGAGGTATTTGCCAAAGCGGCAACGCGCTTGCTCCAAGCTCCACACTTGTTGGATAGACAAACGCAAACCGCCGGAGAAACGGTCTGGCTGCGCCTTGCCCATGATGATGACCAGCTCGTCATCCTTCAAAGTGTTGCGGTAGGTGTTGATGGTGGCCTCGTCAGCCGTGGCCTCAATCACCGTTGATTTGTCATCCAGCTTAAAGATGGCCAGCTTGCCACGCTGGCCGTTGATGACGCGCATGTCGCTCACGATGCCGGCCAACAACTGCGGCTCGCGCGAGTCCATCAAGTCTTCGATGCGGGTGCGTGCAAAGCGACGCACCTCGCGCTCGACTTCGTCAAACAAATGGCCTGAAAGATAGAAGCCCAAAGCCACCTTCTCGTGCGTGAGGCGTTCTTTCACACCCCAAGGCAGCATCTCGACATACTCGGGCTCTTGCGTGCTGGAACCGTGGGCGTCTTCGCCCATCATGTCAAACAAACCGCCTTGGTTGGCATTGGCTTCGCTGGCAGAGGCAAAGTCAAACGCACGCTCCACGCTGGCCAACAGCTCAGCGCGGTTGAGGTGCAAGTTGTCAAACGCACCGGCTTTGATGAGCGCTTCAACCGTGCGTTTGTTCAAACGGCTGCGGTCCACACGGCGACAGAAATCAAACAAGCTGGTGAATGGCCCCTCTTCACGCGCGGCCACGATCGCCTCAATCGCTTGCTGGCCTGAACCTTTGATAGCACCTAGGCCGTAGCGAATGACTTTGTCTGAAATAGGCTCAAACCGATAGAAGCCGCGGTTCACATCGGGCGCTTCAAACGTCAGACCCATCTTGTGCGCGTCTTCAAACAACACCTTGAGCTTGTCGGTGTTGTCCATTTCCACCGTCATGTTGGCGCAGAAGAACTCGGCCGTGTAATGCACCTTCAACCAGCCGGTGTGATACGCCAAAAGCGAGTAAGCAGCCGCGTGCGACTTGTTAAAGCCGTAGCCCGCGAACTTCTCCATCAAGTCAAAGATTTCGTCGGCTTTGTCTTGATCAATGTTGTTCTTGGCGGCCCCCTCACGGAAGATGGCGCGGTGCTCGGCCATTTCTTCGGCCTTTTTCTTACCCATGGCACGGCGCAACATGTCGGCGCCGCCGAGCGAGTAGCCGCCCAAAATCTGCGCGGTCTGCATCACCTGCTCTTGGTACACCATGATGCCGTAGGTCTCGGACAACATCTCAGCCACCATGGGGTGCGGGTACTCAATGGTTTCGCGGCCGTGCTTGCGCGCCACGAAACTTGGAATCAAGTCCATCGGGCCTGGACGGTACAAGGCGTTCAGCGCAATCAAGTCTTCCAAGCGCGTGGGACGCG
>JACCDW010735607.1_pt1 | contig 10967 bp, 13 predicted proteins | sample 7449781 | NCBI WGS metagenome assembly JACCDW01 (sample SAMN15323449, study PRJNA562643) | freshwater metagenome | isolation source: river surface water | place: USA:Blue River Watershed | collected 2017-08-18
GTTGTTCATTTGTGAAAATCTATATTGTGCTGGCTTCTTCATTGGAGGGGAATGTGAAAATAAGTATTGATCGGGATATGCTACTTACTGAATTATACGATTTACGAGCAATATTGACTGAAGCAGCTTTAGAATCAGATGAAGCAAGGAAAGGCAAATTGAAACTTGATGAAATTCTTACTATGATTATGAACTCACCACAATCAGAAAATAATTCATCATATCCAAAGCCAAAGTTGAGGAGGGGCTAATGACACAAGTAAGATTAGAAGAAATATTGTCCAAAGATAATGTATCAAATGAAGAATTGGGAGAAATTCTAGGAGATATGTTTCTTTCATTTAGCAAACATTTTAAAGAACTCAAAAATCAAATGAATAATCTTTGTGAAGAGATGGATGAGTTAAAAAAAGAAATCCAAGCATTAGAAAATAAATCTAAACTTGGATTTGGAATAATTCTAGAGGATGAGGAAGATTAATCTTCCTCATCAGTCATTTGTATGCGCACTAAAAATGGTTGGTCTGTTTCGTAGCTAGCCCAAGTAGAAGAATCAACTTGGTAAACATCTGAACTTCCGGTATATGGACAGACAATATTTGGTTGATCTTCTTTGCTATTCATAACAACATCAACCACAGCCATACGATCACGATTCTTCTTACTTGCAGATTCATTTAGTGTTGTATCAAAACTAGCATCAATAATTCCCAATGATCTTTCGCCTTCTTCAGTAAGGTCATCATCATCCATATCATCAAGAAGATCGATATCATCAACTGGGACTTCTATTTCAATTGTTTGTCCATCTCTGACAACATACATCTTCTCAAACTTCATATTATGGGAATCACTATCAACTCCCATAAGTTCATCCATAGCAGCTCTTGTTTGTGCTTCAGCTGTCATTTCATCAACAATTACGCCAGCAACTTTTCGTTCTTCCATCTTGTTTCCTATGCTATATTTTTGTCAGTAAAATCATAAAGATTGAAATTTATCTTTATCGGGTAATTTAATCCACCAATAGGAATGAATGTAAATACTTCAGGCACATTCTTTTCTACCTTGATACATAATACATCTGATTCTTTTTTGACAGATACAAAATCAGTCATTGTAATTTTACCCTTATGTGAAAATACAAGCAATCCATCACCACCACGAGGAGAGAAAGACATCTTCATAATTCCAGATTTACGAGGTATTACAGTGAGCTTTATATCAGAACCATATTGACCTAAAACTGTGCCTTCAATCTTTTCTCCAATAACTACTGAAGATGGGATTTTCATATAAACATCAAGAGATTTTTCTAGTTTGTAATCTAATTGCAAAATATCAAGATAATTTATTGGATTGTTCTCTACACCTAATCTGCATACAACCCTGTCATTTTGTTGAAATTCACCTTCAATAATGCCAGATATAGTATCTTCTGGGTCTAATTTGCAGTAAACATTAAGAGGAGCATTAGTTTGTTTGGCTGTGAAGAAGTTTCTGATTGAATATGCTCCTGCTCTGTCGGGTAAGAAATGAGAGTTGAAAGATTTTTTTAATGACTTTACTTTAAGGTCAGAATTCATATAAAACTTTTGTGGCTTATCTGTTCCGTTCTTGTAATGAACAAAATATCTCACTCTTGTATTTTGCGTGTATCTTTTATCGTGCAGTACTCCTGACTTATTAATTGTTTCTGGGTTGTTCAAGTATAACAAATAAGATGTTTGTTGAGAATTTAAAATAAATAAAGCCGCAATCAAACATTTGATCACAGCATATAACTTAAGAGAGAACGCCATTGTTAAACCCTCCAAGGACTAACGTTAAACTAGTTTTAATATTCTAGATATAAAGGGCTGAAAACTCCTAAAAAAGAAAAGTAATCATATCTCTAATTTGGATTTCATTTATGTTCAATTTAAACAAATACGTATCAGCTGCAGATTTATCCACTAAAGTATCTCCTGAAGACATTCCAGGAAGAACAGTTGAAGAAAAGGCTGCCTATATTTCTGAATACCTTGATAGAGAAATTGGTGAAAAATTAGCAGCTGGAGAAATTGGAATTGATGCTGCTTATAAATTGTTGGCAGAAACAAAAGTAACAGGCGTACCTCAGCAATTCGAGTTCCTTGAAAAATACAGAAGCAATATCACTACCTTAATTCAATCAGCCTGTACTATCAAAGAACAATTAGAGCAAACTGGCTTAGACAGAAATCAAATATCTGAAATCATCATAAAAAAATTATTAGAACGTGCTAATCAAGTTTTTATTCCTGAGTTGATTGAGTTGAGTAGAACTGGAAAGAGAAATACACCTGAAGCCACTGAAATTCTAGGAAAATTACCAGATTATCAAGATCCAGATCAAATTTCTTCTATCAAAACCTGGATTTCAAAAGAGATTCAAAAAGAAATTAATGAAATCATAGAAGAATACAAAGAAATTAGAAATCGTGCATTACAGATACCTAATTTAGATGACAGCGATTTAGCTGTGATGATTTCAAATTCACCTGTAGAGGCCTTGAAAATTCTATTTCCAGATAGAAGAAAAACATCAAAAGAACCACTTCCCTCTAAATTTACAGACCCTAGCGTAGTAAAAAGCGTTGAAGGAATCAATGAAGAATTACAAAAGCTAGTCAAGAAAACTAATGTCAAAGGCGATACTGGTTGGACTAGAGTTCTTGCGCTTTCTGGAAAAATGGGTGAAGAGGAAATATCAAGATGGAAGAAATTGATTGATCATCCAGTTGAATTTAATTTATTTAGTATCGTAAAAAATGCTGGTTTGCTTAACGAAGTAAAGTCTGAAACCCCAACAATAATAAAGCAAGCTGGTTTTAAAAATCCAGAGTTGAGAGGCAAATTCTATCAAATTTTCTTTCCTGAGAATGATCCTAACACTGGATTGCCTTTCTTATCAGAATCAGAAATAAGATATATTGATGAGAATTTTCCTGGCCAAAGACCAAGAGATATTCCTTTCGATATAGATAGAAGAATGGATGCTATTAAACGTTCACAATTGAATTTGAAAGAAAAATATGCACTAGATAGACTCTATGAATTTATTCAAGAAGGCTATGATGGTCCAGGATTGGGTAAATTAATACATACCGATTCATTAGCATTAGATCAAGCAGGATTAGGAATTCAATTTTACTTTAGGATTGTTAGTAAATACAATCTTACTGAATTTAGAAATGACTTGAGAAAAATTGGATTGTTGGATTTATATGAGGCGTTAGCATCTTCAAATCATTCACCTGATCCAAATTATGATTCATTAGGACTTACTACTAGATCCACACAAGAAGCAAAAATCATTGAAATTTTGAGAAAGGATTTTGGAATAGATGCAATTCCTTACCAAGTGTTGGTGCCTATTCCTACAGACTGTCCAACAAATGCAAATAATTTTGATATCGACTTTATGGTCTATGTAGATGTCTTAGAATACATTGATCCCGTTACTTTTCAACCAGTGATTAAGCCAAAAATTATGTTTGTTGGTGAATACTTTGGCTATGATAGTGATTCACCCAAAATAATTGTTGACAGAGGTAAGCCTTGGGTAGATCCTGATGGCAATGTTTACACTCCTCCAGACAAAATTAGTAAGCAGACTGGCCAAGTAATGCAAACTTTTGATCCAATTGTTCCTGGAGCTAAAGTTAGAGAAGGTGACGTTTATAAGCTCAAAACCTTATGGAAAAAAAGAACTTATTCTACATTAGCCCATCTGGTTGGTGCAGAAGCTTTGAGTTTTGATAAAGATGATTTGAAAATTCCTTTCAATTCAATAGCTCAAAAATTAGATGAAAAGAGTATTATCTATACTTATTCTGGCTGTAGCACATCAAATAATTTCTGTAAAGCCAAAAAAATGATTGAAAATAGTGTAGATTTTGAATTACAAGCAAATCTTGATAATCCAGAATATAGCAAAATGATTGTCAACGATGATAAAAGAAAATGTATTCGTGCAATTGATTCTGCAATTTTGCATTACAAATTACAAAATGCGCTTAAACAAGCAAGGCAAGAATTTATTGGTAAAGCTGGTTTTGATAGACAAACTATCAAAGAACATCATGATTATGTTCAAAGCATAAAGAACAACATAGATAATGGTTCAAGAATAATCTTAAGTCCTAATGCATCGCAAGAACAAAAGATGTCAGCTCAAAAAATGATAGAAGCTAATCAAAGAGACTTAATTACTTTAGAAAATTCACCTTTAAGAACATTCAAAACAAGAATTGATGAAATTTTAGCTGAAAGACAACACGCTGAAAAATTACAACAATTTGAAGAACTCAAGAATGCAATTGAAAGTGGAAGAATTTCAAGTGACTTAGGTGAATTGAGAAGATTCTTAACAGAAATTGATGAGGGTATTTTTGGATTCGTTCCAGACCCAGAAAAATTATAATATGGGAATTTACACATCTGATCACATAGGGAAATGGTACTGGCTTAGATATGGCAATAATATCATACTTGCTGAAGAATTTTCTACGGAGCTTTCAAGAAGCGTATCTAACAAGCAATTAATTCAAGGAGATGCTGGTACTCACGTAATGTCTGTCAATGGTAAAACAATGACAAGCACATTAAGTTCAGATGTTTTGATTGAAATACCTCAAGGTAATTATAACTTAGATAATCCAGTTCCAAAAGTTGTAATCCCACCTTATAATCCTGGTTACAAAGATGTTTTAGATCTTTTGATTGATGATTTTGCTCTTATCAGATCTAATCTTTTCAATCCAAATTTTTGGTTTATGCAACCAAGAAATCTTTTAACTTCAGCGTCTTTGCAAATTGGTAGTTCAGTAAGATGTACATTAAATTATAACGCTTATTATGATCAATTATTTCAACTAATACAATTTGCTGATGCATTTCCAGATAATTATGATTTTTTGGCAAGAGTAGCGAAAAACTATGATTGTAGATTTTATGCCACAAATGAGTATGATCAGTTATTAAAAGTTTTGTCTGGAAATATAAATATCAGCATTAACTATACTAAAATGTATCTTGCAGGCACCGAGTCAGAATATCCTATTTACTCGCCACAAGGATATGAGGTTTCTGGATCTATCACCGTACCAGCAAGAAGTTGGAACACTTTAAGAGATCTGTACAACTCAAAAGTAATTACATACACAAACTTTTCTTTACTTGTTGGAAATAGATATTTAAGATTAGGCCAAGCGGTAATAGAAGACAAAATGAATTTATCTATGGGTGATAATTTAATGACAGCAGAAATTTCATTCAAGGGATACGGAAGACTCTAATGCCTATTTTATCTGCTGAATTATTAGCAAATTATTACGCAATTACATTAAATGGGAAGACATATATTCTTGATTCTTGGAATGAAAATTTACAGCAAGATGTTCAAGATAAATCTTTCATTCAGGGAGATATTGCAAATAGAATAATAGAAGTCAGCAACCCTCTGCATCAAGCTACTATGTCTGGACCTATTTTGTTATTAAAAGATCTTGATGCTGAATTAAAAGTTGTTGAAAATCCTTATATTAATGTAAATGATGCTAATAAGAATTTACCACCCTATGGTATTTATGATATTTTTGATTTAATTATTGAAAATTTAAATATCGTATCAAGACCAATTACTGAAGTGACTGATTTGCCATTTTTTATCGATAATGGATCAATTGCTTTAAACTTTTCAGATGTAAATTCAACTTTGACATTAACAAGTATCTATCCACAGGGATTTGAAAGGACTCAAAGTTTAGGTTTTACAAAATCGACTGCTGAAAAAAACTTTGAAGAAGCTAGAATATTAGGAAGAACAGTTAAGTTTTGGGATTTTAGATTTAGAATATTTGGTGATTTTTATGCTCTTACTCAAGCTAATATTAATATAAGAGTAGTCAGTGATAAAAAAACAAACATTGGCAATAATTATCACAATGGAAATACCAACCCAGACTTTGTTATTACAGGTTATTCGATTTCTGGAGATGCAGTAATTTCAATACCACCATTTCAATTTGAAAATTTTAGATTATATCAAGCACCTGGAAGTTTCAATGTATTTCAGAATTCTATTGGTATTGGTCTTATTGATTCTTACAGGGGACATAGATACATTGATTTTGGTAATTATTTAATTTTACCAAGAATTGAATTAGATATGCGATCAAACCAAATGACAAGTGCTAGAATTAGTTTCAATACATTTGTAAGAAGATCTTACTAGCAACCTGTACAAATTTGGTATGCAAGATTTTTTAAAATTTCATCTTTCTTGCGAAGATGAAAAGAAATATGAAGAATTACCAGATAATACACTTATTTTATCATTTACAATTCCAGGTAGACCATCTACCAAGAAAACTTCTCAAAGAGTAGTAAGAAGAGGTAAATACACTAAGATTTTGCCATCTGCACTTTATGAAAGATATGAATTACATTGCAAAGAATATTGTGAATATTTTTGGCAAGGATTTAAATTAAGTCCTATTGATTTTGGAATTGGTATTAAACTCAAAGTTTATTTAGATTCTTGGATTGTAGGTGATGAATGTGGCTATCAGCAAGCCCACGGTGACATTATTCAAAAGCACGGAATTATTGCTGACGATATGTGGATTCATTGGATGGACAGAGATTCGCATATGATCAATTACGATAAAGAAAATCCTAGAGTTGAAGTAGAAATTTACCGTTACAGACATCCTAAAGAACAATTTAGAAATGAAAAATTAGAAAAGGAAGCAATAAAAGAAGCCAAGAAGAAGAATAAAACAATCAAGGAATAGTGTATGAGTAATATTATAATTGTGGATTTCAGAGACAACGAAGACTTTGAAAATCATCCTTATATATCATATTTGAAACAAACTCTTAATATGATTTCTTATCTTGAAGAAGCTGCCGAATTGTGGAAATTGAATGATTTCTTTGTTGAATGCGTTTCAGATTATTTGCAGATTAAAAGAGAAAGAGTATTTATAACTAGGCTTTGGGATATTCCAATAGATTTATCTTCTAGTAGAGTTGGAATTATCACTAGTCAATCTTTTTTCCCAATAATAAAGACATAAAAAAAAGCAGACTGAAAAGTCTGCTTTTTTAGGTATTGTCTAATTAAGCGTTAGGAACAATAAAGTGTGGTTCTGTATCAGTGATTGTGAACTCGCCAGAAACACCGAGAGGCTCAACAATTTCCTTCATACGCTCTTGAAGCGCTGATGTGTTCTCAGTAAGTGCTTCATTGATAGCATTCAATTGCTGTTGTGCTTGCTGAAGCTGTGCTGCATACTGTTGTGCAACATTTACAAACTCAAGAACATCAGACTTCTGTGCCTTAAGCTCGAGCAATGACTGGCGCATAGAAACTAACTCAAGATACTCATCGTGAGAGATTGCTGGCTGCTCTTCACTAACAACTGCTGTAACGTCTGTAGACTCGTCCATTTGATATATATCCTTTTGATCCCTTGATCTATATTATGATACCCAATAAATTGTATTTGTCAACCCTTGATATCTGAAAGTTAACAAGGTATCATCCAAATATCTTTATACAATAAAGGCAAGAAATGAAAACAATTTTTTTAAGCCCATCAGATCTAGCATTTTTATTTGATGATAGTCCTTGGGGATTTTATCAGAAGTATAATCTAGGCATCAAGCGGCCTCCAGTAATTATTCCACGCATCTTTACAGTCATTGATGTATTAACAAAAGTTTGCTGCGAAGACAAGAATATGAAGGAATTTGATCCATCTTTTCCTGACGCAATGTTGACTGGAGCAGATCAATGGGTTAAAAGTAAACCTATCATAAACACTGATTTTCCTGATGTTGAAGTTATTCTTCGTGGAAAAATAGATGGTGTTTTGAAATTTGCTGATGGAACTCATTCAATAATTGATTTTAAAACTTGTGAAATTCAAGAAAAAACTTTGCAGAAATATGTTCGTCAATTATCTTGCTACAGTTATGCTATGGCAAATCCAAATTCTGAATCAGATTATTCTGTAAAAATCAATGACAAAATTGGTTTATTTGTGTATGAGCCAAGTAAGTTCACAATTGCTGAAGATGGTTCTGCTAATCTTGGTGGTAAGTTGAAATATGTTGAGTACAATCTTGATTTGGATGAGTTTGCAGAATTTATCAAGAAACAAGTAATTCCTCTGATTGCTGGAAAAGAACCACCTCCAACAGATGACGATCCTTGCTGGGTTTACTTAAAACAATTTGGATTTGAATACGAAGAAGATTAGAGTAAGAGGGGTAATACCCTCTTATTTTTTTTGAAGGTGTTAACATTATTTTATAATAAAAATATCAATATGAATGCACAAGAATTTATTAAGATATCTTTTATTTTAGACAAATATGGATTACACAAAGAAGCTGATCATTTAACTGTAATAGCACAAAATTTAAATAGTCAAAAACCAGCTCAAACAGTTTCTATTCCTGACTTGCAAAAAAGAGTTGATTATTATTCAAAAAAAATAGCAGATTACAAAAAGCAATCTAATCCTAAAACGAAAAGTAAAATGCTTCTTTGGCTTAGTACACATATTGAAAAAAATTATTATGAGGATAATAAGTTAGACTATTCTTCATATAAAAAATTAATGACAGATCTTGGTGAATATGTTGATTTGCCCAAACAAGAAGATGCCCCAACAGTTCAACCAACTTCAAAGTTTCCTGTCACTTTAGCACCATCAAGCACTGGTAATTTCCAAAAACCTGGTGGAACTTACAATTTAGTAGAAGACAGAAATCTTGCTGGTTTACACGCAGAAAGTAACGAATATTTAGCTTCTGACAGTTTCAAACAAAGCATTGAAAAAAGAATTCAAGAAGAAGGTGGAATTGAAAAGGCTAAACAAACAGCGCCAGATCTTGCTAAAATGTACGAGGCATATAAAAGCGGAAAATATAAACAAGTTGGTGATTTAGGTCCTGCAGAATTGTATGGCACAAAATTCAAACCATATGGTCAAGAATAATGCCTAAACCAGTACACGATTTAATTAGATGATCCAGATTTTTATCCTGAAAAATCAAAGGAAGATAGAGAATCCACTGCTTGGGCAATAGCTTATTTAAATTATAATAAAAATAAGAAAAGAAAAAAGAAATCTTTCAATATGCAAGAATATCGTACAGCACAAAAACCAGATCAATAGATCTGGTTTTTTATTTATAATACTTTTATGACAAAACTTAGCCTCATTATGCTTACCAATACTGTAAATAATGATATTTACAAGATGACACAAAATGCTTTAGATTCCCTTCATAACTCAATTGGATCTGAAAATTTTAATGTAGTTCTAGTTGAATCGAATAAAGATAGAGACTGGGATTTTCAGCACGTCAACTTTTATCTTAAGCCACCTATTGATTTTAATTACAATACTTACTTAAATATCGCAATTGAAAACTGTGATTCTGAATACATTGGAATTATAAATAATGATGTAAACTTTCATAAAGATTGGTGGGTAAAAATGGAAGCTGCAATGACTAAGCACGAACTTGACACAGCTTCTCCTCGCTCACCCACTCAGCAGAATGGAATTGTCCCAAGAGCTGAAATCAAACACAGATATACACCTGAAACAATGGTAAGAATTGGTTTTGAGCTTATTATCAACTTCTGTGGTTGGTGTTGGATTATGAAAAGAGAAGTCAAAGACTGGCTTTTTCCATTAGATGAACAATTTGCATTCTTCTTTCAGGATAATGATATCATTATGAGATTGCAAGAAAAAGGCTGTAAACACGGTATGGTTGCAGCTTCTAAGGTAGATCATTATGGTCAAAGATCTCACGGAACATTCAAGAATCAAGAAGAATATATGAAAAATACATTTGCTCTTGAAAAGAATTTTATAGAAAAATGGAGGCATCGAATGTGATGCCTCCATTTTAGTTTTACTTACTTAGTAAAGATAATTCTTTCATTACGTGTTCAGCAAGTGCTTTTGTTGTATTGTATTTCTTCATATGATCCAATACTTCAGATTGGAAATACTCATAATTTTGATCAAGCCATTTAGGATCATTCTTATCGAAGAATGCAACCTTAGTCAATAATGCCTTTGGAAAACGCATCATAGTATATCTAGGACAATTCATAATATCTGGAAACAAAGGGACACATCCATTTCCCATAATTTCATAATGTCTCAAACAATCCCATCCAGCTTTAGGCATAGTAAAAGCATATTTTGAGAACATATAGTCCTGATAATATTCAGCTTCTGTATTAAAAACATATGTCTTACGATCACGAGGATCACTATGAGCAACTCGACGCTCTTTCTTTTGTCCAGCATTTACCTTGTTTGTAGGGAATGCAAAGCTGATTGGAAGAACGTGCTGCATATACTCTTGAAGATGAATTTGCTTTTGATCAGGATATAACTCACGCTTGAAGTAGACTACGCCATCCTTCAAACGCTCTTCATTGAAAGCATTAGTGTCTTCGCCATCAACAAAAATAATCTTCTTCTTATCATAATTTTCAAGAACAAGTTGAAGATGATCTTGACAACGCCAGATGCTTCCATAAACTACGTAGTCAAAATACTTATTGCGAATCTTCTTAGTAATATCTTCACGATCAGCATTGTCAGAAGGAATATTGCGGCAAATAGTAAATCCACGTCCATATTCTGTGGCTAGTTGCTCATCAGAGTAGTCTGAATAAAGATGAAATCTCTTATTACAATCAACAACATCGTCGCCAAAAAGCTCCTTGAGTCCAAGAAGCAAACAGTCATCTTGATAATCAGTTAGCCAAGGAAATTGCTCTGATCTTTGGTTTCCAGAAATATATAGAATCTTCATATAAGTATTGTACACTCCGAAGCAAAATTACGCTCTCACTTCAATTGTACATTTTACATCAACTTCATAATCAATGCAAA
>JACCDW012107052.1_pt1 | contig 10965 bp, 8 predicted proteins | sample 7449781 | NCBI WGS metagenome assembly JACCDW01 (sample SAMN15323449, study PRJNA562643) | freshwater metagenome | isolation source: river surface water | place: USA:Blue River Watershed | collected 2017-08-18
CCTTCAATGGAGGTATGTTTTCCATATAATATTTAATATAACGAAGATGTTCAGGATTGCGCGTTTCATAATAGTTCAGATTTAGGAAAATATTACTAAAGATCTTTTGAAGATTGGAGCGCATTTGAATCATTTGGGACAGATCCTGTTTGTTTAGTTTGGAAAATGCTAAGCCACGATGAATTAGATTTGCCAGGTTTGCTATACCCTCTTCATGGCGCATTACAAGTGTGAAATCACTTGCTACCATATTTCCGTGGGATAGGAACAGACTCATCCAGTCATTACTATGAATATCATCGTTCCACAAAGATAGCAGATATTTGCCCCATTTACACCTATCAAAGTACGGTTTCTTCTGCACACGATTCAAAATCTTGTATACAATCTGCATATTAAATTTGAATTTTAGTGCGTTTTCGGACCAACGTATAACCTCATCGTCATTACCCAGCTTTTCGTGCGTCAAGATCATATTAATACATAGTTGTATCTCATTGTTCCATTTTGCCGCCTTTTCAAAAAAGATAACAGCATTGTGAAGCGCATTTTCGTGATAGGCGCATACACCGCGCCATAGCCAATAGTTGTAAATATGCGAAGCGTTAATAAACATAGGCAACATATTGTCTAGGTGAAGGCGTGCTGTCTTATATTTCTTATCGGCAAATGCCACGCGAGCATGTTCAAACGCAGTTACAGCATGTTGTTTGAGTTCCAGGTAATTATTTGCTTCTTTTACAAACTTGTCTACTAGCACACGATAATCTCGTTCTGTCTGAAAATGATACGCATACCGCTCACAACGTGCGAAAAACTTTGCTGGTTCGGTTTTGTAAAGATCCAATAACGCACACGCACGCTTTACACACGCATCCACAATATGCTCATCAAATGGCAAACAATCATTGAAATATGTGCCAAGCACACCAAGTTCACTTACAATTGGTATACAACCGGCCGCACACGCTTCTGTAAGGGTGATACAACCAGTTTCATAGAAATCTGTAGGATACGCAAAAATTGCTGCGTCGCGGCAAACTGATACAAGTTCTGATTGTCCCACAGGGTCATGAACAAATGCCCGGTCATAACTACGAATGCGGTCAAAGAGTGCTAATGTGCCAGCATGATCGTCGCCACCGTATAATTTGCGGGAACCATAAACATGAAGTTCTGCCATAGGATGCGCTTCCGCAATACGCGGCCAAGCATCGGCAAGAATTGTTAGACCGCGATCTGGTTGCGATAGATAAATAAGTTTCGGTTTTTTCGCAGTAACATCAAAATCTCCTATAAATCCGGGGCTCACTCCATTCCACATTAGCATTGTGCGTTCGGACTCAATGCCATAGGTATCAATAAACTTACGACGTTGCCAATCAGAAACAAAGGCAAACGTATCAAAATCGTACAAAACGGATGCCATATCGTTCACGGCTGGCTCATTTACATTGTGAGGAATCCAGGCAACTTTCAGATTGGCCTGCACTTTTGATTCAAATATGCTCCGTACACTTTTTGATACGCCGCTGCACCACACAAGCACATCAGTCTTCACCCCGGAATTTAACCAGGCCATTGTCTGGAATTTAACTCCCCGACTTGTCTTTTCCTCTTTCAAGTTGCACAATGCAACGGTAACGTTATATCCTTTTGATGCTAATGCTTCCGCGTAGTAGCAGATTGCGGATTGGGTTCCTCCAATGCCAGATGTGTATGGAGTCTCACAGTCATACGCTGGGAGATTCATAAAATCTACAAAAAGGAACTCCATGTTTATGTTTTATCTATGTATATTTTCTGGCGTTTAGACGCACTCTTGGCTATTTTTTTTTTCGCAGCCATAAACATAAACAATGGCGAACCCCTCTGTGCAGACTGTTAAGCTACAAGATAACTTCCTGTCTGGCCGTGATTCTAGTAAGGAAGATATTATTCGCCTGCGTCTTGGTGATGATGCTAAACAAGCAAACTTGATTGAAATCGCAAAGAAAGGTTCTGACTGGAGCAGCAATGCCTACAAGATGGTGGTGGATCCTCTGGATGGAGATAGCCAGGGTACCATCAAGTTCATGGCTCCCAGTCTGACAAAGAAATTCTTCAGCGTGCCCATGAATAATGGTATTACTGCTGAGGCTAAGCTGGAGTCTGATATCCTGCAAATCACAAAGACTGCTAGTGCCGATGTTCTGTATGTGACAAGCACTGCTACTATTGCTAACCTGTATGTGACACGCATGACAGTAGACAATATGTTTGTGATTGAGGGCACACAGACAATTGTGCTGAACGTGACTGACAATAAGGTGCTGGCTGCTGTGGCTGAGATTACCCAGACTGGCACTATTGCTAACCTGCAGGTGACATCTGATGCTACTGTTGGCAATGATCTGCATGTGGTCGCTGAGGCTACAATTGGTGGAGCATTGGTTGTGACTGGAACAAGCACACTGGCAGGCAATCTGCATGTATCTGGCACAGCTCAGATCCTTGATCTGTTTATGACTGGTGACGCCACTGTGTCTTCCGACTTGGTGGTGACTGGTACTGCCAGTTTCCACGGCACTGTGTACGCTCCCAACCTGGGTGGTGGTGAGATTAGCGTGAACACTGCTCACGTGACACAGGCTCTGCGGGTGTACGGCTTTGCCAACATCACAGGCGCTGCTACTCTGCAGAGCACTCTGCAGGTGTCCGGTGCTGCTGATTTTGACAACACACTGAGTGTGTCTGGTGCTGTTGACCTGGCCAACTCACTGCTGGTGACTGGTGCTGCTACAATGCAGAGCAGCCTGAAGGTATCTGGTGTGATGGAAGTTGGTGGTAATGTGACTATGGCCAGCAATCTGACCATTAGTGGCACAGTTGCTTTCGCCAGCGATCTGGATGTGGCCGGTGATGCCACCATTCAGGGCGATTCCTACCTTGCTGGATTAATGCATGTGATGGGTGATGCGACTGCTGATAGCAACCTGTTTGTGGACTTGAACGCTACTGTGGGCCAGGATCTGTGGGTGAGTGGAATTGCTAACATCAACGGTGCTGTGACAATGGGTAGCGACCTGAATGTTGCTGGTGCTGCCAATGTGACTGGTGCTCTGACTGTGAGCGGCAGCGCCGACATTGATGGCACACTGAATGTGAGCCAGACAGCTACTTTCCAGAATGCTCTGCGCGTGGATGGCGCTGCCACCATCACTGGTGCTCTGACTGTAACTGGTGCTGCCGACTTTGAGAGCACAATGAATGTGAGCGGTGCTGTGACACTGCAGAACAACCTGAACGTTGATGGCAATGCCAACATTACAGGTGCTGCTAACGTGACTGGAAACCTGAACGTGACAGGCAACGCTGATATCAACGGCAGCCTGGATGTGAGCGCTGGTGCTAACCTGCAGAGCACACTGGCTGTGGCTAGCGTTGCTACACTGGGAAGCAGCCTGTATGTGACAGGTGGTGCTACACTGGCTGGTCTGCTGAATGTGACTGGTGCTGCCACTCTGGCCAGCAGCCTGAACGTGACTGGTGCTGCTACACTGGCCAGCAGCCTGGCCGTTGTTGGTGCAGCCAATATTACAGGTGCTGTTACTGTGAGCGGCGCCGCTGTGCTGAACAGCACACTGAGCGTTGCTAGCTCAATGACTGCCGGCGGCGATCTGTATGTGGCTGGCAAGGTTACTATGAATGACACTCTGACTGTTCAGGGTTTCGCTACACTAAATAGCAGCCTGAAGGTGTCTGGCTCTGCTACAATTGGCGGTGACTTTGATGTCTTCGGCAACTTCCTGGTGACAGGCTCTGCTGATATTCGTAGCACTCTGGAAGTGAGCGGTGCTGCAACATTTGAGAACTCTCTGTATGTGGCTGGCAATGTGACTCTGACCAGCGACCTGAATGTTGCTCAGGCTGCAACTGTGCTGTCATTGAAGGTGACTGATGATGCTGAGCTGATGAGCAATCTGACTGTGCTGGGATCAGCCATTGTTGATGATGCTCTGTATGTGACTGGCGGAGCTACACTGGGTGGTGTGCTGAATGTGAGCAGCGCTGCTACATTCCAGAACGACATTAATGTGGCTGGTGCTGCCAATGTGACAGGCAACCTGAACGTGACTGGAAACTCTGATATGGATGGTACACTGAATGTGAGCGGGGCTGCTACTCTGCAGAACAGCCTGAACGTTGCTGGTCAGCTGAACCTGACTGGCGCTGCCAACATTACAGGCGCTCTGACTGTAACTGGCGCTGCTGACCTGAAGGATACTCTTCAGGTGGCTGCTAATGCCACTATGGCAAGCGATCTGTTTGTATCTGGTAACCAGACAATCAGCCACAATCTGGTGGTGAGTGGCAGTGCTGCTATCCAGGGAACATTTGAGGTGAGTGGCAACGCCACCTTCAACGGCAGCATCATGCTGAGCGGCGGCATGGACCTGAACAACCTGTTTGTGACAAACAACATCACAGCTGGTAACAATCTGTGGATCAGCCAGGATGCTCATATTGGAGGTGACTTTGATGTAGATGGTCTGCTGGATGTTGGTAGCGATGCTACAATCCACGCCAACCTGCACGTGAGTGGCACTCAGACAATCTTTGGCAAGCTGTACGTCAGCGGTGAAGCTGATCTGGACAACACCCTGAATGTGAGCGGTGAGGCCACATTCCAGAACAATCTGTATGTGCTGGCTAATGCCGACATTAACGGAACACTGGATGTGAGCGCTGCTGCCACTCTGCAGAACAGCCTGAACGTTGCTGGCCTGCTGAACCTGACTGGTGCCGCCAACATTACTGGTGCTCTGACTGTAACTGGTGCTGCTGATCTGAAGGACACCCTGACACTGGCCAGCACAGCTACATTCGGCAGTGCTCTGCGTGTGACTGGCGATGCTACTCTGTCCGGTCTGATCAATGTGGCCAACAGCGCCACAATTGGCGGTATCCTGAACGTGACCGGTGCAGCCACACTGGCTAGCAGCCTGATTGTGAGCAGCACTGCCACAATTGCTGGTCTGCTGAATGTGAGCAGTAATGCTACATTCGGTGCTAATCTGTTTGTTTCTGGCTTCGCCACAGTGAGTAACGATCTGTTTGTGACTGGCACAGTGACAATCGTTGGTGACATGTATGTGGATGAGATTAGCGCAACAAGCTTCGCCACCACATCCGATAAGCGCCTGAAGAAGGATGTGGAGGAGATCGCCGATGCGTTGGCCACAGTGAAGGCCCTGCGCCCTGTGCTGTACAACTGGATTGACCACGCCAACCTGAATCCCGAGGTGAAGGAAGTTGGTTTCCTGGCCCAGGAAGTGGAGGCTGTGATCCCCAACATCATCAGCACTGCCGATGATGAGATGAACACTAAGCGTGTGGCATACGATCGTCTGTCTGCTGTGCTGGTCGCCGCTGTCAAGGAACAGGCCGCCATCATTGAGGCCCTGGCTGCTCGTGTGGCTGCTCTGGAGGCCAAGTAAACAATATAGTTCTTTTTACCTAATACATTGTATTAGTAGAAAAGTAATGAAACATTTCAACACAATTATTGTTGGCGGGGGCTTAGCAGGATTAACCGTGGCTGAAGCGTTAGGTGAAAAGGCATGTGTATTAGAACGCTATCCCGCTTTTGGTGGACGTGTTGTAACCCATCGCGATGACGGGCTTCAATACGAAATTGGTGCTGGTCGCATTTACAAGGACCATATCCACGTAAACAAACTTGTGAAGCGATTTAAATTAAACACATTCCCGATCAGCACACAATCTGTATACAATAATGAATCAAACCCCTTCCTTGCATTATTTACTCCAATACGAACAGTGTTAGAAACACTGCCCCAAAAGGTACTTGGAGAACATACAATCGCTGAATTAGTTCCATCCACATACCATCCAATCTTCAAAATGTATCCGTATTGGGCTGAACTGTTTTTACTGCGTGCTGACGTAGCACTTCCTTTGTTCAAAAAGGGCGAAACAATGGGTGCTACTGGATCAAGCGACTATTATGGAGTTGTGGAAGGGTTGGATGCTATTACATCCAAACTAGCAGAAGCTGCTAAAAAAGCCGGTGCGACCTTACACAATCGCCATCGTGTACACGATGTTTTACGAAAAGGACCAGTGTTTGAAGTAAAAGGGGATTATGGAAAAAAAGCCGAAGCAAAACCATTTACATACACATGTGATCGTATTGTTATAGCAACGTGTCGGTGTTCTTTGTCTGATTTTTCAGTTCTAAAGGGTGCTCCACTGCTAAAACAGCTTGCTACTAGCCCCTTAACACGCATTTATGCAACATATCCCAAGCAGGAAGGCGCTGTCTGGTTTGCAGATATGGAAAAAGTAGTCGTAGACAATCCATTGCGCTACATTATACCAATCAACCCTGACAAAGGGCTTATAATGATCAGCTATACAGATGGCCCCGACACTGAGTATTGGGAACAATACAAGTCGGATGACGATCTGAAAGCCGCGATCATGAAACATGTGCGTGCCACATTTCCTGAAAAAACTATACCAGAACCGACCTTTATAAAAAAACATGTATGGCCCAGTGGATGCACCTATTGGTTACCAGGGGCGTATGATCCGGTAAAGGCAAGCCGTGCTGCTCACAATCCGGCGGATGGGGTTTACGTTGTAGGAGAATCTATTAGTATGAATCAGGCATGGATGGAAGGGGCTCTTGAATCAGCGGAAACATTGTTACGTATAATTAGAGTATGAACTATTTATACATTTTGCTCATAGCACTCGTTCTGTTTTTACTCTATACAGTACCATTACGCGGTTTTGAACTGGTAGACATTAGTTATATTAATATGGATAAGGATGCCGATCGTCGTGCGTTTATGGAATCTCAGTTGTCACAGTTACAGGTTCCGTTTCGTAGGTGGCCGGGCACAGACGGGTCAAAACTTACAACCGACATATTACGACAGGAACATGTAGGAAGTCCAAGTTTTGCCATTCGTCATAAAAGCTGGGATGGGAAGCTTCGTAATACAGGTGTTATTGGATGCTGGTTGAGTCATAAAAAACTGTTACAGTATTTATCATCCTTGCCACACCATGAAAACGCCATGCATTTAATCATAGAGGATGACATACATATTCCTTCCAATTTAATTACAGAACACTGGCGCACCCTACAATCGCATATACCACGTAATGCCGATATTGTCTATTTTGGAATTACAAATCCGATTGTGGAATATCCTGTTTCTAATAGGTTGGCTAAACTTAAACCCGGCGATGGCAATTGGGGCACATACGCATACGCTGTGCGCCATGGATCGTTGCTAACCAAAATACTTCCGTGTTTAGAGTTTTTCCGTGATCCTATTGACAATCAATACGATCAGTGTTTTGACAATTTGAATGCCTACGCTGCTACACCAAATATTTTGAATGCAGATAGTGAGTTTCAGGAAAAGTCATCAATAGATAAAGCTCTATAGATGTAGAGGGGTATGCCAGCGCAGCAAACAAAGTTCTTTATAATTGTTGCTGTTTTGATTGGAGCAATCATTACAGCAATGTATGGAGTTCAGGGGTATATTTTACGTCGTAGACCACATGTAAAAGATATCTGGATCATTAATTTAGATAAGGATAAGGAACGTCTTGACAGCGTATTAGGACAAACAAAACATATTTCAGATATTGTTCATCGTTGGCCTGCTGTTTATGGAAAAGATTTAAAACGAGAAACGATTCGTGAAGAAGGAATTGGGTATGCTATGACACGCACAGGGGTTCAGAAGGATGATTTAGCGGGCGTTTTGCGAAATGCCGGTGTTGTTGGATGTTATCTGTCGCACAAACGGTTACTTCAGCATCTTGCGACGTTAGATGTCCCAGAATATTACGGGCATTTAATCTTGGAAGATGATGTTAAATTGCCAGCCGATTTCTTAAAGCCTGGTGATACCTGGCATGGCCTGTATACTAAAATACCGACAGATTGGGATATTGTGTATTTTGATATAACCCAACCTGTAGGAAAACCAGTTGGACCTGGTATTTTACGACTGCGCACATCGCACGGTGGCGAAGGAAACTGGGGCACACATGCATATATGGTTCGCCATAGTTCTATTCAATCCAAGATTCTTCCGTTTTTGGAGCTTATGAATGACGCAATAGATGAGCAATACAATTTGAAGTTTGATACTTGGAATGTGTATGCGTTGTCTCCAGGATTGATTGTTCCGCACGAAACACATAGTAAAAATTCTAGTTTACTAAAAATGAATGTGGGTGCTGAGGATACGGCTGTGCTTTCATACTGATTTTTTAGCAATAGCCCAATGAAAGTCTTTCGTATGATAGCGAGACCCTTTCTTACAAAATAATATGTCTACCTGTGCCAATACAGGTCCAATATATGATAAATCTGCTATATCAAATAGCACAAACCCATGCGTATCCATGAATTTTAGAACATCGTAAATAAGGGGGGACCCTTCATTCAGACTTGCGATGCTTGCTTCAAGCATCACAATATCAGCACTACATAAACATGCAGGCGCTCCTTCTAAAATTAGGAGTTCTGCGCCTTGAACATCCAGCTTTATAAAATCTGGCAGCGGGATTTCTTTTTCATGAACAATAGTATCAAGTCGTTTCATAAGACGTTCCTCTTTTTCACACACTCCATCATCAAAATAAATGGACTTTTCTCGAAAAATAGAATTGCCGGTAGCTTCTACAGTTGTATCTTTGTAATAGGTTACAATTTTACCATCTTCATTACCAAGGAGACATATTGTAGGATTGTCAAGCAAATGCGGTAGCTTATCTGTATTTGCCTCAAACTGATAGTAGGTTGCTGCGGGATATATAGTTTTACATTGTTCAGTCCATTTGCCTGTATGGGCTCCAATATCAAAAATAACACGTGGGTTGAACTTATAATGCCGTTTTAGTACATCAATTCGTGCAAACATACTGCTAAGTATGTTTGAATTGTTTCTTTTAGACCTCGCGGTGCCGCTAACGCAGTGAAGCAGCACCACGAGCCAGTTCATCCGCTAGCGCATTTCCAAGGCTCAACGGATCCTCACGTCCAGTATGACCCCGCACATGAATCAATTCCATCTGATCTTTGTTAGAATTGTATAATTCATACATAGGTGTAATAAGATCAGCATGGAGCACAGGTTTCTTATCGGCCTTTTTCCATCCGTTAGCAGCCCATGTAGGCCCCCAAGTTTGTAGGCAATCCAGCGCATATTTTGAGTCCGTGTAAATTTTTACAGAAGATTCTCCACTTTCCGCAGCATAGTTCATGGCATACCGAAGTGCTAGCAGTTCCGCACGTTGATTTGTTTGCGGCTCCTCCGCTAAAACACGATCACTAAATGTATGAATCACAGCTCCTCCACGTTTTACAGCAACTCCGTATCCAGCACGTGCTCCATCACGCCCATTGCTTAGTGAAGATCCGTCACAGAAGATGGAGAGTGTTGGATCAGTCCAACCGCAATCTATCGCAAGCCGTGCTTTCGCAATTAAATCCGCAATACTTGGGTCATTACATGCCGATTCCCCATTTCCATGATTCATTTCTGAAAGTATAAATCGGCTTGTCATATCCGCATATTTTCCTTCCATTGTGCCACTTTTTAGGGTGGCGTAATTGCGAAGCCAGTCAATACAGATTTTAGGATCCATGTTTAGTTTGATACATAAACACAAAATCTGCTTCATTTTTTTCTAAAGCCACTAATAAAATGGAAGGCAACGCAAAGCAACTGTTCCATGTGCTGGGTGTAGCACCCCTTTTCCTATACATCGGCTACGCACGGGAAAATGTACCCGATGCGTTGTTCAATGTTCTTGGCGCAGTTGGTTTTGCAATCCTGGCATACCACACATATTTAGCATATGGCAAATTAAAGGAGAATAAAAGTGCGTGGGTCAATTGGATTCATATTTTCTTAGTGGCACCCTTACTAATCCTGTTGGCGTACTTAAAAAAAGACGCAAGTCGCCGTTATTTTGAAATGCTTCTTCTATTAGGCTTCTCCGCACTTGGATACCACATATTTTACTTAATGCGTGAAATTGTAATTAGTTGATCAGTGGTCGCACGACTTTCAAAGCAACTGATCGCATGATACAGATAGGCGCTAGATGACGCAAACGTTTTGCTACATCCAACGCAATCACTAGTCTTGGAGTATGTTGGAATCCATGTTTTACAATGTGTCCGAGCGTAGTGAATAAGTAGATTTGCCTTTGTGTGTGTTGTGTGGTCACACTCAGGGCAATCGTGCTTTACACTTGCATACGGATTTTCCATTCCCTCAGGATGGGGACTGTCTGGATGGACAGTTGCGTAGTGATGAAGCCATCCTGATTTCTGCATAAACTTTGGCGCATCCGTACACAGCTTACAACTATACTTCAGATCGTTTTCATGGTTCTTCTTCAAATGATAATACATTGTATTCTGCTTTTCGCACACTTTCGCACAATGCGGGCATACATAATGCCCATCGGCATTACGAATGTACTTGGAATCAGAAGCAGACATAGTGGTTACACTGTGTGTGTAACTGGGTGCACTTTTTTCAATTTTTTTGCCAAGGTCTAAACCTTTACGCTAAGGAAATAGCAAAATGCCACGCATAGCAATCCTTACATTTTGTGTAGGTGCTGACTACAAAAAGGCTATGGAGCCCGGCCTGGCCTCCAAACGTGCTTACGCTGCGAAACATGGTTACGATTTTCACTGCGGTGGCGAAGATGTATGGGATCGTTCCAAGCCGATCCCCTGGTCCAAGTTCCATTATATTCTGAAATATCTGGACAGTTACGATTATATTTTCTGGTCCGACGCCGACGCAATTATACTGAATCAGGATCTTGCGTTGGAAACACAGGTATTACCATTACTGCCAACAGAGAAAGATATAGTATGGACCTTTGATGCCTGTAATCATTACA
>JACCDW010037873.1_pt1 | contig 10964 bp, 3 predicted proteins | sample 7449781 | NCBI WGS metagenome assembly JACCDW01 (sample SAMN15323449, study PRJNA562643) | freshwater metagenome | isolation source: river surface water | place: USA:Blue River Watershed | collected 2017-08-18
AGCAGTTATCAACTAAATGTGGGCAGTGCCGCAGGTGCCAGCGTGTTGCGTGAGACACTGAAGCCCTTCCCCTATCAGCCGGGCAAGAGCCAACTCACACTCAACACATTCTGCATGAACACACCCAAGACCAACCTGCGTCAGCGTGTGGGCTTATTTGATGCCAATGATGGTGTGTTCTTTGAGAATGATGGCACATACAATTACTTTGTTATTCGCTCAGGATCAACTGGTGTAGAAGAACGAGTGAGACAGGATGCCTGGAATGTAGACCAACTAAATGGCACCGGTCCTGTGACTAATCCATCTGGCATCACATTGTATCCAGACCGCACACAGATTATGTTTGCTGATGTTGAGTGGTTGGGCGTGGGTAGTGTGCGTGTGGGATTTGTGATAAATGGTGCTTATGTCATTTGCCATGTATTCAACCACGCTAACCAGGCAGGCAACACCAAAGTGTATATGACCACAGCCACATTGCCCATCAGATATGAAATCACTAACACTGGTGCTACCAGTGGCAATAGCATGATGACACAGATTTGTAGTTCGGTTATTAGCGAAGGTGGCTTCCAGTTATCGGGATCGGGTAATCCACGAGCAGCCTCACACTTGATAGGTGCTCCAGTGAGATTGCCCAATGACCAGAGTTTCAAACCAGTTATCTCTATAAGATTGAAAAGCACCAACTTAAATGCTGTGGTTATACCCATTAACTATTCATTAGTGCCCGTGGCTGGAAGTATGTTCCAGTACCGAGTGTATAAAAAAGCCGTCACTAGCGGTGGCACTTGGACCAGTTCAGCCGCTGACAGTTCAGTAGAATACAATCTAGCACCCACAGCGTTAGTAAGTGGTGATATCGCTGAACAGACATTCTTGAATAGTACCAATCAAAGCACTGGTGCACCCACTCAAGAAGCATTCACTTTTGAATATCAACTGGAAAGAGAACCATTCACTGGCGTTGCTTATGAATATTGTATCACCATGGCCACCACTGGTACCAACCAGGATGTGTATGCCAGTATTGAGTGGCAGGAGATTACCTAAATGGACTTGATGGAAATCATGAAAACCATCAAGGAAGATTGGGCACTGCTGGTGTTCTTCTTTACTCTGGGCGGCTGCTGGTGGCAGGGCAAGGCCTGGTTTGATCGTGTGAATCGCACTCTGGCCAATGTAAATACCCAGCATTCTGCACAAAATCAATTGCTTGAAACCATATGTGATCGTACCGAACGCCTGGACGAGCGTGTGGCACGCATGGATGAAACACTGCAGGAAGTACATGATAAGGTTCATGAACAAGAAATCAAGCTGGCAGTACTAGAGAGCAAAACTAATCGTGGTGCTCGTGCCGCTAAGGCCTAAAGTTAGTAGCGTATTGTACTGACTAGTAAATATAGCTATGACTATATCATTTACAAATGTAACTCTCAACGATATTACTGCTGAAGGAGAGGCTGCTGTTCTTCCAGGCCAAGTTGAATTTACAACACCAGGTTCATATACATGGACTGCTCCCACAGGCGTTACTAGTGTATGTGTGGTTTGTGTGGGTGGTGGCGGTGCTGGGGGAGTTTCAAAGGATGCAGGGTCTACTAGAATTCAAGGTGGTGCGGGTGGCGGTCTGGGTTGGAAAAATAATATCTCTGTAACACCCGGGCAAAGTTACACTGTTGTGGTAGGGGCTGGTGCACCCGGTGCTGTCACTGGTACTAGTATCAGTAGTGATGCACTACCTGGTAGTAATGGCGGTGATAGTTATTTTGATAGTCCTGGCCTTGTGGCTGGTGGCGGTGGCACTAGTGCATACTCCTTTAGTTCTGCTGTGGTATCGGGTGGTGGATACGTGGGAGATGGTGGCGGCAATGGGGGCGAGGGAGGCTACGGAAATACATATAGCGGTTCGACCATCAATGGTGGTGGTGGAGCTGGCGGATACACTGGTAATGGTGGAAATGCAGGCGGAGGATCTCAGGGTGCAACACCACAGCCGGGCAGCGGAGGCGGTGGTGGTGGAGGCGGACTATCTTCTCAGGGATTTAATGCACCAAACGGCCGCGGAGGCGGCGGAGGCGGAGTTGGAATTTACGGTCAGGGCAACAACGGTGCTGCCGGCAGTAATCTGGGGCCATTTGATAATTACGGAGATCCCGGTGGAGGTGGCTCAGGCGGAGAAAATGGTCTAGTTCAACCTGATCGTTCAGTTAGCAGTCAAGGTGGTGGATTATATGGTGGTGGGGGCGGTGGCTCTGGTAACCCCACTACTAGTGCTATTCGCAGATCCCCCACTGGAGGCAATGGTGCAGTACGCATTATTTGGGCTGGCAACCGTGAAGGGGATGTATCTCGCTCCTTCCCCAGTACAAATACAGGAAACCTATAGATATTTAATGATAAATTAAGTCAAGATTTGCTGGAATTCTAGCAATATTATGTTTTGACTTTATCAAACTCGTAGTCGTGTCAGATCATTAGATAAATAGTGGTATGACCACCAGAATAGCCAGCACCAACATTCAGAGTAACACAATTCTGACCACTAACCTTGCTCAGAGCACGATTGATGCACTGCAGGGTAGCACAGTTCCCACAATCACACAAATACAAATTACTACTAGTGGGTATGTAGTCAAAGATGACACAGCCGTGAGTACCAGTGGTGGTTATATCAAGATTACGGGTACTAACTTTACTGCTGGTTCGCAAGTTGTGATAGGTAGTACACCTGCAACCAGCGTGGGTTTTGTAAATAGCACCACTCTGAATGTGCAAGTGCCAGCCTTGGCAGCTGGCACATATGTGGTTTATGTGACCATAAACACTGGCAGTGTGGCGATCATTGTCAACGGATTGACCTATAGTGGTGATCCCACATGGGTCACTGGCAGTACATTATCTAGCAGTCAAGTGGACGCTGCAATCAGCATACAATTGAGTGCCACTGGCGATGCACCAGTTACATATGCACTACAAGCGGGCAGTAGTTTGCCCGCCGGATTGACCCTAACCAGTAGTGGTTTGTTGAGTGGCACAGTGACTGGAATCACAGTTGAAACCACTTATAACTTTACTATAGAAGCCATTGATGCTCAGGCTCAGGAAAGTCCTAGAACATTTAGTATTACAATAGTTGCCAATGATCAGTTTTTTGAAAATGTAACCACATTGTTGAGTGCTAACAATCCTACAAGTACATTTATCACAGATGCTAGTACCAACAACTTTGCTGTTACTGTGTTTGGCGACACTAGACCCAACAACTTTGGCCCATACACACCGGGATATTATAGTGGTTATTTTGATGGCAATGGAGATTATTTGACCACTACATTTACCTCTGCTGGTTCTTCTGATTTTTGTTTTGAATGTTGGGCGTTCATTAGTAATGTAACATCTAACCGCTATATATTTTCACAATCTAACGCCGTTGTTGGTAGTAATGCAGATATAGCATTTGCAGTTTTAGTAACATCTGCATCAAAAGCTGCATTTTACTGGAATTTCAATACTACACAAACTAGCGTTAGTAGCACCAATAATGTGAATTTGGATCAATGGAACCATATAGCTGCCGTGAGAAGCGGTTCTACATTTACGATTTATGTGAATGGCACAGGAACATCAACTACCTCTTCCGGAACTATAAATGTTCTCAGTAGCACTCCTAGAAATTATATTGGTTATTTTACACCTGAGGGAAATTCTACAGCTATGATTGGATATATGTCTAATCTTCGTTTAGTTATAGGATCTCCGGTTTATACTAGTAACTTTACTCCAAGCACATCTCCATTAACTGCTATTGCCAACACCACTTTGCTAACATGTCAGAGTAATAGGTTTATTGATAATAGCACAAATAATTTTACTATTACACGATTTGGTGATACATTGATATCAGGCTTTGATCCATTTGCACCCCTCAGTGCCTACAGTACTTATGGTTCGGGATATTTTGATGGCACTACTGATTACTTGTCGCTAAGTCAACAAACTGCATTATCTTTTGGAACAGGAGACTTTACTGTCGAAGCATGGGTATATCCAACTGCCAATCCATCGTCTTTTTGGTCAATAATAGATGCTAGAGGATCAGCGATTGCCGCTCCCTGGGCAGCTGGTTTACGATTGATATCTGGCAATTTAAGAATAGAGTTTTATGGTGGTACATCAATACAAGGTTCTATTAATGTTCCGTTAAACTCCTGGACGCATGTTGCATTTGCACGATCAGGAACTACATTAAGGGGTTTTGTAAATGGCGTCGTAGATATTAACACCACAATGTCCACAAACCTGAATATTGCTGCCGGCACACAAGTTATCGGAGCAATAATAGACCCAACATATAATACAGGTTATTTAACAGATGTTCGTGTAGTAAAAGGCACCGCAGTTTACACCTCAGCATTCACTCCACCAGCTGCACCTCTCACAGCAGTAGCCAACACTCAACTATTAACATTACAAAACAACCAGCCTAACAACAATAATATGTTCTTGGATAACAGTAGCAGTAATCTACTAGCGACCAGAGTAGGCAATGCAACTCAGGGTAGTTTTAATCCCTATGCTGGAGTTTACAGTGTATATTTGCCCAACTCTGGCGTTATGAATGCACAAAGCACCAGTGGTGCATACGTAAGCATATCAAACAACACCGGTTATGATTTGGGCACAGGTGATTTCACAATGGAAGGCTGGATATATCCACTGAGCTTGCCCAGTAGTGACAATTGGCCCGCCAGCTGGTTCCAAACCAGCAGTTTGTTCGGGCGTGGGACTCCCAATTTAGGTGACGGTTATAACTTAATACTGGGCGCAACAAAACTTATATTTCAAAATAATGATTCACAAATCGCCAATGGTAATCACAACATCACCGTAAATCAATGGTATCATGTGGCTGCATGCCGTAGTTCAGGAACTCTAAGATTGTTTGTTAATGGTACACAAGTTGCAACTGCTAGTTTCAGTGGTAGCGTAGGTGGTGGAAGCAACTGGTATATTGGAACTGAAACAGGTCAGGGTGCATACTTCAATGGTTTCATAAGTAACCTCAGATTATTAAAAGGCACGGCCCTGTACACTACTAGTTCATTCACAGTGCCAATTTCGCCCTTATTGCCAATAACAAATACCACATTGCTCACATGTACTGACAATCGTTTAGTAGACGATAGTGCCAACGCACCAACAGTTACTGGTGTTAACACCCCATACATCACCCGCTTTACTCCTTTCTCTCCGCAGACGCAAGCAACTGTGACAACCTATAGTAATTACTTTACTAGTAGTCGTTTGAGTGTGGCTGATGCTACTCCTCTAAATTTAGCAGGTGGCGTCTACACAATAGAAGCATGGATTTATCCATATGGTGATTACACTAATTGGAATAATATAATCACAAAAAGAACTAGCGGTACCACATCTACTGCTTGGCAACTTGCGTTACAACAATCAACTGGCTATCTGGCTTTTTATAATGGTACGATTTACGCATCATCATCAACTCCTATAGCCAGAACCTGGAACCATGTGGCCGGTGTATATGACGGGACCAATATAAATCTTTACTTAAATGGTTCCCGAGTTTTGCAAACAGCAGTTAGTAATACTAATGTGGCAACTAGTGTTACTATTGGTGCATTGGCAAATGGTGAAGAAACTTTTATAGGATTAATATCAAATCTAAGAATTACCAAAGGTGGCCAACTTTACACTGGTACTACATACACAGTGCCCACAGCACCTCTTACAACATCAGTAAGTTCAGGTACTGTATCATTATTAACTTGTCAAAGCACAACATTAATAGACAATAGTGTCAACGCATATGCTATCACTCGCACAGGAACTGTATATTCAGTATTACAAAATCCCAATGGATTTACTAACCCCAGTGTAAGTGCTTACACACCTGCGGTGTATGGTGGTGCATTATATTTTGATGGAAATGGTGACAATTTAACTTTCCCGGATAATGATGCATTTGAAATAGGCAGTGGTCAGTTTACAATAGAGTGTTGGGTTTATCCTGCATCCTTAAAGGGCTATCAAGGTGTTTTAGGAAAAACGGGTGCAGCAGATATAAATGGTTGGAACTTGTATTTTGAAACTAATAACTCCATAAACTTTGTTTCAGCAAACGGTGGCGGATCATGGACCATTTCACTAAACGGTGGAACATCAGTCCCTGCAGGGCAATGGAATCACATCGCTGTAACAAAAGACTCAAGCAATGTCTATAGAATGTTTGTGAACGGGGTGCAAGTAGCCACAACTACAAACGCATTTACTACCAACCAAACATCTGGTTTATTCTACATAGGCAAGTGGCCTTATTTCCCCGGCTATGCTAATACCATGGACTTTGGTGGATATATAAGTGATGTAAGAATTGTCAAAGGACAATCATTATATACTGATAACTTTGTACCATCTAGTGCTCCCTTGACCGCAGTTGTCAATAGTACTTTATTGGTAAACGGAACTAGTGCAGCCGTATATGACAGTAGCATGAACACAAGAATAGAAACAGTAGGTACTGCATTTGCTACTACAGTTCAAAAGAAATACGGTAACAGTAGCATATATCTTGATGGATCTGCTGATTATCTATCACTTGCGAAAAATCCCTTAATTCAGTTTAATACAGCCAATTTCACAATAGAATGTTGGACTTATTTGATTTCAAGAGTTTCAAACTTTCCTTGTATATGGAGTAACTACAGTAGTTTTACAACAGGAAGTTTGAGTTTGTTTGCAGGCCATAATAGTGCGAATACTTCTAGATACCAGCTGGCAGTAAATGGAGCAGGATTCCCCAGTATTCAAAGCACCACATCTATTGTATACAACACTTGGGTTCATTTGGCTGTAGTAAGAAATAATGGTGTTATAACTCTGTATATAAACGGTGTTGCAGATGGAACTTTTTCTTTCTCAAGTGCATTAAATGGTGTTGGAGATAACTTCACCATTGGGTATTCTGCTGATGAAGCAAGTACAAGTTTATATGGATATATAGACGACCTACGAATAACAAACGGTATAGCACGTTATACCAGCAACTTTACACCACCCACTAGCCCAGTAATACAGTTCTAGGACATTTTTCAGATAAATACTCACATATTGTGAGTATTACTGCTTATGCCAACCTATATTGACCTTACCAACCTCAGCCCTGCTACTATCACAGCACTGAGTTCAACTGCCCCCACTATTACACAAGTTCAGATTACCACTAGCGGTTATGTTGTAAAAGACGATACTGCTGTGAGTACCAGTGGCGGTTACATCAAGATTACGGGTACTAATTTTACTGCTGGAACTCAGGTGGTCATAGGCAGTGTGACAGCCACCAGTGTGACTTTTGTGAACAGCACAACTTTAAATGTGCAAGTACCCGCACAAGCAGCCGGAACATATATTGTGTATGTCACAGTGAGCAATGGTGGTGTGGCAATATTAGTAAACGGTTTAACATACAGTGGTGATCCCACATGGGTAACAGGTAGTACATTGCCAGGTGGAACTGTTAATAGTGCAATAAGCATACAATTCAGCGCCACCGGAGATGCCCCGGTGACTTATGCATTACAGGCGGGTAGTACATTACCTCCCGGTCTAAGTTTAACTAGCGGTGGGTTATTAAGCGGTACAGTAACAGGTATTACTAGCGAAACCACTTACAATTTTACTGTTGAAGCCATAGACGGTCAGGCACAAGAAAGTCCCCGAGCATTTAGTATTACGATTACCGCAAGCGACGCTAACTTTGAATATGTCACAACATTGTTGAGTGCCAATAATCCAGCCAGCACATTCGTTAGTGATGCCAGCACAAACAATTTTGCTGTGACTGTGTTTGGTGATACTAGACCCAATAACTTTGGCCCATATACTCCAGGATATTACAGTAATTATTTTACATCTACTAATGCTCTCACTGTTCCAGACAATGCTGCCTGGGATTTGAATACTGATATAACCATTGAAGCATTCTGCTATCTAGAATCATACAACACAAGTGATCAATACTATATTGTGTCACAAGTGGCAACCGGGCAACGAGCATGGGGTTTTGGTCTGGCAAACGGAAAATTACAAATTTACTACACCACTAACGGAAGCACAGATGCGTTTGTATATTCAAACTCATTTACTGTGGTAGCAGGACAATGGTATCACTTCGCTGTTACACGTACTAGTGCTGGTGTCTACACGTTTTATGTGAACGGTGTCGCTACAGGATCAACCACTGATGCTGCTACAGTATTCACATCAAATCAACCCTTGACCATTGGTCAATTTGGTAACTTTGGTATATCAACACTGGGCTGGAAAGGCTTTATAAGTAATCTCAGATTTGTTCGCGGTTCAATTGTATACAGTGGAAACTTTACGCCAAGCACAACACCACTAACTGCTATAACAAATACAGCATTGCTCACATGTCAGAGCAATAGATTCATTGACAATAGCACAAATAATTTCACCGTTACTGTCAGCGGTAGTATGTCAGTGAGTGGTTTTGATCCATTCGCACCCAACAGTAGTTATAGTAGTTATGGTTCGGGATATTGCGGAGCAACCAGTGATTTTCTTAGAATATCACCAGCCGGCACCGACTCATTTGGTACCGGTGATTTTACAGTTGAATGCTGGCTAAATCCATTAGCAGCCACAGCAGTAAATCTGAGTCAGCCAAGTGTTACCACAAATAGTTGGGCTATACTCACATACAATGGTCAATTGTATTGGCAAGAAAACGGAGGCAACCTTGGTGGCACAGGTTACGGAACTGTTGTTCAGCAAGCATGGAATCACTTGGCAGTTTGTCGCTCGGGAACCACAATAAGATGGTTTGTTAACGGGGTACAAGTCAATAGCACCACTAATAGTTTTAACTACAGTGGTGCGCCTGCTACACGAAATATCGGACCTGCAAACGGTGGAAGCGCACCAGCATATATTTCTGATTTTAGAATAGTAAAAGGAACCGCAGTTTACACTGGAGCATTCACACCACCCGCAGCACCACTTACTGCTGTCACAAACACCAGCCTACTGACACTACAAAACAACCAGCCCAACAACAATTCAATGTTCTTGGATAGTAGTAGTAATAACTTCCTGATCACACGCAACGGCAACACCACACAGGGCAGTTTCAGTCCATATGGTGGTGGCTGGAGTAACTATTTTGATGGTAGTGGTGACTATTTGAGCTTATCTTACAACGCTGCAATCAGTATTGTCAGTGGCGATTTCACAGTTGAAATGTGGATTTATAGAACTGCTGGCAGTGCAGAACAATATCTCTGGAGTAACCGTTCAGACAACCCTGGCACAGGTTGGGAATGGCGTATCAACTCAACTAATTTAATGCAGTTTTTCTTTACTGCAGGTTCGTCACTGACCAGTGCATCCACTATACCTGTGAACACCTGGACTCATCTTGCAGTTACTCGTCAAACTAACACAGTAAGAATGTTCATCAACGGCACTCAGGATGCAACTGCAACATTCTCTAACGGCACTAGCACTTCTGCGTCTTTATTCATTGGATGGTCAACTAGCAGCGGCGGACTTTTCCAAGGTTATATGAGTAATGCTCGTCTAGTCAAGGGCACAGCAGTTTATACCAGCAATTTTACACCTAGTACTACACCACTCACACCCATCGCTAACACTAGTTTACTAACTTGTGCCGATAACAGATTTGTTGACGACAGTGCCAATAACTTCACAATAACAAGAAACGGTGATGTTAGCATACAACGCTTCAACCCATTTAACCCAGTGTTGACCACACCCACAAGTTATAGTGGTTATTTTGATGGTACCGGGGATTATTTAGAGATTCCTGCAAACTCTGCTTTTGATTTTGGATCAGGTAATTTCACAATTGAATGTTGGGCTTATATAGCTGGTAATTCAACGGCTAACTCATCCGGTAATAGAGAGGCCATACTTTTCAGTAATGATGACGATATATCTGGTGCAGTAGTTAACGGAAGTGTTTGTTTACTAATCAGCGGGAATGCATCAACCACTGGCACTGGTATTTTGTTTTATAGACGACAAACATCTGGTGCTGATGCTGAAGAATTTTTATATACTGGATCCATTGCACAAAACACATGGCATAATATTGCTGTTACAAAAAGTGGCTCAACTGTGAGAATTTTCTTGAATGGAACTCAAGTACTATCACAAACAGCCACAAACACTACATTTGGTACAAGTAGCAAAGTAAACACTATCGCCGATCGTCGGGTAACTAACTTCAGAAATGACTTAAATGGTTATATATCAAACTTACGCATAGTAAAAGGTACAGCAGTTTACACTAGCAACTTTACGCCAAGTACAACTCCCCTAACAGCCATAGCAAACACCAGTTTGTTGACATTACAAAACGCCACATTCGTAGATAACAGCACCAACAACTTCACGATCACTGCTAACGGCAACAGTGTACCCAGACAATTCAATCCATTTGGTTGGACTAATACTACTGGTAGCAGTGCAGCATATAGTGTAGCCAATTACGGCGGCAGTATGTATTTTGATGGCACTGGGGATTATTTAAATACTACGGTGCCTAATTCTCTGGGCTCTGGTGATTTTACTATTGAATGCTGGGCTTATTCTACGGGAAGTGTCACCAACAATGGTGTATTCCATCTTCACCCCACACTGTTTCCGAGTACAACTGGTGGAGTCGCTGTAGCATTTGGAGCAAGCGGTAATGGATGGTATTGGTATTGGGGCAGCACAGGTCAAGGTACAGCAACTGGGGCAGGAACTCCGGTGGCCAACACCTGGTACCATATTGCTGTTACACGATCTGGTTCTACAACACGTTTGTTTATTAATGGTGTCCAAGCTGCGAGTGCTTCGGATAGTTTTACTTACACAGGAACAAATTTATCCATTGG
>JACCDW010059215.1_pt1 | contig 10964 bp, 13 predicted proteins | sample 7449781 | NCBI WGS metagenome assembly JACCDW01 (sample SAMN15323449, study PRJNA562643) | freshwater metagenome | isolation source: river surface water | place: USA:Blue River Watershed | collected 2017-08-18
AAAAAATGTCATATTCACAAAATAATTGCCGTACTTTCCAAAATTATAATAATTATATGGAAAATCAAAGAATTATTCTTCCTAACATTTGTAGACAAAATCGCATTATTCAAGCTCAACAATGTGCTCTTCAACGTGCTCAAAATACTGTTCAAAGACGTTATACTCAAATGAGTCGTAATCCTCAAAATTTTCCTATTATTTCATCAACACAATATATTTGTTTAACACCTGAACAACAACGTCAATATAGTAATATGTGGTGGCGTCGTTATGGTTCACAAATGAGTACTGGAACAAATTTAATAGGATTTGGTGCTACTGCTATAACAGGTTCTGAAGTACCTTATACGAATTAATTTATAAAAATAATAATTAAATTTATAAATAAAAATTTTTATTTATAACTTTATTTTATTTATAACTTTATTTTATATCTTTCGTTTATATAAAAATTTTAAAAACCACCACGAAGACGTAATACAAGATGAAGTGTTGCTTCTTTTTGGATATTATAATCAGCTAATGTACGAGTATCTTCAAGTTGTTTTCCAGCAAAAATAAGACGTTGTTGATCAGGAGGAATACCTTCTTTATCTTGAATTTTTGCTTTAACGTTTTCGATTGTTTCACTTGCTTCTACATCAAGAGTAATAGTTTTACCAGTAAGAGTTTTAACGAAAATTTGCATTTTTATAAACTATACTAAATGAAGATGATATATTAAAATTAATTTCTGGAAAAATAAATAAAAATAGTTTTCTTATATTTACTTATAAAGTTACTTTTAAGACCATTTTTATTTAATTAATTTTTAATTAAAATTATTTATATTATATTTTCAACATGTAAATTTATTAATTTTTGTTTTAATATATTTTGATTTAATATATGTGGAAAATGATAAGGACTTTTTGTTAACAAATGAAATAATGTAATATCTTTTGTAATTCCGCTAAAATATAATATGTTATCAATATGCTCATTTAATTCATAATCTTTAACTTTTACATTATTTATTGTATTTATATATAAAGTAAAATTTGTTAAAAATTGTGAATTATAATTATTTAATAAATCAATTGCTTCAAAATAATTTTTATTTTGAATAAGAGCTAATATACTTTCTTTATGATTGTGTGTCATATTTTTTATAATCTATTTATAAAAAATATTTTATTTTATAAAAAGTATTTATTTAAGTAAATAAGTTAAAATATAAAAGTATAATTTTATTTAAAAAATAGATATAGTTGGAATATTAACACCATTTACTGTAAATAATGGTTTACCAGTAACCCCTTCAAAATGTGTAACAATTGAATGTACTCCTTTATGTCTAATATTATAATCATAAATTTTATAAATATGAGTTCCTTCAGGATAACTTTTATGAATAGCTATATGTCCAACTTTAATAGTACAATTGTCAAAAGCATATTGAATATTATATCTTCTAAAATAAGGAAGTGCTTCATGAAGTGGTTTACCAATTACATACATTGGATTAAAAATATCATGAATTTCATTTTCATTCATATGATTAAAGGAATTATGATCATTCATATTATTTTCATTTATATTTTCTTGATTTATATTTTCTTGATTTATATTTTGTTGATTCATATTATTTTGTTGATTCATATTATTTTGTTGATGAATATGTTCCGATTCCATTTTATAAAATAAGGATTTAATTTAATATATTTTATTATAAGTAATTCTTTTAAGTTAAAATTTATTTAAAAAAAAAAGATTATAAATTATAAAATGAATAAATTAACATATTATCAAGATTTTCATCATTATTATAAAAATAAATTTACTTTAGAAGATTTAATCAAACGTATTACAAATAATGAACAAATAATATTTGTTAAATGTGGTGATGGAGAAGTTGAATGTATGAAAGTTACAGATTCAGGAATGGATATTGTATCATACGGTCAAAATTGTGATAATGATAAATATTTTCCTGAATTATCAATGGAATTAAAAGCAGCATTTATCTATTTTATAAATCATAATATATATAATAACATACATATTGGAAAATGGCATCATAGACCTGAAAGTGATTATTTATCAAAATTATATTATGAAATAAATAGTAGTAATGGAATAAATAAAGTAATTCCATTTACAAATTATCATTTAGTAATGAATGATAAGCATGGTTTAAAAAATAATCATATGTATCATTTTGTAAAAAGTTTAAAAGAAAGTAATGATTATATTAAAATAGTTATTTCAAATCAAGATAATATATTATTAAAAGAGCTTTTTTCAACACCATTTTTTGTAGAAACACCAGCATCATGTTTATATTTAAAAATAGATGAAATAACAAATAATATAAATGAAATCATAGAAAAAGAAATGAAAATACATAAAAATAAAAGAATAATGTTATTAACAAGTTGTGGATTAAGTGCGAAAGTATTAATATATCGTTTATTTCAAAAATATAATACTTTAAGCGCAATTGATTTAGGTTCATCTTTTGATTTATTATGTAAAAAACGAGTAACACGAACATATCAAATAGAATATAGTTATGATGAAATATATGAATATTATAAAGAGTTATTAAAGAAAAATGTGCGATTTGATGTTAAGGATTAAGGTCATATACTTTTTTAAGTTCCCAATTTGCTTTATATTTATAAAAATCTAATACTGGAAAATATTCAGTAATACGTAATGTATTTGAATTTTCATAAATAATTTTTTTATCTTCTATATCTACAACACGATCACTTATATGTTGTGGTGTAAAAGAATGTTTATAAGAATGTTCATCATAATCATATTTAAATATAAAATCTTCAGCATTTACACCTAATTTTTTAAAATATTGTATTTCTTCTTGGGATGGATAATCTTTAGAACGAAGTTGTAAAAAAAGGTCTTTTTTATTTAACATAAATGTGTATTTATAAATACCGATATTCATACTTTTTGAATATGTTAATGGTTTTATACAATAATTATATAAATATAATGTATCAACGTGTGGTCTTAATAATTTTAAAAAAGATGGACCTAACTCACAAGTATCGTGTAAATAAAACCAATAATCAGGTATTACAAAATGATTATCAATAAGAGAGTAAATATGTTCAATAATAGCAATAAATGCTGTATAATCAATACTATTATGAGTTACACCTAAAACGCAATATTTAGTGCGTTTTTCAAAAAAGTTTTTATCTGAACCACCTAATACAACAAGAATATCAGTATTTTCAACAATATAATCATTTGTATTTTGGTTATAAAATGAATCAATTAATTTATTAAGTACAATATGTTCATTTTTAACATTTGAATTTATTAAAAATTTTAATTTAGTTGAATGACTCATCTTATTTTATAATCTAAAATCTAATATATAAAATAATTATTTTATATAAAAATTAACGTATTTTTAATAATAAAATATAAAAATAAAAATTAGTTCGAACATATTTTTTTTCTAAATTCATAATATTTTTTATTTATTTCATAAGTATATTTATTATAATAATGATTATTATTTAATGAAAAATATTTATTACAATATGAATATATAATATTACGATTGTGATTTAAATAAATAAATGGTAAATATTTTATAGTATTGATTATTGGATTCATTATTTGTTCTATATTAAACTATTATATTTATATTTATTTTTTTAAACTAAAAGTTTATTTTATTTTTCTAACAATACTTTTAATATGACCAACGATTACCGCAATTAAGACAATTTACGAAAGTTGTCATTGGTTCATCATTACAACGTACTTGAAGTTGATAATAAGAACAATCATTTTTCTTACATTTTGAACATGTATATGTATCAGTACGAACACCAACGTGACGATTATAAATAAATTCATCAGTAGCACTTTGTTTATCAATATATTTTTTCCAATGTTCTTTATGAATTTCTTGTGGTGAAAGATTAGCAATTTTTGATAAATCAAATGAATGATTTTTAATTTCTTCAATAAATTCTTTATTTTGAACATATGAAGTAGTATCCATATTACGAAGAAGAGTAGTACATTTATTTACATAAATTCGTTTAAATGATTTATCATTAATAGTTTGTGGAATACCTTTTTCTTCTGCTTTTTTAATTGTATAATCATAAACAGATTGTTCAATTGTATAACAATCATCAATATTTTCGAGATGTTTTTGAAGAAGTGATATAAATATTTCGCGCGCAGTAGCAGTACTCATTTTTAGAATATCTAATATTTAATATATATATATATATATTTAAAAATATGAAATGATATAATAAATATAAATAAATTCTTTTTAAATCCTTTTAAAAATCATTTTTTTTATTTATTATAATAATAATAAATTGTTAAAAAAATAAAAATAAAATAAATAAATAAAGTAGATATTATAAAATAATATATATTTTAGTAAAAAATGATACATATAAATATTTTAATTAACGCTTTAATTATAATTATATTATTACATTTATTAATTACAAATTTAACTGATTCAAAAGAACATTTTGAAGAAGAAGATAAAGAAAAAAAAGAAAAAAAGGAGAAAAATAAAAAAATAGATAATGTAGATGAAGTTCCTGATTTAACCTTTAAAAATATGGAGCCTATGAAAAATCAAAAGAATAAGGAAAATAGAAAAAATTTACCAAATACCATTACTCCAGCAAATACGTATGATAAAATGGATTCATTAAATGTTCCTAATTTTGAATCAAATGTACTCGATTATACTAAATTTTATAAAATAAATCAAAATAATGATGATTCTAAAGTATTAACCAAAAATAAAAATAATAGAAATAATTTTATATCACCTGTTTCAACTCCCCAAAATTCAGTTTCCGTTTCTCCAAGACCTTTTAATAGCGTTGATAGCGGTAAAATCGCATCAAGACCAAGTCGTGGATTACCTGATCGTTGGGAATACGCAAATGATTTACCAATGAATGGTGGTATGTTTGGTTCAATTGTTGGATTAGATAGCAGTGAATCATTATATTCATCATTTGATGGATCTGCGGTATCATTTAAGAAGTGTGCGGAAGAAGTAGTAGCACGTATTCCTCATAATGATTTACGAAAACCGATTGTATACAATTGAAAGAAACCCTCTTTGGGTTTCTTTCGAACTTCCCAGCTATAAATATATTTTTTAGATAAAATTTATTTAATATTAAAATTGTTTTACACCATTGATGAATTAAATTGGGATATTAAATATTTTATTGAATATTAAATATATGTATTTATGTGTATTTTTCAAATAATTTTTAATTAAAATAAAATTTTAATTAAATCATTATCACAATTCTGTTCTGCTCTGCTCTGCGTTCCCTTCATTTTGATGAAGTGAACGCAAAGCAATAAAATAAGTATCAAATGTTCCAATATTTTTAAGAATGATATGCTCTCGTTTTTCAAAATGATAAATTTCAGTATTATCTTTTACAATTTCATAAATTTCATTACTTATATGAATTCTATTTTTTTCGGAACTACTTTCTAATCGTGATGTAAAATTAACAGAATTCCCAATAACACAAAGTCGTGGAACATCTACACCAAGTATTCCAATAACAACATCACCAATATGTATTCCAACTCTTATATTTAGAAATTCACGATTAGGTAAAAGTATAGAGGAACATATTTTAATTAAATCAAATCCTAAATTTATTATATCTTCAACATATTTTTCTTTAGAATGTTGTTTTGTTAAATCACCTACAACCATATATGAATCACCAATCGTTTCAATTTTTTGTAATGATTTATATTTTCTTAATTGTATATCAAATTGTGTGTAAATATTATTTAATAAATCATATAAAGCAGATTCAGATAATTTATATGAAAATTCAGAATAATTAACAATATCTGTAAATAAAATACAAATATTTTCATGTTTTTGATAACGATTTATATTTGTTAATAAATATTTATCATCTAAATCATAAGGTAATATTTTTTTTAATAATTCTATTTTAGCAACATTATTTTGTTCTAATGGTAATATACTTTTAATATTTGTATTTAATACATTTATAATATCATTACATTCTTTAGAAACACTATTTTCATCTTTATACTTATGAATAGATGTTAATAAAGTACTTACTAAATGAAATGATTGTAAATCCATTTGATTACCTAATTCAATACGATATTCTTCTAAATCATAAATAATTGACATTGTTAAAAACTTTGCTAATAAATCAGTGATTGTAAAATATAATAATGAAATATTATGGTCAATTATCTTTGCACATAAAGATGAATTTATAGTACCAAACATTATCCATATAAATATAAAAATACGAATATATTTATAATGTGATAATTTTATCAAATTATACATAAAATAACTTTGTGATAAAAAAGCATAAATATAGAAATAAGTATAATAATGATTCTCCATAAAAGGAATTGTTATTAAATGTAATGCTGTTGGAACAATATGATAAAGTGGTTTAATTTCATTAAATTCTAAATTATTTACTTTTGTTAACATTGCTAACATAGCAGGTGTAGTAAAAAGCCACATAAGTACACGTTTTATATATTCTTCTTTTTGTGTAAAATGATTATTGGAATAAAAGAGTGAAATATATTTAATATAAATAACAGATATATAAATATTTTCAATCAATTTATAAGGTTTATGTTTATAAAGAAGAGTTATAAAAAAAGATAAAAATAATATAAGCTTAAAATTCATAAGTGATTTTATAATGTCATAATTTTCTAATAGATTATCATTTTCTAAAGGAAATACAAAAATATTTAATAAATCATTGATTGCTATGTAAAATATGGTAGATATAAAATAATAAAACATAATTATCTTTTTATATACTCATATTATTTTATTTCTAATTTCTTATTTTTAATATAGAAAATCTTTTTATATTAAAATTTTATGTAAAATTTTATGTAAAATTTTATGTAAAATATATTTTTTATTTAAGCTGATTCAGGAGATTGAACTTCAGCAATTTTAGCAAGTTCTGCTTCTTTTACTGCTTCTTCTTCAACTTTACGCCTCATCCAAGGGTCCATTTCTTCAAGATTTGACATTGAACTATCTTTAAATCCATTAAGTGGTTCACTTTCAGCTACATTAGATACATTTGATTCTGAAACTGTTGAGCCAACAGTATCGTTCTTTTCAAGATAATTTTCAGATGGTGCTGATTCAGCTTTTTCACCACTATCAGCTTTATCAGCCATTTCACGAAGATTTTCAACATTCTTCTTACTATCTTCCGCACTATGAAGATGTGAACCAGTAATACCAGATTCCATAAGTTTTTTGCGTTTCTCTTCATTTTCTTTACGAATACGTTCAAGCTTCTCGCGTTTGACCTCTTCATAATGGTCATCACGTTGTTGTAAGTTCTCTTTATATTTCTTAACAAGGTTATTAAGAGCACCTTCAGTGTATTCTTGTTCAGCTACTCCATCAGCACTGGGATCCCAAGGAAGCCAATAACCAACTTGTCCAACAAAAACGTGGAATGAAGGATCTTTGCGTTGAAGAACTTGAGCACGAACCTTTGCTTCACGTTCAGTTTCATAAACACCACGAATTTTAAGACCACGTGTAGTAGTATGAAAATCATTTTGTTCAGCAAATGAAGCTTCAAGGTCTTCATCACGAGTATATTTCCAATCTTCATACATTTCATTTACAGCGTCATATGTAATCGATGAAGGATCTTTAAGCATTTTTTCACGAGCAATTTGGGCAGGTGAAGGAATAACACTTCCATCAGCAGATACGGAATTAGAATCTTTAAATAAGAATTCAAGGAATTTTGTAACTTTAAAAACTTCTTTATTTTTAAGAACTTTTTCAGGTGAAATAAAGGAAAGACAAGCAAAGTTTTGTCCTCTTACAGGAGCATCTGCTTCAAGGAAATCTTCTACAATTTGATTTGATGCCATTTTAAATTATAAACTTTTTTCTTTAATTTCTAATTATATTTATTTTAAGTTCTTTAAACTCATTTATTTTTAATTAAATATATAGAAATTTTTAAATAAATTATTTTTAAATAAATTATTTTTAAATAAATTATTTTTAAATAAATTATTTTTAAAGAAATAAAATAAAAAAAAATCGTAATAATAAGTATAGAAAATAAAAAAATCAAAAATGGACGTAATGGAAATTGTCATGCGCATTGTTAAATACCTTATTGAAGGTCTCGCTGTTGGTGCCGCTGCTTGGGCTGTTGGCCGTCGTAAACTTAAGATGGAAGAAGTTGTTATTATTGCCATCACCGCTGCTGTAACTCTTATTATCCTTGATACTTTCTCAAGCCAAATTGGTGACAGCACTCGTCTTGGTGCCGGTGTTGCTCTTGGTGCTAAAATTGTAGGTGGTATTCCTACTGTTGCCCTATAAGAAACCTACCAAATGGTTATTTATCAATGAATCCCATTTATGAGATTCATAAGATAAAATATCGGTTTCTTATGAACTTCCCTTATTTTTATAAGGAATTTATAAAAAAAAAAAATATTTATTAACAAATAATAATTTGTTAAAAAATTAAAAAATATAAAAATTAAAAAATATAAAAAGTTTAAGAACGTTTAACATATTTAATGTTAATATCTTTATTAAGCATTGATTTAGGACGTAATTTGGAAGACGTATAAGGGAAAGGTAATAAATATTTACACATTATTTTTTTAGGAATATTTTTAGTATGTTCAGGTGAAATAACATAGCAATTAGGATATAAATGTCTTAATAATTCTCTACATATTCCGCAAGGTCCTTTAAATTTATATTTTTTGTTTTTACTTTTTGATTTTGTCATACTAACAATTGTAACATAATTTTCAGGATTTTGGTCATAAATATGTGCTTGACTAACAGCACTATGTTCACCATGTACATCATAACCCATTGGATTTTTAGTTGATAATCCATATATTATTGTTCCATCTTTATGTAAGAATCCAGTTGCTAATGGATGGTCTTCGTTACAATAATGATTGATAAATATATTTAAATTATCAAGTAATCTATAATCTTCTAAAGATAAATTTTTAACAATAGGTTTACTTATTTTTTGAACATTTTTAATATTTATTTTAGAAATTTTTTTAATTGTTTTTTTAATTGTTTTTTTAATAGATTTTTTATTACTTTTTTTATTACTTTTTTTTTTATTAATTATTTTTGTATTTTTTTTATTATCTTTATCCATTTATTACTATATTTATAAAAGTTATTTTTTTAAAATCATTAAATTAATTAAAAAAATATAAAAAATGAATTTAAAATGAATTTAAAATAAAGAAATTTTAAATTAAATATAAAAGAAACGAAATAAAATTAAATAATATAAAATATTATTTAGATTAAAATGCGAGAGCTACGTATTGCTGTACTTGGTAATGTAGATGCTGGTAAAAGTTCACTAACCGGTGTACTTACAAAAAATGTATTAGATGATGGACGAGGTTATGCTCGTTCACTTGTTTCACAATTTAGTCACGAAAAAGATACTGGTAAAACATCATCAGTAACACAAAATTTTAGTAAAAGTGAAAATGGACATGTTGTAGTATATATTGATTTAGCAGGACACGAAAAATATCTTAAAACAACACTACATGGAATGAGTGGGTTTTATCCTGATTATGGGATGGTTGTTGTTGGAGCAAATATGGGTGTAACAGATATTACAAAAGAACATATGAATGTAGCCATTGCGTTAAATATACCGTTTATGGTAGTAATTACTAAAGTAGATATTGCTCCAGCACATGTATTAGAAAAAACGAAAGCATCTATTGAAGAAATTGTAAATAAAAAGTTAAAACAAAAAACATTAACATATATGAATGAAGAAAATATTGATTCACTAGTACATATTCGAAAGCATGTTCCAGTATTTACTGTATCAAATAAAAGTGGATTACATATTGATTTACTAAAAAAGTATATAAATAATGTATATCAATTTTTTGAAAAGCATAATAAACTAACACTTTTTAACACAACTGAAGAATTAAAAGATACAAATATATTTTCGGTTGACCGGAATTATCAAGTAAATGGTGTTGGTACAGTATTATCAGGGCGAGTATGTAATGGAGTATTTAAAAAGAATGATAATGTATATATTGGTCCATTTCACGGAATGTGGTATCCAGTAATCATAAGGTCATTTCATGATAATTTTCAACAAAGTATTGATAAAATGGAAATGAATGAAAGTGGATGTGTAGCAATTAAATGTAATAATAAAAATGTAGATTTAAAGAAACTGGATTATAAAAAAGGAATTTATTTAATGAGTTGTGATATGGAGGAATGTAAGAAATTTACAGCATATGAATTTGAAGCAGATGTAATTATTATGCATACTCATTCAACAACAATTTCGAAAAATTATCAACCAATTATAAATTGTAATAAAATTGTTCAATGTGCTCAAATTGTAGATATTTATGAAAAAATGAATATAAGAGCAGGAGATAAATGTAGAATCAAATTTAGATTTATTTATAGACCTGAATTTATTCAAGAAAATGATAAATTTATTTTCCGTGAAGGACAAACTCGTGGTATTGGTATTATTAGAAAAGTAGTTTCATAAATTATTATGTGCTACGAAATAATAATTACATAAAAATATTATAGTAAAGTAGTATAATATTTATATTATGAATTCAAATAAAGATTTAAAAAAATTAGGAATTAAAATAGGAAAAATAGAAAATAATCAAGATAATAATGATAAAAATAAAATAAGACCCATATTGGGTAATCCTAATAATAATAACGATGATGATAAAAATAAAATAAATCCCATATTTGGAAATCCAAATAATAATAACGATGATGATAAAAATAAAGTAAGACCTATATTTGGAAATCCAAATAATAATAACGATGATGATAAAAATAAAGTAAGACC
>JACCDW011427399.1_pt1 | contig 10964 bp, 12 predicted proteins | sample 7449781 | NCBI WGS metagenome assembly JACCDW01 (sample SAMN15323449, study PRJNA562643) | freshwater metagenome | isolation source: river surface water | place: USA:Blue River Watershed | collected 2017-08-18
GTAAAGCGTAATGCTTATCAGGCTCCCCAGCACTACTCGCATCAATAAATATTGCTCCTGCTGGCTGCTGTAACCTACCTGAAAATGCACTTTCAAGAGGTTCTGTACCAGTCACCCAAAAGACAAAATCGTTGATAACAGTTCCTGAGGTTGGAGAAATAACAGGCATTGCTGCTTCGGTTCCAATACGTCGATAAATAGTTTGTTCATCGCTATCGAAAAAATACAGCACTCTATCACCGCCGCCAGAAATACTGTCTCCACTTTCTATAAATGAAAGTCCACGTAACACATCATCTGCTTCTGGAGCATCACAATCATCGTAATCGTCAACTTCATGCACCGCATCAAGATCATTCCCTTCTGCAAAGGGATTATTTCCAGTCCCTCCCGCATTGATATTAGGAGCACTATCACAATTGTATGCCGTACCTGTACGAATCTCTCGCGTCATACTATCAAGAGCAAAAGATAGATTGGTCATGACACTTTGTTCTATTTGTAGCTGTTGATTAGCAGCTACCAAGACAAGAAGCGCGCCTACAGCAATTGTTACTACTGTCGAGAAAACACCAAGGGAAACGATGATTTCGATTAGGGTGAAGCCTGATTGTTCAGAAATTTTCTTCATATATCTATTGTACCGATATTTGACCCGCTGAGGTTATCTCAATTGTGCGTGTAATCCCCACCCCACTTCCTGAGACGCCACGGCGACCAATATCAATTTCAACACTTGAGATATTTAATTCACCTGTGCTGTCAAAAAAGCGAGCATCGAAGTTGGGACGTTCAAATACAATCGACATACCTTGAGCATCATTATATGACCCAGCACTTGGCCGAATTTCTCTTATTTCAAAACGAGGATCAAGTGTCCCTTGTGGTCCAAACACTTCACTAGCATCATAAAACCCATCATCATCAGCATCTTTAAAAATAGCAAAGGTTCGGTTGGTAAGCGTACCGGTATTAAAATGTGCACCATAAAGCGCTCTGAACGAACCATTATTTGACGAAGCACTTACAGCACTCAATTGAATATTCTTAAGTGTTAACGCCACTTCGTAAGCTTCGTTACGAAGAAGAACAGAACCATTAAATGAAGTTTGCTGTACAACAATAATCGAGACTACGAGCACGATAATGCTAATACTCACCATGAGTTCAATCAAACTAAATCCGGCTTGCGGTCGGGAGAGAAAATTCTTGGATTTAGAAGTGAAAGAATGAGAGAACATTGATATGGGCAAAAAATACAAGTAACGCACTTGCAACCAAAAATGGAGCAAACGGTACAGCACTCTTCATTGTAAGCTCTCGCGATAGTAAACGTAAGCCTGTTTTCCCCCGCTCCCAACGCTGATAAGCAAGGTACATAAGACTAACTATCGCACCAATCCAAAACGAAAGTACAATAAATGAAAAGACGGATGAAGCACCGACAAGAATCCCTAGAGGCACCGCCAACTTCACGTCGCCAAAACCAAGCCACTTGCCTTTCGAAATTAACCAGAGGAATAAAAAGAAACCTGCCCCACCGAGCGCAGCCAAGACTGCGATACCTGCTTCTGTTGGAGTATGAGTTCCTTTGAATACAGCGAGTAACAGAGAAAGTCCAGTAAGTATAGTAAGGACGATAGTTAATTTGTCAGGAATTATAAAGTGATATAAGTCATAAACGGTAATAACAATTAGGACCGATACTACGGTCCACAAAAGTAAAAGTTCCACCAGACTTCCGACCACTCCTACCGATAACATAAAAAGAAAACCGGTTAAAAGTTCGACCCAAAAATATCGCGAAGGGATTTTACACCCGCAGGTACGACACGAACCGCGAAGTACTACATACGACACCATCGGGAAAAGCTCATACCACGTTAAACGAACACCACATGAAAGACAGTGCGAATGCCCGCCGAGAGATTTGCCAGTGTTAAACCTATATATGTACACATTGAGGAAACTCCCGATGATGACACCAAGGAGGAAAGCAAATATTTGCCACCAAAAAAACGGAATGAGTGTCAGGTCTATCATGGACAGACAAGTTCAGTCGTGAGTTCTGAAGCAATTTCTTTTCGTATACTCATACTATCGACACACCAATACGCAGTCCCCACCGCGACCGACACAGCATATTGTGTCGTATCACTATTACAAACCAAAGTTGAGGACGCAATATTATTAATAGACGAGATTAGTCCAGCAATCACCGTAGACTGTGGCACACCATTTGAACCACACACCACATCAAACGTATATTGCGAAGACTCTTCAATCGATGCGCGCTTCTGTAGAGCATCCATTTCAGCCACAATTTTTGCATCTATCCCTCCTTGCCTCGCATCATTAAGCGATCCAAGAACAACTGCTACTAGAATGCCAATAATAGCAATCACAATAAGAAGTTCCATGAGGGTAAATCCTGACGACCATTTCATACACAAATTATACAATATCAACATAAAAACCCACGAGGGTGTCGTGGGTTTCTACTGTTGATTCCTCTATGTCTTGTTTACGGACAAACGTATGCTCCAGAAGCTGGGGCAGTTGCTGATTGCTTTGAAGCACCAGTACTGTCAACACACCAGAATTGCGCGACACTCGCGAGTGGTGACGATGCTACATATCGTGTTTCATCAGCATGGCAAGATGCTGTACGACCTGTTGCTGCACCAGTAAGAGTGTTGAGCGCTACGTAGGTAGAGACACCATGAGTTGCTCCAGCGTAATCTGTACCGTTTACTACATCGACTGCTGCTGAAAGGAGGTTGTCGATTGCGGTTTGAGTACAAAGGTTAGCGTATGAGTATCCGTTTGAGTTGTACCAGAGTTCTGCTTGAGCACGGATGTTGGCTACCGACTGCTTGATAGAAGCGTCTTGACCTCCACTTCGCGCATCATTGAGCGAACCGAGCACGACTGCGGCAAGAATACCGATAATCGCGATAACGACGAGGAGCTCGATGAGCGTGAAACCTCGTTGTAATTTCTTCATCATATTTCTAATATTGGATTAGTAAGTAATTCGAGATTCAGATATCAGCTGCGTATCTGAATCTCGTAGCCCTCGTTGTACGTGGCTTATAGTAATTATACGCCTTTACTGATTTCTCGTGCTGTGCTGTGGGGAAAAGTAACACTGCACTGACCTCACATTTCTCACACACTCCGATGTATACAGTTTTCGATAATCACTCCTCCCAAGCGGACGCTCAAAATATGACGCCAGTGCTTCTTAATAATTTAAATTAACTTAAAACGAGTTTGTGAGATTGTAGATCGGCATCAAAACTGATGCGAGGAGTGTACCAACACCAAGACCGAGACAAACAATCATCGCCGGTTCAATAAGACCAATCATCGTATCGACTGCATTGTTTACTTCGCGACGATAGAAATTAGAAAGAGTTTCAAGAATTGAAGCAAGACTTCCTGTTTCTTCTCCTACTTTAGCCATTTGTGAAAGCACTCCAGGAATTTCTGGATACTCAGCAATAGTGTCAGCAAATGACCGTCCGCCCTTTACTTCTACGAGCGTCGCGTCGATGATGTCTTTGTAGACCATATTGTCGACAACGTCAGCTGTTACTTCGAGCGCTTGAACGATAGACACGCCACTTGAAAGCATGGTCGACATGTTGTCACAAATACGAGTAAGAAGGAGTTTCTTTTGCAAATCTCCAAGTACTGGAAGCGAAATCATGAGTTCGTCATAGGTTCGCTTTCCAAGTTCCGTCTTCATAAAGCGCCACAAACCTACGCTTCCTCCAGCAAGCGCAATAAGAATAAACGCCATGTAATCGACCAAAAAATTCGAAAGGCCAATGACAATCTTAGTGTAGATAGGAAGTTCTTGTCCCGAGTCTACGAGAATGCGAGCGATGTTTGGAATCACTAGAGTAAGCATCAATCCCATCACACCAATAAAAATAGAAATAACGAACGCAGGATAGACTAGCGCGTTGCGTGCTTTTGAAACAACCTCGTATTGTCTGTCTAAGTAGTCGGCTAAATAATTGAAAGATTTTTCGAGAGAGCCCGACTCTTCTCCGGCACGAACAAGGTTAACGTAAAATGAAGAAAATATTTGATCATGTTCTGCAAGTGCGCGTGAAATAGAACTTCCGGCCTGCAAATCATCAACAACTTTATTGAGTGCGAGACGGAGTTGAGTATTTTCTGTTTCCGCTGACAGCAATCTGAAAATACGAAGTGGTGATACCTGAGACTGGAACAAGGTCGCAATCTGCCGCGACAAAATAACAATGTCTTTATTTGACACTGACTTGAACATAGAAAAGTTAATGTTCAATGAGGCAAGAATATCGCCCTTTCCTTTAACTTCTTCGATAGAGATGAGTGTATAACCACGCTTTTGAACTGCTGTAATCGCAGCGTCCACAGACATAGCCTCGACCGTTCCTTCACGCTGTACGTTTGACTGGTCGATTGCTTTGTAATTAAAAAGCATAAAAATTAAATGAGTCGTTCAAGTCCTTTTGGATTACTTGAATGTCGGAACGCATCCTCAACAGTAATGTCTCCATTTTGCACCAAACGAGCGAGCGAGCGATTGAGGTCAATCATACCTTGTTCAAGACCAGTCTCAATCACGGACGGAATTTCATGAATACGGTTTTCTCTAATGAGGTTTGCAACCGCAGCGTTATTAATAAGAAGTTCGTATGCTGGCACGAGTCCACCAGAGGTATGCGGAAGGAGACGTTGTGAAAAAATTGCAATAAGAGAACCAGCGAGCTGGACGCGAATCTGATCTTGCTGATTTCCAGGGAAAGAGTCAACGATACGGTTGATGGTTTGCGCTGCGTCATTTGTGTGCAGAGTTGAATACACTAAGTGTCCAGTTTCTGCAGCGGTCACAGCCGCACCGATTGTTTCTGGATTACGCATTTCTCCTACCAGAATAACGTCCACGTCCTGACGGAGTGCAGCAGTAAGAGCAGTTTCAAAGTTTTTTGTATCAATACCTACTTCACGCTGGTCAATGAGGGCCTTCTCCTCTGTATATACATATTCAATCGGATCTTCAATCGTTACGATATGCTCGGCACGGTTCACATTGATGGTATTTATCATCGTAGCGAGCGTCGTTGACTTACCTTGTCCGACTGGACCTACACACAAGAAGAAACCCTGTGAACGTTGAGTAAAACTTTCAAGAATTGGTGGGAGATTAAGTTCTGAGAGCGTGCGGATTTGATTTGGGATAAGACGAAGCGCAATACCCATCTTCCCTCGCTGATGAAACGCATTGCCTCGGAAACGTACGCCATCACTACTTTCAAAAGAAAAATCAATTTCAGTGAATGTTTGATATCTCTCATACTGCTCTTCACGTAAGAGAACTTTAGCAAAGGCATTAATATCTGAATCAGTCAGTATTGGTTTCTTCACCAAAGGCACTAATGTCCCTGCAACACGAATGAGCGGGTGTGCGCCGACAGCAAAGTGCAGGTCTGAGGCTTTATCCTCAATGATTGTTTCGATAAGAATGTTAAGTTCTTTTTTGTAGTCGACAGCCATGATTATTTTTTAGCTACCATTTCAACAACTCGCTTCACGACGGCGCTCGGTACCATTTCAGCTTTTACGATGTACCCTATTGCACCAGCTTCAGTTGCTTCTTTTATATCTTCATCCTGACCTTGATTCGAGAGTACGATACACTTGGACTTTAACTCAGGGAATCGCTCCTTAATATTTTTAATGAGTTCTACACCAGTCATTCCTGGCATAATCATATCGAGAAGAATCACGTCAAACGGCTCTTCGTTTTCTACTTTACGAAGCGCAGTTACCGGACTTTCTGCAACATCAACCTCATACCCAGATTGGGTAAATTTAGTTGCGTACATGTCACGCAAGAACGCATCATCATCAACCAGAAGAATCCTTTTCATTATTATCTATTATAGCTTCTTTACTCATGGCTTCAGTTAGGTTATCGACAGCACCAAAATCTTCTTCAGTGAAGACGTCATTACTAACCTTGCTGGTAAAGACGTTCATTTCTTCGTATGAAATTTCGTGATTAAGCGCCTTAATGATGGCGTCTTCTTGCATAGTAATAAAGCCATTCTTCCGAGCTGACATAAACATCTGTTCTTCTGATCCATTTTGCAAAATAAGTTCCTGAATTTCTTCCGTAACTTCAAGAACTTCCGAGACTGCAGTTCGTCCTTTTAGACCAGTAGACGACTGTGGACTTGGTTTCGGATGAAGGATGGTTCGACCTTCAGGAATTCGATTATGGTGTTTCTTTGGCAAGGTCTTAAACGTCTCCTCAATCATATGTTCCATTCCTTTATTGATTTCTTCTTCTATTCCCTTTCCTTCAAACAACTTGCGAGCCAAACGTTGTGCAATCGCGAGTTTGAGTGTCGGCGCAATCAAGTACGGATCAACACCCATATCAATAAGACGCGGAATGACACCAATGGCGTTATTGGTGTGAATGGTAGAGAGAACTAAGTGACCAGTAAGGGCCGCTTGAATCGCAAGCTGCGCAGTTTCCTTATCTCGAATTTCTCCCACCATAATAATGTCCGGGTCCTGACGAAGTGCAGCGCGGAGACCGTGGGCAAATGTATAACCAATCTCAGGTCTTACCTGCGATTGACTGACGCCCTCAATGTTGTATTCGACTGGATCTTCAAGCGAGAGAACGTTTTTAGTTAATTTATCAACCTCGCCGAGCATTCCATACAGAGTAGTCGACTTACCGGAACCAGTTGGACCCGAAATAAGAATAATCCCGTACGGTTCTTTCACCATACGCTTTATGATTTTTAGATGGTCCTCAGAAATACCCGTATCAGCGAGAGTCTTTACTCCCTTTTCGTTATCAAGAATACGCATTACAACCTTTTCACCAAAGTTTGTCGGGAGAACAGAAACACGGAAGTCAATTTTGCGTCCGTCAAAGTTCGCTGAGAAACGTCCGTCTTGAGGCTTACGTCTTTCGTCGAGTCGCATTGACGAAAGAATCTTTACACGAGCAACAACAGCCATGTGCACATTTTTAGGAAGTTCGAGACTTTTCTGCAATTCCCCATCAACACGAAAACGAACACCAACTTTGGTACGACTTGGTTCAATGTGAATATCGGACGCCTTACCGTCAACCGCATAGCGCAAAATAGTCGCCACGATTTTTGTTACTGGAGCATCCTCTTCGATGTGTTCGAGGGAATCTTTTGTTTGTTGAGAAGACTCTTCGAGACTCGCAGCAATCTCGGCATCAAGTTCTGTTTCAAGGGTTTCAAGAGCGTGCCCAACGTCACCTTCCAAGTTTTCATAAAATGTATGGACCTTCTTGATATCAGTCTCAAGCATGTACACCAGCTTGAATGGGATATTGTGCTTGGTGCTGATGAAGTTGAGCGCTTCGCGCATCTGCAAATCATCGGGATTGTTTGCTCCAATGAGAAGCACGTCATCCTCGACTTTAAGCGGCATCATCTTGTAGTGAGTCGCAGAGTCTTCCGGAATATAGTCGAGGATCTGTTGTGCAATAGTGAATCCTTCAGGTGGAATAAACGCTGGTACTTGATAGTACTCCGCAAAAAAATCTCTCGCTTCTTGCGGTTCCATACCAAGCTCCAGAAAGACAGATTCGTGAGTACGTCCAGTTTCACCAACGATACGTTCAGCTTCTTGAATGAACGCATCATCTACCCCACCACGTTGTTGTAATGCTTGCAGTGGATCCATAAATAACTAATTGCCCGTTGCTGGCTGGAACGGATCAGGACGTCCTACAGGTTGCTCTGTGAGAGGTCGGTCATATGATTGAAGCGACATGAATCTCTCATCGGAAAATAAATCAGCGTTGATACTAACTGTCTCCAACTCCTGTCGACGTTCAATAAAGAGTTGCGAGTTGGCCAGCATACTTTCAAGCATAGCAGCGTCAGTCTCAAAACCAACAACCGGATCAGCTTGTTGCATAAAAACGAAATACCCAGCGAATCCAACTGTTGCGAGTCCAAGTATGATGACGAGGTTTTTTGTAAGTGTACTCATAATATTTATATTATTCGACCAAGTTAAGTGAATCAGAAATACTGAGTGATGGTTCGTACTGAGAGTATGTAGCAATTTCAAAATCAGCAGCTAAGAAACCTCCGTCGAGCACAGAGATATTTAGCGTTCTAACTTCAAGTGGAAATTCATTCTTTTCCATCATAGATACGAGTCGCTTGATTTGAGTGTACGAACCTTCGACACTAACAGAAAATATGTGCGTGACTGGACTAAAGTCATCTTCTTCAGACTCAACGTCTTCAAGCACATCATTATATGAAACATCTATCAAAATCAATCCCGCATCTTCAGCCATAAATGAAATAATCCGAGGCACAGCAACTGTGTCGACTTGATCTGGTAAATACGTAAACAGTCGACTCTTATCGTCATTCGATATTCCATTCAGAGTGTCGAGCATAGAATCGAGTGTGTCGTTCACTGCCGCGACTTTTTCGCGCTCTGTTTGATAGAGCAACGTATCATCCTGGATTTTTGTGATTTCTGCAAAACTTGGACGTACATAGGTAAAAACAATGCCTACCGCAAGTCCAATCAAAATAATTTCTGTAAAAAGTCCTTTCGGTATCATATCGATTCTTCTTGATTACCTTCTTCTTCTGTTGTTGAGGCAAAGTCATCAACCACAATAGGCTCAACAACAACTTCTGGCTCAAACTCTTCCTGACCATCACTTGGTGTATACGGCACTTCTTCAATTGGTACCGACAAATAAGCAATGAAGCTTACATTCTTACTCACTGAAAACGTCTCCTCATCTTCACTGTCACCTTCTTCGTTTGTTCCGATAGAAACATCTTGAAGTTCAACTTCTTTAATAATTTCGTTTCGCTCAAAAATGCCGCGCTGGAACAATGATGAGTCAAATGTGTCCGTCTCAACCTCAGCCTCAAGAACAATCCGCTCATCACCGTCCCGAAGTAGATTGAGAGACTTGAGTTGAACTGTTCGTATAGTTGCATCTTCGAGTGCATCAAAAATAGACGTGAGTGAGACACTGTGATCAAGTCGCTTCTTCGCTCTCTTTAATCTCTGGTCAAATTCTTGAACTTGTTCAAGTTTAGATTGTTTAAAGTCATTAACCTCAGTATTCATACCAGAAATCTCTTGCTGAAGTTGTTTGGTTACATGTCGTTCGTAGAAAAAAATTGCTGCCGATGCGATGAGTGAGGCAATAATTAATACGTAACTAACAATAGTAAGGAGATAGACGCGTGACCCACGACTTTTATTGCGACGCGTAGCTGTTCCGCGCTTTGGAATGAACGAGGCATTATTTGAGGAACCTGGCATAAAACTATTATACCGTCTTAATGCTTGACGGCACGTAAATTGACTGTGGAAACGATTTACTCAAAGTTGCGAAGTGCTGCACCAAGAGCGACGGTGAACGATGGTCCAATCTTTTTCATTGTATCTTCCATAAATGCTGGATAGGCAACTTTAGTGAATGGATTTGCGACTTCTATGTCTTTACGCAGAGATTCTTTCAATAACATATCTGTTCCAGGAAAGAGTGTAGCTCCACCTGACACATGGACAACGTCGATATCAGCACCAGTTTTTTGTTCGTATTCACGGAGCACCTGTCCGAATTCACGAAAGGCTCGTTCGTAGACCGAGTCATGAAGTCGCTTCATCTCGGCAAAATCCTTTCCCTTTCTATCGATAGATATTTTCTTTTCTTCAGCATGACCAAAATCAATACTGAGTGTTTTTGCTATATGCTGTGTTGCAATCGAACCACCGGCACGCACTCGGTGCATACGCATTAGGAGTCCTTCGTGAGCTATATAGAGCTTAGTCGAAGTAGCACCTACGTCAATAATAGCCATGTTCTTTTCACTTCCTGAATACAGCCCACGGATAGTACTGAAACATTCAATTTCTGTTGGCGGCTCTTTAAAACCAGCAAACTGCATGAGAATCTTAAACCGGTCGAGGGCGTTGTTTTGTATCGCTGCAATGAGTACATCACGACGATTCTTTCCGTCAGACTTTTTCTTGTCACTTCCCAGCTCTACTTCTGCCCAATCAAGAGTTACTTCACTCAAAGATGCTGGAATCACCTTTCTCGCTTCCACACGTACCATTGCTGCCAAATCGACATCTTCTTCAGCTTCAATACTCACGTTTGTGACAAAGCTTGAAGAAAGAGGCATTGCAAAAACCGCTGAACGAACACCGACTGCAGATTCACGAATAACGTCAACAAGAGCTTCCTGCTCTTGTTTACTCTCAAGTGTCACCGCTTCTCCAAGCTCCTTCGCAGCATATGGACCAAGCTGAAGTTCACCGTAGGTAGTAAGCGTAAGAACGTCGTTTCGATTTTGTACTTCAACAACCTTAATCGACGAAGAGCCGATATCAATACCGACGGCTCCTGTTTGCGCAGCATTTGCTGCTTGAATAGATGAAAAAATGTCCCGAAAGCTTTTCATAGGAACTTGAGATATTCTAGCACGTCACTTCAGTATACTTATAAGAACATGAAGATAATTGAACAACTACTCAACGTCATATTCCCTCCCCGTCCGACACAATTGCTCGTACAGAAGGCCGTGCACAGTAATTCGAAGCTACTCAGAAACGAGAGCCAATACGAAGGCGTCCAGTTTCTTACTCGCTACGAAGACGCGTTGGTAGCAGCAGCAATTCGTGAGAATAAATTCTTTCATAATCCTAACGCGGCCAAACTTCTTGGTGAGTCACTTCGGGCAAGCCTGTCAAAATATACTAATAACGTCGTGATTATTCCTATTCCACTCTCGAAAGAGAGATTCCGTGAGCGCGAGCATAATCAAGTGGAAACAATTGCACAGCAAACAAATACTTTAGTGCGAGCGGATGTTTTAGAGCGTATCAAACATTCCGCACCACAAACA
>JACCDW010580895.1_pt1 | contig 10962 bp, 12 predicted proteins | sample 7449781 | NCBI WGS metagenome assembly JACCDW01 (sample SAMN15323449, study PRJNA562643) | freshwater metagenome | isolation source: river surface water | place: USA:Blue River Watershed | collected 2017-08-18
TCATCAACATCATTCATGAACCCTTTACTGAAATTGGGAACCAATGGATAACCATAGGTGCTGATCAATTGGCTTGCATTACACATGCACCAGCCCTGGTTCTCCTCATTTTCCTTAATGTAAAACTCATTACGATCAACTGTGGTCCATCCCAACACTACCAACAGGCTCGAATATTTTTCCCGAGGATAACGATGTAGCCAATCAATAGTGGTGCGTACCATTCGTTTGTTGCTGCCAGCACCCTGAGCTTGATTTACATGTTCAACATCCAACAGTTTGGCAAGCACTGTGGGCCAGGAGTAGGTTGATAAAAAATTCCAGGCCTTCTCCGTTGTTAAATGTGACAGTGACCAATGGTCTTGTATACCGTGTCCAGCGGTCCAACTACATCCATTTGTGTATAGATAATCAATCATAATTTATTCCCAATGCATCTTCATTGCTAAATCTGTCTACATAATCTTGCTCAGTAAGTCCCATACTGTAATACAGTATGTCATCGCGGAAAATTTCACGATACTGAGTCAATGGATCGCGGTATAAACTCTCATAGCGGTACACTGCATATTGGTATGTGTGTCTGGCAGTGCTACGTATTTGTATATTTTGCATGTTAAGCCATTCTAGCACTGAAGGTGAGGGATCCGGCTTACCAATACCATTCAAGTATTGTGTGATACCTGAAAATTTATCAGCAGTTGTGCTGTTCATGATCCAGAAAACATCATCAAGTCTATGCTCAGAATAAATGTCCGAATACAAATAATCCGGATTGGCGGTGAACTGACCAAGTTCATGCTCAAGCCTGCGGGTGGCACCGTATATGATATCTGGCCTCATCTTGATCACCATGTCATATCTGAAGTTATTGTGTATCTCATGCTGACGGCGTAACGAAAGAGACTGTTCACTTGTGTAATACGCAATGTGAGGTATGGTCACAGAATTATTCTGCCTAAAATCAACAAAATTTTCTACAGTCAGTTGCTTTACAGGAAATATTGATGTAAAGAGTTCTATTTCCTGAATGGGCACGTGCCTGTTGGTTCGTTGAACTATGGGGCGTCCGTTCAAATGTGTGCGTCCCAGATTTTTATGTGTTTCAACGTCCCACGTGTGCATAAAAAAATCGCACTGTGACATCAAGTCCCCAATGAACCTTTTGATATTGGGTGCTGCATATAGACCAGTTCTTAGCTGGCCACTAAAACAAATGGCTATTTTCATTGTGTAAACAAACTCCTGTCAGCGTGTTGTATCCTTGCGAATTCAGTTTCAGTATCAAATCCCACTGCTGACTTCCTAAAAACAACTGGAAAATTAATATAGTGGTGTCTGATCAATATATTCTTCATGGTTACCCATTTGTGCAAATTTACATTGTAACCAGATACTTTGTATGCACTGTCTGTCCATTCTTCTTTGATCATGTTGTGAAATTTACCTGAACCATAATACCTGTAGAAACTGTCAACCACATCCATGATGCGACTATTGCCCCAATAAAAAATATCATTGATCTGCGGCAGATAATATTCTGAGGGGAAATAGTAATTCTCACAATACAGTGCGGTGGGCAGGGGTTCTTCTGTTAGTACACTATCAAAGGTAACTGATGGACGATAAGACAGATCATGTCTTGTACGAACTACTAGATCAAACCTCATGTCATTTTCAAACTCAAATTGCTGCTTTAACATGTTGGCTTGCATGATGCTGTAACTCATGTGTGCAAACGCCTGTGGGCGTTTGGAGTTAGCAGTCATTTTTTTACTGAAGTCACTGGGGCCCATGCCGGGCACTATTTCATTATCACTGAAATCCAGGCAACTTTTATCTTGAACTTTTAATTTACTAAAGCATAATTCTGCTTGCATGCGATTGTGTAATAGCTCAGGATCATGAAATTCTGCTGGCAGTTTTTCCTTGAAGTAAGTGCTGTCACTCCAGGTGTGTCCAAAAAAAGTAAAATTGTGGCGGTCGCTTGAAAAAAAACGTTTGATACTGGGCACACAATGTTCCCAAGTACGGCTCTCACCGCTCAGACAAATTGCTATGTTCAGTGGTTTCATATGGTTCAACGCGACCTTTTAAGTTTATGTATTCTTGAGTACGATAGGTTTTAAAAACTTGCGACCAGTTTTGATTTTTAATGCCCAGAGATTTAACAAAGGGATATATAATCACTTCAGGTGGGGGGCAGGGCACATCATGTGGCACAATGTGATGAGTATCAAAAAAATCAAAGCCTTCGTGTAAGTTGGCAATTTGATCATAAGTAAAACTATCTGCACCAAATAACATATCACCCACTTGAAATGCACGTGCATTATCCATCCAGCCATTATGGGAACTGTATAATGTATTGGGTTCAATGAGTTCGGGAAAATGCACTTCTCGCTCTAGCCAAATATCAGTACGCCAGCGTAGAACAAAATCATATTCGAAATTTTGTTCTATCTCATATTGTCTTTTTAGCCTGGCTGCATATTGCAAACTGTAAAATTGACTACGGCACCACCAGCCCAGTGGGTTACTAACATAATTATTTTTGTATGAATCGGGTGACAGTTTACTTAACTTTCTACTGTCAAACACATAATTCTTGGGCTTGAGTGTGTCTAGAATTTCTTGCTTTTCTTGGTCAGTGACGGTAACATCTTCTAATTTGTTGGGCCCGCCAGGCACAGTCAGCAGTAACGTGGGATATGTGTTATAGTCCCAGAAGTGGAAGAATATGTCAAATTCATGATCACCCACAAAATTCTGAAACCAATTGCTATGACATATACGCCAGGTCCTGGGTTGACCATTCAAGCATATGGCTATCTTCACTGCTTTCGCTCCATCATGATCCTGTGTGCCTCCTGGCATTTTTCATAATACCCTGACATTTCAGGAAAAATTTCCAGGAAGTTTTTATTTTGACGGCGATCTATCTCGTTCACAAAATCATAGAACTTGGCTCGGTTGATTAAAAACTTTTCGCTGTCCTCTGAGTGTATGTTTGTATGATGCAGTGCTTCAATCGTAATACGCTTGAGCTTTTCAACTTCGTATGCTTCAAATCCCTGATGACAACTCCAAGTGGGATTGCTGGTATGTTGGGAAATAAAATCCATTGCTGGCACAAGATAATTTTCTATCAAGTTACGATCAGCAAAATGTACGTCCAGTAATTCTGGATGACGTAGGTAGGGAATATCAATGCCCACAATGGAGTGATGGCTGGGGCTGCGATCTTTGCGAACCTTGTGAGGTATTTCGCCGCCCAGGTTGCAATTGAACTCGTCCTCCCAATGTGCTCTCATCAGGTCAACATTGTGCTTGCACTTGAGGCCGTGCACCCACTCCAGGAACTGCTTGAAACTGGTCAGGCTCAAAATGTTGAATGTGCACATGATGGTGCAACGAACATCACCAATTTCCAGCAATTGTTCATAACGCCGCTTGAACTGCTCAAAGTTCAATCCTGGTCGCAAGTATTCGGCCTTGGCCCCCCAGGCTTCAACGCTGGTAAACATGGTAAATTTCTTGACGTATTTGCCTGATACTAGTACCCGCAACTTTTCAATGAACTGATCCCAGATTTTGTCAGGTGCACCCAGGTTACTGTTGATGCTGAATTCTAGGTCAGGGTTGGGATTTTCAATCAGCCAGTCCATGCTACGGAAAGTTTCTTTACTCAGTAGAGGTTCTCCACCTGTGATACGATAGACTTTCAGGTGCTTGTATGCTTCTGGGAACCATTTCCAGAATGCATCAACATAAGGATTGAAATCACGATTTTTATAACTCAGGTTATCCAGGTCTTGCCAGCCTTGAACCCATTGTACATTCTTGGTATTATCAAGTACCTTGATTGGACCATTCTTTTTCAAATCTTCAACCCAGATACTGCTGTATTCAGGGCCGCAGTAAATGCATTGATAATTACACACATTACTAAAGTCTACCTCTAGATAAGTGGGATAATAATCTGGCAAATGACCTTGTTCTTTTACTGTGTCATGAGTTGTGAGGGCCCAGGGTTCAAGGCTCTTGAAGAACCGGTCACTGGGTCCGTTGCTATCTTCCACACGCCAACAGTAGTCACACTCGCTGGGCCTGGTGCCCTCAAGCATTTCCTGTCTTGCTTGTTTAAGATGCGAAGTATTAAACAGTGCCCCGGGATTATTTTCCAATTCCTCCAATGGAATCTTGTGTGCACGTGGATGGTGGCATGAATGCACCAGACCTGTGCCCAGATGCAGAGTCACTTGCGTGAATTTTGCCAGACAGAATCCATTACCAGTGCTGTTCAGTAGTTCTTTGACATTTTTTACGTTGTCTGGAGTGTTAGTAATATCACCCATTTTATTTCTAATCCAGATAACGTCATTTAATTTTTTACTCATATATTGCTTTCAGTTATTTTTACCAGCCTTCTTGCTCACGTATCACATCAATCTCTTTGATCATGGGTCCGCGATTGTACCATTGTGAGCTTACATAGTTTTTGAAAAAGTCACTTTGTTCTGCGTCAAACTCAATTATACTGGTTCCCAGATGTTGATTCAACTCCTGTGCCACAGTGCGAGCCACCTTCTCGTCATCATTCTTGTGTAGCTCCCATAGTTCATTTAACTTGTTAAAATCACGCACCTCAGTGTGATCCCACTCACGTAACATCAGGTAGTGTGTGCCCAGTCTGGCTCCCAGTAAGGCCCAGAAACCATTTTCAACATCACGACCCATGGTTTGCCAGATTGTGAGATTGCGAAGATTACGAGGCCATACGTGTGTTAAAAAATCTGCCTTGTTGGATGGCACAACACCGTCACGTGTGCACATCTTGACACCTTCACGGAATCCTGCACGCCAGGCCTGGCGTGGTGTGTAATTTATAAAGGTAGTACTGTAACAGTCATGCATGGGCCAGTAGAGTGGATCAAAACAGAATTCTATATTGGTTTGATCGCTGCCGTCAGTATTTTCATGAGTACGCATGTTGTTCACGAACGTGCGAGTCCAACTGCTCATACCGCCATTACCGTAATACAAACCATTCACATGGTTTCGTGCACGCCAACGAAACTGTGCATGTTTGTTACTGGCTGTTATGTCTAAAGTGATGTTGAAGAAATCCGGATCTGGCATGTTATCGCCATCAATCAAGATAAAACGTTCAGTGTCACTTGCTGCGGCTGCGGCCTTGTGTGCGGCATCGCTTCCATGTACCCCGTCCACACGCTTGGCCCAGGGTACCATGTCTTGAATCTTAATCCAGAATTCTTCCTTTTGAGGTTCATCGTAGCTGAGATAAATGCAATCCAGATCAGCTACATCCAATCTTTCAATTATTGGTTCCTGTGATTTCATAGAGTTCTTGCTTCCAGTAAACATGGTCATGATTTTCGTCGGCATCGACAATGACATTTACATCATATTTACTAGTACGAACTCCTTGTCCAGGATTTTTAACTAGTTTACGCACGTGACTGAGTTTATGTGTGTAAACAATTTTACCTCCCACCACTCGCACATCTGGTCTGGCTTCAGCAAATTGCTGTGGTGTCACTACAATGTAATTTCCTGGTAAATTTTCACAGGTGTATGTGACGACATTGCCTTCTGTATCGTAATACAGCCGCATTTCTATTTTGGGCGGTTCTACTACTGTGTTTAATAGCTGTTGTAACAACAGCAGTTCTTCATGATCCATATAATTCGCTCTGTATTACTTCCCAAAACCATTTGACATGGTAGTGCACTGGATATAATTGGGGCACTGTGTTGATTCTGAAGGATTCTGGATGAAGTTCGAACAAGAATTCATCGCACCACAAGTCAGTTGTACCCCCGTTAATCGCATGCTTCATGTGTATCATGCTCATTTCAGTAAAATGCGGCAGTGTGCAATTTTCAGGACCCATGATGTGTGCTGCAAGTGCGTATACAAAATCAGTTGATGCTTGTTCTTGATCATAGCACTTGATGAGTTTTTTATACTGATCCCAATTTTCAAAAACGTCACGCACAATACCAAAGAAATTCTTTGCCTGATCACTTTTGCGGAAATAGGTTATTGCATTGTATGTGTCTGGTAATTTATTCTCGTAAATTATTCTACGATAGAATTGAACGTCACTTATCTCATTCAGATAGTTTCTTATGGTTGTGCTGATTACCAGATCATGATTCTTTAATGTTGCCCACCAGTGCTCAATGCTTCTGGGTAGATACATGTCAGCCTCGAGCTTTATGGTGTATTCATACGGACTCGCATCATACACTTGCCAATCGTTGTCAAGTTTCCATTGTTTATCTTTGCACTTATCACCATGCGGGAACAGCACAACATGATCAAATTCTTTTGATTTTATGGGTTTGTCTGTGAGCAAGGTCACACTACTGCCAGGCATTATGGTTTTAATATTTTTACATAATGTTCGTGCACACTCGACATAATTTATTGTGCCACTATTCTGGGCAACAATTATATAACCACGGTCCATCACATCAACTCCAGGAAGTTTTGCTTGGACAGCATGTGAAAATCAAAATCACGGACCACTTGGTATGTTTTTTTATCTCCCCACTTGTCACTGATTATCATGAGATACTGAGTATCGGACTCACGATGCACAGTTATATCAATATCCACATGTGCCAGTGCCCAGGGAATAAAATCGCTTGAATCATTGATATGTCCAGAAACAGTTTTGAGTGCAATCGTAAGTGCATAATCATTTCTGTAGGGCTGACTTAAAAAATTATATATTTGACTGTAGTGCTCATAATTATTTTGAACCATTTTTATCATGTCAAATATCTGTTTAGAACGATTGGTCCTGTCGAATCTCATGACAGTTGCCCATGCAGTGCTTATGCCCATTTCACTATTAGGGTTCAAGCGTTCTTGTATGGATTTTTTGCCTAGCCAAAATGTATTATTATGGCAAACAAAGTCACTGGGCAAATCAAATAACCCCAATAACTTCTGGCTGTTGACCAGATAGTCAGTATCTAGCACAACAGTCTGTTCATATGGGGTCAATTCAAATACATTGTATCTGCCTTTGTTGAACCAATTGGATTTTTTTCTGCGGTTGGTTGTGTCTGGTTCTAAAAATATAGTTTGATCAAATGTATAATTAGCATCTGTCACACTTTCGGGATCCGTAATCACAGTAACAGGCAAATCCAGAAACCTGTTGACGCGGCGAGCAGTGAGTACTGCCATTTTATAGTAATCTGTATTTTCATTATTGTGTGCAAATAGCACTACACCCTGCTTCATTATCGTTTTCCGCGTAATTGCTCAAATTCTTCGTACCAGGACTCCATGACTTCCTGATATGTATTTTCAAAATCTTCAAGTATTTCTGATACAACCACCTTTATGGGCTTTTTATAATTATCTATCATTATGGTTGTTTCATCCGGGCAAGACCGTAAGTATCCAATCAATTCTGGAGTTATGGTCCACATGCCACCCTGGTTCACAATGGTCAATTGTGCCTGATATTTTTCTTGAAGATAAACTTTGCTTTCTTGGTGCTGGAAGCGGGCCCGAGCTTCACGAATTAATGCGTTAGTATCCATACCTACCTTTCGATAGGGTATTTAGATATAGCATGCTTGATAGGAAATTAACTTCCTGATACGCTACCACTGAGGGTAACTGCACCCCATGTGTTTGCCAAATACGAAGTGCTGGGGTAACGTGCTGTGAGGGTAGTTGCACTACCAGATGTAGCCAGATAACCGTCAGGTATTTCATCCCATATTGTGTATACAGTTACTGTACTACCTGAATAAATCACATTGCATCTGATAAATGATGATAGATATGCTGCTGGTCCTGTGCTAGCAGTCTGCGTAAACACTGTTGTATTGGCCGCAGTCCATGCATAAAAACCACTATTGGTGCTAATAGTGGGACTGTTGCCACCGCCACCCACTTTGGTTATTCCGTTATAACTTGTGCCAGCAATGTTGATGGTACCACTAGTGGCACTGCTCATCCAGACAGTTCCAACGTTACTGGCTAGGTTATTCAACAATAAGTTAATGTTAGTGCCGGCTGGATGGCTGCAAGTTATATTAAGTTGACCACCACTGTTGAAGAAAAATCGTGCTGCATCCGCATTTGCAAAGGCAGCAGTGTGAGTAAATGTCAAAATATTTTGCCAACTGGTACTGCGTGTGGCTGTATTAGCTGCGGTGCTTCCCACTGCTGCGGCATTAAGACGGTTGGTGTTGATTGTTGATAGATTGGTATTAATGTCAGTCGTAAAAGCAACTACTTTTGAGCCAGTGGTGGGAGCCGTAACAGAATTTAAAGTTGAACCTTGATGCAAGCCCACGTTGCTTATGGTGTTTATCAAGCTGGCCCACTGGGTCGCTAATACTTTTTGCCCAACAGACACTGTAGTTAGTGCAGTCTGACCGTAACCACTGTTGCCTGAACCAGTGCTCCAAATATTGTTGAGGTTAGGACTTCCGGTACTTACAAAACCGTTGTAGTCAGTTGCCTGTATTAATCCACCGGTAGAGTATGTCAAGTTTAACTTCCTGTAACACTAGTTGTAATCGCGGGTGTGCCCCAACTATTAGTTAAATAAGTGGTTTCAGGATTTCTCAGGGTGAGATTACCAACACTACCAGTTGATACAGTAAGACCATTTGGTATTTCGTCCCAGAGTACTGTTATAACCAGAGTACCTGTGCCATTATAACGTGCGTAAATTTCAATCACACTGTTACCATAATATGAATAACCACTACTCTGTCGCTGTTGCATCAACAATTGATCTGATGCGGTCAGTGCATAGAAACCATTTTGTGTATTTACAGTAGAAGCACTAGCTCCGCCAATTTTTGTAACCCCAGTGTAACTGGTTCCCACTATGGTAGCTGTGTTAGATCCAGTTGGGCTACTAAGAACCACCGTGCCTGCTCTGCTTGCAAGGCTGCTGAAAGTGGTGTTAATTGGAGCACCAGAACTGGGATGGCTGAATGTCAGTGCAAATTGACCGCCACCATTGAAGAAAAATCTTGCAGCGTTATCGTTACTAAATGCCACAGTCCAGCTCATCGTCAAACTGTTTGACCAAGTGATACTACTATTAGTGATTGTACTGGTACTTGTGCTGCCCTGGGTGGCAGCATTGAGTCTATTGTTTTGTATGAGGGTGACATTGTTTTGTAAATTACTCTCGTAAAAAACCAACTCACCAGTCTGCGGATTGCTGTCGATAAGTGACGATAATGTAGTGCCTTGATGGCTAGCAATATTAGCTATTCTAGACAACAAACTGTTATATTCACTAGCATAAATCAAATTGCCAGTGGTAACTGTAGCGATGGCCGTTTGACCATAACCAGAATTAGTACTACCAGTTGACCAAACAGTGTTTACAGAGTTTACAAACCCGTTAAAGTCACTTGCTTGAATTAATCCACCTACAGCGTATGTCATTTTATATTTCCTGTATTAGATTAACTTATGCAAATGTTGCACTTGTTGTATACCATTGTGTTGTTGTTGGTGCAATGAAGTGCACTGTAGCGTTTGCTCCTAATGAAAATGCTCCGTTTACAGCTACGTTGTTTATTCTTGCACCCGTTGCAGGATAAACATTGATTGTGGCACCAGATGCATTTGTTATGTAAAAAACCATTCCAGCTGCTGCTGTGGGTAGTCTAACACCCTGGCTAGCACTGGCTGTGGTTACTACGTTTATAGTCTTGTTTAATGCTGTTGCATCACCTTGAGTGGTACCTGCTGCTGAAACAGTGGCATTCACACTGTGCATCAAGTATCCAGTTAACGTGAGATTACCGGCTGTCACTGAATTTGCATTGATATTGTCAAAACTTACGTTACCATTAGCTACTAGTATAGTACTCCAGGAAGGAGTGCTATTAGAACTAGTATTGAAATTCAGTGTAGAATTGTTACTGTTGAACCAAAGCTGACCCTTGATAGGGTTAGCTGGCCCAGAAGTATTTGCACTTGCAAAGTTTTCTAAGACAGAAACGAAATTTTGGTCTATAGGACTTCCATACCCTGAATAATTTCTGCCTGGAAGCGACAGACTGGTGCTCGTGGTGTTCAGTGTACCATCCACCACTGTGATGTTTCCACCAGAATAAACTAATGTATAAGCCATTTCTCGTAATCTCCGTTTTATTTATTTATCTTTTGGGATTCCCTCATCATGCGTAAACCGCATTAATTGTGTACCACTGAGTGCCGGAAACTGCAACTAAATCTATAGCATTGGTGTTTCCGCCTAGTACAAACGCCAAATTTGCTCCCAAACTATTAATTTGAGCACTGCTAGCAGGGTAAATGTTCAAATTTGCCGCTGCTGTGTTTATCACAGTCAGTCTCATTCCAGCAGTTGCTGAGGGTAAAACTACACCCTGTCCAGCGGTTACAGTACTGACAACGTTATATTGTCTAGAAATTGCAGTTGCTGTGGCTAGAGTACTGCCGTTCGCACTGATTCCAGTTTGCACTGATCCTACAATATATCCTGTATTTGCTATTAAACTAGGAGCAGTGATGTTTCCACTAGAATTCAGTGAAGTTAATGTGCCAATACTAGTAATATTGGGTTGAGCATTAGTTGTAACAGTGGGTGCAGTGCCAGTGATACTGATGCCCCATGTTCCACTGGCATTTGTACCAGTGGTACTTGGAGCTCCGACACTGTTATAACTAATAGTTCTTGCTGTACCACCATTGAATGTTGTACCACTAGCATCTCCTGTACCACCGTTACTAAATGTCAGTACAGATCCAGTATTTGCAGTAACAGTTCCGCTACCACCCAGGCTAATGCTTGTTCCATTAACAGTTAAACTACTGTTCGCAAGACGGGCTTGAGCGAGCGTTCCGCTGCTAATGTTGCTTGCGTTTAGATTAGTTAGGTTAGCACCGTTACCCGTGACGTTTCCACTGAA
>JACCDW010426590.1_pt1 | contig 10961 bp, 17 predicted proteins | sample 7449781 | NCBI WGS metagenome assembly JACCDW01 (sample SAMN15323449, study PRJNA562643) | freshwater metagenome | isolation source: river surface water | place: USA:Blue River Watershed | collected 2017-08-18
GTTTATTTTATTGAATCGCGAAATAAAAACATTTTTGCAAGTATATTTTGAAAAAGCTGTACCAAATGTATTAGAGTTCGGTTCAATGTCTTGCGAAGCAATTGGAGAATTTTTATTAAGCCAATTCCCGGAATTATATAAAGTAGAAGTTTGGGAAGATTGGGAAAATGGTGCAATCATTGAAAGATAATATGACAATATTTTTAGTAGATATCGAATCAGTTCCAACTCGTTACACTTGCGAATGGAAGACACACGTACCGCAACTATTAAGAGATAATGGTTTTGATGTAGTAGTAGTCGAAGGAGATTTAACAATTCCAGAAGCAACTACACCTGGTGCCTTTTTGAACTTTGGCGGAACTAATATGTATAAAGCAACGCAGGTACATAAGTTAGCAGAATGGTTTACAAAAGGTTGTATCGAAGCAGGTGATCATATTATTTTTACAGATGCTTGGCATCCGGGTATTATTAATGTAAAATATATGAGCGAACTTTTAAATATTCCCGTTGTAACGCACGGACTTTGGCACGCGGGTTCATATGATCCAAATGATTTTTTAGGTCGTCTCGTAGGAGATAAACCATGGATTAGACACGCTGAACGATCAATGATTGCGTCATATGACCATAATTGGATTGCAACTAAGGCACATTTTGATTTAATCAATAAAACATATAATATCTTTTTCAACCCGACATTTAATAAAACGGGTTGGCCTATGGAATATACAAGAAGCATGATTTCGCCAACGCCATGGCATAAAAAACAAAATATTATTGTATTTCCACATCGAATTGCACCAGAGAAACGTTTAGATTTATTTCAAGAATTAGCAGCAAGACCAGAATTGTCACACTATCAATTTTGCGTAGCAATGGAAATGAATTTAAATAAAACGGAATATCATGATTTGCTTCGAAGATCTAAATTTGCAGTCTCATTTGCAGATCAAGAAACATTAGGGATTTCCATGTATGAATCTGCGTGTGCTGGCGCATGCCCGATTGTTCCAAACCGATTATCATATACGGAAATGTATGAACCAGAATTTAAAAAAGCAGATAGCATAGATGAAGCAGTTGCTGCAATATTGAAATATGAGCAACAAGATATGACAGACGCAATTGCACGAATGGCATTAAAATTACATAATAACTTTTTTTCAGCAACACACTTAATTAATAATTTAAAGGAATACAATGAGCGATAATAAAAGATTCATATACTTTCCATCTTTATCTGCAGGTTCAATGGTATCTGCATTTAAGAAAGATATGAAGTTTACAAGTGGCGATCCTGTAAAGTTTTTTGACTCTCGTTATCCAGAAAAATGGCGTCATCCATATTTCTTGATTACAGCAGGTCATCATTACAAAAAAATGGATTTCCGCGATCAACTAGGATTAGAAAAAGATGTTTTAGTATTTGGCGACTCGGGCGGTTATCAAATTGCAACAGGAGCATTACCATATAGCAATGAATTGCGTGAAAAGATTTTTCATTGGTTAGAAGCAAATAGTGATGTTGCTGCAAACTTAGATATTCCACCTAAGACTAAGTATAGAAATAAATTTGCAGAATGTGCTGATATTAGTTACGATAACTTTGCTTATTTTGAAAAACATCAAAGTGGTAAGACTAAATTTCTTAACATGTTGCAAGGATCTAACACGGATGAGTATACTTGGTGGTATCATAAATTTAAACATTTTGATTTTCAAGGTTGGGCAATTGGAGGCCCGCAGAAATTAGTTGATTTCATGTTTGCAGTATCTTTGATGCTTAAAGAGCGCGAATTTGAAAATGAACGATTAGAATATGTTCACTTACTTGGTATTAGTAAAATATCTGATTTTTTTATTTTAGCAACATTGCAAAAATTGATGAATAAATTGACTAACAATAGAATCTATATCACAACGGATTCTAGTTCTCCAGGTCAATATCCAGTATTTGGAACATATCTTCATTCAACAAATTATAAATCACAAACATTTTCAGAATTATATTTTCCAAAGAATGCAGAATATCGTCGGCAAGCACATATTCGTCAAGGTAAAACGGGCGAAGTTGCAATTGATTTGTCGCAACATGTTCCTTGTGCATTGGGTTGTCCTGCGTGTAAAGATTTCACTTATGATTTATTAGGTGGTAAAACAGATGCAGGTTTAGATCGTTATTCACAAGAAGCTATGCCTAGAATGGTTGTACATAATACGCATTTATATGTACAAGCTGCAAATGAAATCAACCAATTGGTTGATAGTCATGTTGAATTATTAGAAACAATGATTCCGAAAGATTTATATGATGTAATTCTTTCTTTGCATGAAATGTTTGCAGACCCAGACAATGCACCACAAGTATACGAAAAATATATCAAAACATATAAAAAATTCGGTGGAAGTAGTATATCCACAACGGATGCAGAACAATTTAATAAATTCTTTACTTTTTAATTGGAATAAAAAATGGAAAAAAGCAAGTTACAATCGTTTATTAATCGTTATTATTTAGCAGGAAACTGCGAAGCGGTTACGTTGAAAGAACAAGATGGTGCAATTGGTTGTGAACTAATTGATATGGATCAAACCATCGTAGGAAAAATTAAATGGAATACCGCACCATTTATGAAAGGTATGTTGGGTATCAATCATACCGGAGCATTAATTAAGATGCTAGGAGCTGTAAATGAAAATATCACAATTGATGTTAAAGAAGCAGCAGGTAAGAATTATGCAATGAAAATTTCAGAAGGTTCAACTCAAGCAACTTTCATGTTGGCAGACACAACGGTTATTCCGGCAGTGCCTTCAATCAATGCAGAACCTGACTATGAAGTTACAATTCCAGTAAATGAAGAATTTATTAGCAAATTCATCAAAGCAAAGAATGCATTACCGGATGCAAAGAATTTTGCAGTACAAGTTGTAGGCGGTAATATTAAATTTATTATCAATTATTCAACCGTGAATGCAGACAATATATCTTTTGAAGTAGGAACTACAAATTCTGCCGATATGGACCCAGTTTGCTTCTCAGCAGATAAATTAAAAGAAGTATTAGTAGCAAACCGCGGCGATTCTGGAGAATTAAAAGTATCTCCAGACGGATTAGCTCGTATTGAATTCACAGGAGCTGACTTCGAATCTACTTATTGGTTAGTAATGCTTCAAAATTAATATGATTGTACCAATAGTAAATAAATCAGACAATGCACTTCCTCAATATGAAACTGGGGGAAGTGCAGGTCTAGATATTCGCAGCAACGAAGATAGCATATTACAGCCAGGTGAATACAAATTAGTTAAAACTGGATTATTTGTAGAAATACCATATGGTTATGAAATTCAAATTCGTCCTAGAAGCGGCTTAGCTCTTAAGTATGGCGTTACTGTATTAAATACCCCTGGTACAATAGATGCAGATTATCGAGGTGAGATAGGCGTGATTTTAATAAATCATGGCTCAGAGCCATATGCAATCATCAAAGGCGAGCGTATTGCACAGATGGTATTTGCAAAAGTAGAATATGCTCAATGGCAATCGGTAGGTAGTTTAGATACGAGCACAAAACGAGGAACAAACGGTTTCGGATCAACAGGTAAATAAAAAATTATGTTTGGACAACAAGAAAACACACTTTGGGTTGAATCATTTCGGCCCGATACATTAGAAGGTTATATTGGCAATGAGCACATCATTGAAAAAGTTAAAATTTTTATCGAAAATGGGGATGTTCCGCATTTGTTATTTTACGGATCAGCGGGTACTGGCAAAACAACATTGGCCAAGATTATTGCAAATAGCGTCGATGCTGATTTAATGTACATTAACGCATCAGATGAAAACTCAGTAGATGCAGTACGCGATAAAATTAAGCGTTATGCATCAACAGTAGGATTTAAGCGTTGGAAAATTATTATTTTAGATGAAGCAGATTATCTTACACCAAATGCTCAAGCAGCATTACGTAATTTAATGGAAACTTATAGCAAAACAACTCGTTTTATTTTAACTTGTAACTATGTTGAAAAGATCATTGATCCAATTCAATCTCGTTGTCAAACATTTGCAATTACACCTCCGGGTAAACCAGATGTAGCAAAACGATTAGTTACAGTTTTAAATGAAAAAGGTGTTGAATATGATATCAAAGATGTTGCTGCAATTATCAATGCATCATATCCAGACATCCGTCGAGCACTTAATGCAGCTCAAGCATCAGTTGTTAATGGAAAATTGCAATTAGATAAAGCAAGTGCTATTCAAGCAAATTATATGACTGAAATTTTGGAAGTATTGAAAAATGCTAAAGACAAAAAAGCATCTTTTAATAAGATCCGTCAAATTATTGCAGATAGCAAAGTAAAAGATTTCACACCATTATATACATTTCTTTATGATAGCTTAGATGAGTTTGCAACAGGTCATGTTGCACCATGCATTTTGATTATTGCAGAATCGCAATTTAAAGATGCATCAGTTGTAGATAAAGAAATCAATATCATGGCAATGTTTGTTAATTTATTAGGAGAACTATGAGTAAAATGAATGTTAATATTGGACCTAATGATATGCAACCAATTCAATGCAAAGAATGCGATGGCATGTATTTTCGTCAGGTAATGGCAATCAATAAAGTGTCAAAATTCTTAACTGGAGCAGATAAAGACACAATGGTACCAATTCCGGTATTTCGTTGTGATGATTGTGGCTGTATTCCAGAAGAATTTCAACCAATCAAAGTAAAAAAATAATGTCAATATCATATCATAAAGATTTAGTTACTATTGTGTTTAAAACTTCTAATAGAAGCAATGCAAACACAAAAATGAAGTCATATCGAAATAAATCTATAGATGATATTTTAGATGCAAAGAAACTAGTAGGAATACCAGATAAGGCAGTTATACTAGAAATAGGAATGGGTGAACATTTAGAACAACAATATCGTAAAAAATACAATTTATAATGGCAGAAGAAAAACGTAAAGCAGCTACAATGTTTGATTTTATTGATGGGGTAACTCATAAAAAGAAAGAATGGTCAAAATGGTCCGATGTAGATCAAAAAGCATTCAGCCCTTATATGATGAATCGATTCTTATCAATGCGAATGGAATTAACAGAATTAATTAACGAATTTCAAACATATACAATCGGATTACTTCGTCCACAAGAGACATATAAATTGTATCATGAATTACTGCCAAATAACAAAACATTTGCAAAATACATAAAAGGCAAAAGCGAGGATAAGTTTGATAAAGAATTAGTTGCACAAATTGCTGAACATTATCAAGTAAGTAAATCAGAAGCTGTTGATTATGTTGAGTTAATGGATAAAACAAGTTGTGAACGCATTCTAACAATGTACGGTTATAGCGAAGGTGATAAAAAGAAAATGTTGAAAGGAATCAAGTGAGTATAAATACGCAATCACATTACAAAGGCAAGGATAGCCTTTATAAATTTGCAGAAGAGTGGGGTTTGAATACCTACGAATTTGACATCATTAAACGCATTGTAAGATGCCGACATAAAGGTTCATTTGAACAAGACTTGAAAAAAACAAAGGATCTTATTGACATTTATTTGAAAGAACAATTGGATTCTAACAAATAATTTTCTATAATATAGAAAAATGGCAAATCACGTTTATAGTTATTTTGAAATTACATTCAAAACAAAAGAAGATTGTAATAATTTTGCAGAATGGATTGGATTAGACCCAAAAGATGAAAATATTGCATGGATGGCTCGAATTGAAGCTTGTTGCAACATCATGATGGATAATTTATATCCCGATAAAGAAGATACAAGACAATGGTGGCTCGATAATATTGGCGCCAAATGGATGTATTTTGACGATGTAGATCGATCAACAGATTCGAGCATCGTTATTAACATGACATCTGCTTGGGACTTTCCCGAGGAATTATTTTTTAAATTAAGTGATTTCCTTCGTAATCATTATGAAGATGTTGTCATGACCGTAACTTTTGATGACGAAGGCTACAATTTCATCGGCGCAGCGGCATCAAATCAACAATTTCGAGACGTTGACTACTTCCATCCAGACTTTGATGAATTATCCGAGTATAAAGATGAAGATGATTGTTGGACGCAAGAATTCTATGAAGAAATGTCTAATATAAAGGATGAATTATTACAAGATGTGTTAACATTTATACAACAAATAGATCATGAATAAAATTTTAAAAGGATTAGGTTTATTAACGTTATTTTTCGTAGTAGCTGGTTTATTCGGAGAATATATTATAAGCCGAGAAGTAAATGGCTATATCCAACTTGCCACGGGAGGATTATGGCTTTTGTTTAATATGTGGTTAGGTAAAATGTTTTATAAATTAATTAAATTATGATTTCAGTAATTATTTTAGTAGTAGGCTTAATTGTTGCCGGCTTGACTTTTATTAAAGGAGAAAAAACAATTGTAGAAAAAGATCGATGGGGTGATGACCGAGAAAAACTAAATCCAGCATTGATTATTAAAACGGTTGGTATTGCATTGGTTGCAATTATTACAGCAATCGTTCAGCCGATTGAACTTGAACGAGTTGATGCAGGCCATGTAGGTATCAAAATTAAATTAACCGGCAATTCGAGAGGTGTATCTAATTATGAGTACAAAACTGGTTGGGTGCTATACAATAGTTGGACAGAACAGATGCTAGAATTTCCTACCTATCAGCAACATATTGAATATGATGATCAGGTAATCATTACAAAAGGCGGATTCTCAGCTTCAATTAAACCTAGCTTTAACTATAGTTTAAAAGCAACTGCTATCGGTGATATGTTCTCAAATTTACGTGTTGATATCAAGCAGATTGAACAAGGTTGGCTTAAGAATGCTATTATCGGTGCAGTTAATGATGTATCAAATACATGGGAAGTAGATAGTATCTTTACACATAGGGCTCAATTTGAAGCTAGCATCGTAGCAGAATGTAATGTTCGATTAACTAAATGGTTCAATGTAAGTCAATTAAGAACTAATATTACACCACCAGAATCTTTGCAAGAATCTATTATCAATAAGACAAAGGCGATTCAACAAGCAGAAGCATCTGAGCAACAAGCTATTGCAGCAATTGCAGAAGGTAAGCGTAAAGTTGCAGTGGCTCGAGCAGACTCAGCTGAAACTATTATCAACGCTCAAGCAGCAGCATTAGCAATTAAAATCAAGCAGAATCAATTGTCACCATTGTATATTGAATATGTTAAAGCAAATGCGTGGGATGGTAAGTTACCAAATACAATGGCTGGTAACAGTGGAATGTTTTTGAATATTAAAAATTAAGCATATGAAATTCTTAGCAGTTATTTTAAGTGTATTTACTTGCAAGTTGCGATGATGATAAACGATACCGAATTGAAACAGATGATCATGTTTATCATGTAGATAGTTATAGCAAATTAAGCGATGGTTGTATTCAGTTCCAAACAGATTGCGATTGCGGCGATGGGAAAACCAAAACAGTAACAGCGTGTGGTACGTATGAAATCACAACAAAAAACTAAATAGATAAATTTATAAAGGAAGCTCGGCAGAAATGTCGAGCTTTTTTTGTGTTCTTGAATTAATTTTCTTATATTAATAGTATGAAACAAGGAAACTATATTGCACCAATATTTAAGTTATCACTGCGAGATGCAAATGACGTACCCCGCAAGATATCTTATTCACAATGGTCAATGTATGAACGATGTCCATTATCATGGAAACTTGCATATATTGATGGGCTAGCCCCATTCCAAGCATCAATTGATACAGTATTCGGAACAGCATTTCACGAAACATTACAGCACTTCTTAACTGTAATGTATACGGAGTCTGTTAAGAAAGCAGAGAATTTAGATCTTCGAGGTATATTGCAAAACAAGCTTCGCGAAGAATATGTTAAGTGCGTTACTGAAATGGGTGGAGAACATTTTTCGAATCCATTACAGTTAGCAGAATATTTAGAAGATGGTGCTGCAATATTAGATTGGTTTAAGAAACGACGTTCACAATATTTTTCTAGTAAAGGTTGGGAGTTAGCTGGTATTGAAATTGAATTATGCCATCCTGCATCTGAAAAGAATCCTTCAGTTTATTGGTACGGTTTCATCGATGTTGTAATGCGCCATGTACCTACCGGTAGAATTGTAATATTCGATATCAAGACATCACGCCAGGGTTGGAATAAATATCAAAAATCAGATGCATTGAAGTCAGCACAGCTCATTGCTTATAAGACTTATTTTTCAAAACAATTTGGTACGCCAATAGATAACATCGATGTTGAATTCTTTATTGTGAAACGAAAAATCATTGAAGATTCAATGTTTCCGCAAAAGCGTATACAAAATCATCGACCGTCTTCGGGATCTGTTACTCAAAAGAAAGTGCAAAAGCAAATTGATTCATTTGTTGAACATTGTTTTGATCTAGATGGCAATAAAAATGCAGAAGCTAAATATTTTGCTGTTTCCGGCAAGGGAGATAAAAATTGTAAGTATTGCCCATTTAAAACAGATTATATAAATTGCCCTAAAGAAAATAGGATTCGCGAATAAGTTTTCATATAATATATTATGTTTCATCATAAGCACATATACGTTTATCAATTTGAAATGCGTAATCATTCAACATGGAAAGGTACGCATTTTACAACACAAGAATATACATTGTGTACGAATCACGATGGTCCTACCAGTAAAGAAAATAAAAAATTATTAGAAGAAGCACTTCGAATAGTTTATGGTTATATGCCAAAAGGCGTTAAATTTTTGTATGAAAAATTATGACACGAGTAGCAGTTATAGGAAATACAAATTGGCAAAATAAACGCAAAGTGCAAGAAACTTTGCAAAAGTTAAAACAGAAGTTAGGTGATGATTTAATCGTCGTAGGTGCCGGTGGTAACGAAGGTGCAAATCATATGATAAAAAAATATGCTATAGAATTCGGTTTACGTTATGAGGAGTTTAATCCATCATTTTCTGGTTACAATATGTATTCGGCTATGCCAGAAACATATTACGGAAAATCATATCATTTTTCTCAGTTACATCACCGAATGAAATTAATTGCAGAACGATGCGATTATATGATGATTTTAAATAATGAATCTAAATTAGATCCAGTACTTCAAACCGCATACAACAATGTAAATAAACTTAAGAAACCGGTGGTTATATTAGGTTAAATTATATTTATAATAAAGTTATAAAGGAATAAATGGAATTACCAAAGTTACGAAAGATTGACCCAAACAAACCTAAAAAGAAGAAAATTCTTTTATTGTCAGATGATTTCCGATTGCCATCAGGCATTGGAACTATTAGCAAAGAAATTATTTATAATACCGTACATCATTATGACTGGGTACAATTAGGTGCGGCACTACAACATCCCGAACATGGAAAAGGTGTAGATTTATCTCAATATATTGCACAAGAAACAGGCGTAGATGATGCATCAGTTAAACTAATACCATGGTCAGGTTATGGAGATCGTAATATTTTATTTGCAATTATTAACCAGGAACAGCCAGATGCAATTTTTCATTTTACCGATCCTCGTTATTGGACATGGTTATATGCATTAGAACATGAATTAAAAACTACTTACAATATTCCATTAGTTTATTATTCTATCTGGGACGATTTACCTTATCCAATGTGGAATGCACCATTTTATGGTAGTTGCGATTTAATTATGGGAATTAGTAAGCAATCTGATAATATCCACAGAGAAGTGCTTAAACAGAACGGCTTCGGCGTTGTAGATTATGATAAATATGATTCAGCTCCGTTGGATCTAAAATGGAACGATGTGGTTACGGGATATGTACCCCATGGATTAAACCATAATAAATTCAAACCAATTACAACGGATGATGAATTATATAAAAAAATGCACAATCGATTCAAAAAAGAAAATGGAATTGATTTTATGGTATTTTGGAATAATCGCAATATCCGAAGAAAACAACCAGGTGATGTTATTTTAGCATTTAAAACATTTGTTGATGCATTACCAGAAGACCAAAAGCATACAGTTGGATTAGTGATGCATACACAACCGGTTGATGATAATGGAACGGATTTAATTGCAGTGAGAGATGTAGTAGCACCTGATTGTAAAATAATCTTTTCAGAACAAAAATTAACACCAGAAGAACTCAATGCATTATACAATGTAGCAGATGTTGTTGTTAATATTGGTTCTAACGAAGGTTGGGGTTTAAGTTCGACCGAAGCAATTCTTTCTGGAACTCCTATCATTAATAATGTAACTGGCGGATTGCAAGACCAATGTGGGTTCCAAGATGAAAATGGCGAATGGATTCGTTTTAACGGTGAATTTGCAACTAATCACAACGGCAAGTATAAATCACATGGTGTTTGGGTAGAACCGGTATTTCCTAGCAATAGAAGTTTACAAGGCTCACCGCAAACACCGTATATATTTGATGACCGAGTACGATTTGAAGATGTAGCTGATGCAATTGCATATTGGTATAATACACCAAAGACTCTTCGCAATGAAATGGGATTAGTTGGAAGAACATGGGCATTAGCTAACGGGTTGACTGCAGAACAAATGGGTGCAAAAATGATTGATATGATTGATTATTTATTTGACTCTAATAAAGAATCAAGACCAACATATACATTTGCTCCAATTGAAAACACAAAATACGAAAACACAGGAATTGTAAAATAATGAGAAAATTAGTTATAGCATCGCCAGTAGCGACACAATCAGGTTATGGACATCATGCACGAGAAATTATTTCTCAATTGATAGAACAAAGAGGGCAAGAATGGGACGTGAAACTAGTTTCATTACCATGGGGTCATACACCATTCACATATCCAATATCAGATGATTTAAAATCTAGAATCATTCCATTGCCATTGCAAGAACAACCGGA
>JACCDW010072735.1_pt1 | contig 10959 bp, 11 predicted proteins | sample 7449781 | NCBI WGS metagenome assembly JACCDW01 (sample SAMN15323449, study PRJNA562643) | freshwater metagenome | isolation source: river surface water | place: USA:Blue River Watershed | collected 2017-08-18
AAACGAATGGTGCCACCTGCAAATCTTGAGCCAGTTAGCCACTACTCTGAAAAAGTAATTAATATCGGAGAAGTTGTATGGCGAAAGCGAGCGCATGTTCAAGGACGAGTTACTGCGATTCGTACCTCTCCAACAAATGAGGCTCCCATGCTAGAAGTTGAGATGTGGGATGAAACTGGCGGAATTACTCTGCAATTCTTAGGTAGAAGGTCGCTTGCCGGGCTAGATGTTGGAGCGCAATTGCGTGCTGAAGGAATGGTCGGCGAGATCGATGGATTACTTACGATCCTAAATCCGAATTATGAATTACTTCATTAATTAACGCTTCTTGCGAAAAAAATCCGTCAAAAGCTCTGCGCATTCGGCTTCAAGTACTCCCGAAACTACCTCTGGCTTATAAATCTGCCTTGGGTCTCTAAGTAAATCCCATTGCGATCCAACAGCTCCGGCCTTCTCATCCCATGCGCCAAAGACCAATTTAGAGATCCTCGATTGGGCAATCGCGCCAGCGCACATGGCGCAGGGTTCTAAGGTAACTACCAAAGTACAAGTATCTAAACGCCAATCCCCAATTGCACTAGCTGCCTTTTGTAAAGCAACGATCTCTGCATGCGCCACAGGGTTTGACATCAATTCGCGTTGATTAACACCAGTTGCAATAACCTCATCATTTTGATTTAAGACTATTGCGCCAACTGGAACATCTCCGCTATCAACCATGCTGGTGCGTGCCAATTGAATGGCTTTCGCCATCGCTTCTTGATAATTCATTAATTAATTTTCTTAAAGTTCTAACAATTCTACAAATTGCTCTGAGAAGCCTAAGCGCTTTGCAATTGCTTCAAGTTGTTCATCTGGAAATAGTTCAGTGTCATCACATAGCGCTTCTAGCTCCATATGGCCCATACCAAGATCAGCAATGATATCCATGTGTCCACCAGGTAGTGGTTCGTCATCAAATTCAGGTGCTGGAAGATCTGATATTTCTAAGAATTCATTTGCAACTTCATAATCAAGTGCACAAGTAACATCACTGATAAACAAGCTGATGTGCTTTCCTAAAACGCGTACCAAAATGAAAAATTCCTCATCAATCGCGATTAGCGCAAGTGCTCCGCCATTAGTTTGATGGCTCTTAAGTTCACTGATGATTGCACCCAAGTTATATGGGTCTGACAAAATCTCTAACTTCCAAGTGTCGGTTTCATGCCAAGCGGCGACCGCGAAATCAACATCTGAGTTCATTGTCACCACCCATTCCCCCGATTGTCAGTGTGGAGCGCCTCTGCCCGCTAGTTTTCCACTATCTGGAAGCAATGGAAAGCCCTGTAAGGTAGGCATTATGAAAGTCCACGTTGCTGACCATCCCTTGATTGCGCATAAATTGACGGTGCTTCGAGACGAAAAAACTGATTCACCCACATTTCGCCATCTGGTAGAGGAATTGGTAACACTTCTTTCGTATGAAGCAACTCGCGAGATCAAAGTAAGCCCAAAGCAAATTAAGACCCCCGTTGCGCCAATGAACGGAGTTGAAATGTCAAAACCAACTCCAGTCGTGGTCCCGATTCTTCGCGCTGGTTTAGGAATGCTTGAAGGCATGACCAAATTAATGCCAAATGCAGAGATTGGCTTTCTGGGCATGGTTCGTGATGAAACGACATTAAAGGCATCGACATATGCAAATCGTCTGCCAAAAGATTTAAAGGGAAGACAGTGCTTCATTCTGGATCCAATGTTGGCAACTGGCGGCACCTTAATTGCAGCTATTCAATATTTATTGGACTTGGGTGCAACTGAGATTATTGCTATCTGCATCATTGCAGCTCCTGAAGGAATTAAAGCTGTAGAAGATGCATTTCCAAATACCAATGTTCATTTGGTTACTGGCGCAGTTGATGAGAAATTAAACGAGCACGGTTACATCGTCCCTGGTCTTGGCGATGCTGGAGATCGACTTTACGGAGTGGTTTGATGAGTTCAACTAGTCCTGGTTACGGAATAACAATCCGTGTAGAAGGTGCTCCAGAACGCCAACCAGTTGCGCAAGCAACTACCGCAATCACAAATGCTGGCGCAACAATTACCGCACTTGACGTCACTGAATCTAATCTTGAATTAGTGGTAGTCGACATAACATGCGACACCATAGATGTAAATCATGCGAAGGACATTTGTGATGCGATCGAGAAATTCCCTGGCTTAAAAGTTCGGAAAGTAAGTGATCGCACTTTTCTGCTTCATCTGGGTGGAAAAATCGAAGTTACACCTAAAGTTCCCCTAAAAACTCGTGATGATCTATCTCGTGCTTACACCCCAGGTGTAGCCCGAATCAGCCAAGCGATCGCAGCAGATCCTGCCGATGCTAGGCGATTAACTATTAAGCGAAATACCGTTGCGGTTGTAACTGATGGATCTGCAGTGCTTGGTCTTGGAAATATCGGACCGGCTGCCGCGCTTCCGGTAATGGAGGGTAAAGCTGCGCTCTTTAAAAGATTTGCTGATGTCGATGCCTGGCCTGTTTGTATCGATAGCCAAGATGTAGATGAAATTGTGCGCACCGTGCAATTGATCGCACCGGTATATGGTGGGATCAATTTAGAAGATATCTCTGCGCCACGTTGTTTTGAGGTCGAAGCAAAGCTTCGTGAGTTACTTGATATACCAGTTTTTCATGATGATCAACACGGAACTGCAATCGTGGTACTTGCAGCGCTCAAGAATGCCTTAAAGTTGGTACGAAAAGATTTGAAGAGTGTAAAGATTGTTATCAGTGGGGCAGGTGCAGCAGGCACTGCCATTGCAAAACTATTAGCAGTTAGTGGCGCTGAAAATGTTCTGGCGTTTCATCGTGAGGGAATCGCAGAAATTGATGGGATTGATAATCATGGATTCCGTGGATCATTAATCGAGGCATTAAAGGGCGCCGATGTATTTATTGGTGTGAGTGCTGCAAATATTTTAAAAGAAGAAGATATTAAGCAGATGGCAATCAATTCGGTGGTCTTTGCGCTAGCAAATCCAGATCCTGAGATTGATCCGATGATCGCTAGAAAATATGCTGCAGTTGTCGCAACTGGTCGTAGCGACCAACCCAACCAAATCAATAATGTTCTGGCATTTCCCGGAATCTTCCGCGGATTATTGGATGCTAACGCACATAAAATCACCGATGAATTACTAGTAGCTGCGGCAGAGGCGATTGCAAGTTGTGTTGCCCAAGAACAACTAAACGCTAACTTCATAATCCCTAGCGTTTTTGATCCAACCGTGGCCAAGAAAGTAGCGTTGGCAGTTAAGGAAGCTGCCAAATAATGTTACAAGCATCGTTTGACGAACAGTTAGCGACTCTTGCACCCCTACTTTTCTATTTGATTGCCTTCATCATTATCTTTGTAGAAACTGGAATCCTTCTAGGATTCTTTCTACCGGGAGATTCACTTCTATTTAGCGCTGGCTTAGTTGCAGCAAGCAACGATTCAATTGATATCTCACTGCTTTGCCTGGTGGTTTTCTTGGCTGCATTCATCGGCGATCAAACTGGATATGTAATAGGTAGAAAACTTGGCCGACCGTATCTAGAACGTAAAAACTCTCCGAAGATACAAAAAATGATCGTGCGTGCAGAACGATTTTATGAGCGCTCAGGTTGGTGGGCAGTCGTTGCAGCCAGATATTTTCCTTGGATACGTACCTTTGTTCCACCCATTGCTGGTGCTGCCAAGATGCGGTACTACTCATTCTTAAGTGCAAATGCAGTTGGCGCTTTATTATGGGGAGTGTTGATTACTTCAGCTGGGTACTACTCTGCAAATATTCCTTGGGTAAAGAGTTCTAGCTATGCAATTGCTGCGTTCTTTATTAGCGCTTCAATCATCTCTTCTGTTGTTGGCTACTTACGCCACCGACGATAACCCCAATAAACGAAAGCACGATTCCGGTAACTAACCAGATACTTACTTGCACGCCATGAATAGGTGCAATTAAATCAATGAGAAGCGCGCCGAACAGATTGCCACCAACGCTTAACAAAGTTGAAGCAAGCACACCAAGTTGTTGGACAATCGTTGCAGAGTAAGCAATATAAATAACTCCTAGCACTCCCCCGGTGTAAATCCACCAGGGCGTTGCTGGTAATGGTTCAAAGTCATATCGATCCATTGGAATCAAAACAGCAGTCAAAATCAGAAGGAATGATGTGCCCATCACGAAATTCAAAAGTGAAGTTGTCCAATGTTGACCAGAATAAATATTTATCTTGCCATTTAAAGCTCGCTGAATTCCGACTATCCCACCTGCTAATCCCGCAAGTGCTACTGGAAGCAGTGAAAGATCATCTGCTTCTACGCGATCCCAAACGGAGACCAAGACTGCAATTACAGTTATTAGCGAGGCTAGAACTCTTCTAATAGTTATGTGTTGTCGGGTTCCACCCGATAGGCCATAAGCATCAACTATTAAAGAAGAGGCTGTTTGACCTGCAATTGAAGCGACCGAATAGATTGCTACCCCGATAATTGGCACCGTGTTTGTTTGAATTGCAACGAAGGTGCCGCCTAACATTCCTGCGAATAGATTCCAGCGTGGCAATTGTCCGCCTACTACTGCGCTTTTAATTCCGAGCAAACCTTGTTTCATCCCGTGATGGGTGATCGCGAAGATCGCAATTACAATCAAGCCAGATCCAAAAGATACTGTGGCAGCTTGGATTGGATTACCTAATAATTTTGATAGTTCACCATTTGCACGGGCTTGAAAGGCAATCAACATTGCTGTGCCAAAGGCAATTAAATCCAGACGCATCGCGAGATTATCTCAGCCTTCTAGTTGCAAAGTGAGATTTAGCCATTCATCTTCCAGTTCTGAACGCTTTATTTTTGCTTTCTCCAAATTTGCGGTGGCTTCAATCAGTTTCTCCGCATCAAAAGCAACTGATTCTTGAATCTGAACTAAATTCAAAATTTCGTTATCTAGTTTTTCCATCTGTCTCTCAACTCTAACCAGATCTTTCTTTAATTGACGCTCTTCAGCAGCGCTGGAGACTTTCTTATCTGAGCTCTCTTTCGGAATTGAGTTAGCGATTTGTTGAGCACGTAACTCAAGATATTGATCTATTCCTCGTGGTAAGTCGGTAAGTTTCCCGTCGCCCAATAAACCAACAATCCGATCGCAAGTACGCTCCAAGAAATAGCGATCATGTGAGATCACCAGCAAGGTGCCAGCAAAACTATCCAGTAAATCCTCTAGCTCGGTTAAAATTTCGATATCAAAATCATTTGTTGGTTCATCGAGCATCAATACATTTGGGCTATCCATTAGCAATCTAGTTAATTGCAATCTTCGCTTTTCGCCGCCAGATAGATCCCCGACTGGAGTCCATTGAGATTCGCGATCAAATCCCAATCGTTCGCAAAGTTGCGATGCTGAAAGCTCTCTACCTCCGCCAAGTTCAACTCTGGTCGCTACACGTTCTACCGCTTCAAGTAATCGCCAAGTTGGATTTAACTCTGCTAAATGCTGTGAAAGCATTGCGGTTTTTACGGTCACGCCTTTTACTAATTTGCCCGCAGTTGGAAAGTGTTCGCCTGCCAGAGTTCGCATCAAAGTGGTTTTGCCAGCGCCATTTACGCCAACTATTCCAATACGTTCACCAGGACCGATATTCCAATAAAGATCATCTATCAATATATTTTCGCCAGCACGTATTTGAAGATGTTGGCACTCGAAGACTGTATTTCCCAATCGATTCTGACTGAATTTCAAGAGTTCGGTGTTGTCTCTGGGAGGTGGCTCTGTTGAGATTAATTCATTTGCCGCATCTACTCTGAATTTTGGTTTAGTTGTTCTTGCTGGCGCTCCTCTTCGAAGCCAAGCCAACTCTTTTCGCAATAAATTATTTCGTCTAGAGTCCATAGCTGCTTGTTGTCTTGCACGCTCGGCTTTCGAAAGTACATATGCTGAATATCCGCCATCGTATTCCTCAAGATTTCCACCAACTACTTCCCAAGTTCGATCAGTAACCTCATCTAAGAACCAACGATCATGAGTCACAACTACCACAGCAAGGTTCTTTCGATTCTTCAAATGTTCCGCAAGCCATGCAACGCCTTCAACATCTAAGTGATTTGTTGGTTCGTCTAGCAAAATCAAATCAAGATCTTCGATCAATAGTTTTGCCAAGCCAACACGTCTACGTTCTCCGCCAGATAAAGATGCAAAACCTCGCGTAAATAGCTCCTCTTGGTAACCACCAAAGAGCCCAGTAAAAATTGATCGAATACCTGCATCGCGGGCCCATTCATGAGTTGCTTTATTACCAAGCACTACATCTCTTACAGTCGCGCCTTTTGGTGCATTATCTATCTGAGCAAGAATCCCGACATTTGTTCCACCGCTTCTTGTTACCCGTCCAGAATCAGGAGTTTCAGCGCCTGCAATTATTTTCATCAAGGTCGATTTGCCGGCACCGTTGCGTCCTACAATTCCAATTCGATCTCCTTGGGAGACGCCGATACTTACCTCACGCAAAAGCTCCTTAATATCAAAAGCTTTGCTTACAGTTTCTAGGTTTACCAGGTTCCGTGCCATAGCGCTCTAAGAGTAGGCTCTCGCTCCATGGAAGTCACAAAACGTGAATACGCACTGGCGCTAGATGCCAACGATCCACTTGCCAAATACCGTGATTTATTTGTTAATAATGATCCGACGCAATGCTATTTAGATGGAAACTCTCTTGGACGATTACCAAAAGCAACCATCGAAGCTGTAAATAGCTTTATGGTGAATGAATGGGGTCAAGAGGTGGTCGCAGGCTGGTCTCGTTGGATTGATGAAGCGCAAACTGTTGGTGATTTGCTTGGTAGGGCAGCACTTGGCGCTGGGCCGGGACAAGTATTGGTCTGTGACACCACATCCATAAATTTTTATCAATTGGCGCTTGCAGCGATTCAGGCGCGGCCAGATCGCAAAACCATCATCGTGGATGCAGCTAACTTTCCAACTGACCGTTACATCTTGCAAGGTATCGCCCGACAGTTTGGATTGAAGCTAATCACAATTGATAACGAACCTGGCGAAACTGCGCACGAACGTATCACCCCTGGGATTTTAGAAAAATATCTAAATGTCGATGTTGCACTGGTAACTTTGCAGGTAATTCAATATCGATCTGGCGCCAGAACTCCAATTAAAGAAATCACCGATTTAGTTCGAAAATTTGGCGCGTTGATGTTATGGGATGCAAGCCATGCAGTTGGTGCGATCGAAATGGATTTCGATTCAAATGGGGTAGACCTTGCTGTCGGATGTACTTATAAATATGGAAACTCTGGCCCTGGCTCCCCTGCTTGGATGTATGTAAATAAGAGAATTCAAAAAGAGTTGCAAGTTCCGATACAAGGTTGGTTTGCTCAAGCAGATCAATTTGAGATGGGAGCAAACTTCGAACGTGACCTCGCATCAATGCGTGGTTTTCAAATTGCTAGCCCAGGATTGATGGCCATACGTTGCGTGAAAACTTCTTTTGAAATTATCGAAAGCGCATCCATCAAGGCAATCGATGAAAAGTGCACTAAAGGCACTGAAATGATGATTGCTCTTTATGATGCCTGGTTAGCTCCACTGGGATTTACTTTAAACACTTCCAGAGTTGCATCCGAGCGCGGTGGACATATCTCTTTAATTCATCCTGATGCTAAAGAGATCGCCATCGCCATGCGCACTGTAATAAATGTGATTCCAGATTATCGAGTTCCGAATTCAATTCGATTGGCGATTAGCCCACTACCTACCTCTTATACGGAAGTTTGGGATGGGTTCGATCGACTCAGAGATCTAGTTGCAAACAAGAAATATCTCGGCGTAGGAGATGGAGGATCTCGCGTCACATGAGTGAAAATTACGAATCAGCACTTACTTACAACAGCTATCTAGCGGTTGATGAATTGTTAAATCTTCAAAGGCCGCTCTCTGCAGGCCCCGAGCATGATGAATTACTTTTCATAATCATTCATCAAACCTATGAGTTATGGTTTAAACAATTAATTCATGAATTTCAAGAAGCTCAAAGAGCTTTGGAAGCAAATCAAACTCATCCTGCACTTGCGGTTCTAGGCCGTATTCGTACCATCATGAAGACTTGTGTAAGCCAAGTGGATATTTTAGAGACGATGACTCCGCTGCAGTTTCTCTCCTTCAGAAACTACCTAGCTGCTTCCAGCGGTTTTCAATCTGCACAATTTAGAAAGGTTGAAGCGATTCTCGGTCGTAGAGATGAGAGTTTCGCAAGTCATTTACCGCCTGAAACTCGTTTAGAAATAGCGGAACTCCTAGGCGAAAGATCACTCTGGGATTCTGTGATGGTTTATCTTTCAAAACGTGGCGCTGCTATACCAACCGAAGTGCTTAAACGAAATTTCCGTGAACATTACAAACCTAATGTATTAGTGCAAGAAGCTCTCATAAAGGTGCACCGAGAAGATCCTGAAGCTGCGATGGTTTGTGAACGATTAGTAGATATAGATGAAGGTCTACAAGAATGGCGATATCGTCACGTGAAAATGGTAGAACGCACAATCGGTTCAAAGAGCGGCACCGGTGGATCAAGTGGCGTTAAATATCTTGCCAGCACTCTCTTCAACCCGGTATTCCCAGATTTGTGGGAGATTAGATCAAGCCTTTAATCACTACTTCTGAAAGGCTCTTTCGATTAGATGGCGCTTTTTCGCGATCAGCCATCTGTTCTGGAAGTTTTTCAACATCTCCTTGTTTGCCAATTGCAACCACTACGACTGGATCTAATGTAGTTAGATCAAAAGTCTTGCAGATTGCATCATGGCTAAAACCTGTCATTTGATGAGTTACGTAACCTAAATGATGGGCTTCAAAAGATGCTTGAGAGACCGAGAGTCCGACGTCATATTGATAGCTTGGATGTGGATCTCCATTTGCGCGCTGTCTGGTGCCACAAGCAAGTAGTAGCGCGCCTGCATGCTTTGCCCAAGTCTGATTGAACTCTCCTAATCCACTGAGAATCTGTTGAAATACTTCATCTCCTCGTCGACCGATGAAATAACGCCAAGGTTGTTCGTTAAATGCAGAAGGTGCAAGACGGGCTGCTTCTAAAATTAGAATCAAATCCTCATCTGAAATCTCGGCTTCTGAATCGAAAGCTCTAGGACTCCAGCGATTTGCAATTAACTCGTGAACCTTTAAATCTGTTGGAGCTTTTTTGTTGACTTTTGCCACAGCTACCTTTCTAAAGCTTTCCCTAGCATTCACTAGCATTCACTAAGAATTTTTCGAAAGCGAAATAATAAAATAAGTTTATTGGATGGTTAAACCCGGTTATTGGACATGTTATTCCCGCATGAAATATAAGGAAACTTGCCTTTAAATTTTAAACTGCTAATCTTTTCTACAGAACGAGAACTCAGGAAAAGGAGAGTACAACTCAATCTCTGGTCCAAATCGACCTTGACAATTGTATGTACTAATCAAATCATGCAGACCCGCGCTAACCACGCACAAACATTTAGACACACTCCAACTTCATTTAAGCCGCTCAACGAAGCAAGACTGACTGCCCTGCTAGATCAAGAATGGGCGCGCTACAAAACAACAACCAGCAAATCAGGTTTAGAGAATGAAGTAGCAAAAAAAGTCCTACCGCTTGGTGCAACTAGCTCTTTTCAATACTGGGAGCCTTACCCAATCTCTATCGTCTCCGCCAATGGCGCTTGGATGACCGATGTTGATGGACGCCAGTTATTAGATCTCTCTATGGGCTTTGGTGCGATGCTCGCAGGCCACTTAAACCCAGATGTAATCCGTGAACTTCAGACTTCACTAGAAATTGGCACACTATTTGTTACTCCCTCACCAATCTCTACAGATGCAGCTGCGAGAATTTGTAAGCGTTTTGGCTTAGATCTTGTTCGTTTCACCAACTCTGGCACCGAAGCCACGATGTATGCAGTCAGAACTGCTCGTGCTTACACAGGTCGAAACGGAATCATGAAAATTGAAGGCGGCTATCACGGCAGCTATGACCCATTGATGGTCTCAAGTAAGCCATCTATCAAAGATGCAGGCGATGAGCACCTTCCTAATTCGGTTGTTCCAAATGGCGCTGTAGCTGGCGATGTTTGGGTAGTTCCTTACAACAATGCAGAGGCAGTTGAAGAAATCTTTAAGAAGCATGCAAACGAAATTGCATGCCTGATCATGGAACCAGTTTTAGAAAATATCGGAATTGTGTTGCCTGATGCAGGTTATCTAGAAAAAATTCGGGAACTCTGCACTGAATACAACGTCGTTTTAATTTTCGATGAAGTTAAAACTGGACTTACCGCTGGACCACAAGGTGCATCTGAGAGACTTGGCGTAAATCCAGATTTAATCTGCCTTGCTAAATCAATTGGTGGCGGCATTCCGCTTGCCGCATTTGGTGGCGATTATCGCTTCATGGAAACTGTAGTTGATGGCCGCATGGCACATTTCGGAACTTTCAATGGAAATCCATTAGCAATGGCTGGCGTACGTGCAATCGACAAGATCTGCACACCAGAAGCTTTAGCAAAAGCCGAGAACTTCAACGATCAAGCCTTGCTTCGAATCACTGATGTAATCAATGAATTTGAATTACCAGCACACACTGTCGGTTTCGGAGTAAAAGGTTGCATCACCTGGTCCCCTGAACCTGTGCGAAATTATCGCGATTACAAAGCTACTGATTTCAAAGTTGCTGAACTTTCATGGTTATGGTCGATTAATCGCGGCATCATCACCCCTCCTGGTTTAGATGAGCAGTGGTTGATCTCTTTGGCACATGGCCAGCGAGAAATTGATATCTTGGTTGAAGACTTCACTGAATTAGCCAAAACGCTACGTTCATAGCATTTCAATTTCCACATATATCTAGTCAAGTTATAGACTCATTTATATGTCTGAAGAGTTGAT
>JACCDW010352603.1_pt1 | contig 10959 bp, 16 predicted proteins | sample 7449781 | NCBI WGS metagenome assembly JACCDW01 (sample SAMN15323449, study PRJNA562643) | freshwater metagenome | isolation source: river surface water | place: USA:Blue River Watershed | collected 2017-08-18
CTGTCAAAGGCAACTATGGGTTCTTACGTTAAGAAAGCAGCAGGAACTGCTGCTGGTTATGCCGCTGCTAGTGCTGCTCAAGCATCATCTTCAGTTGGTAAGGCAGACGAAAAGACCAAACGTGGTCTGCGCAATCGCTTAAAGGGTATTTCTAAAGCAACCGATAAGATCGTAAAAGAAGATATTGATGCAGTAAAGAAAATGAACGAGTCTTATAAGACTGCATTTGATGCTGCTCTTATTGAATATAACATCAAGTCTCCCTCGGAACTTGGTGAAGAAAAGAGAAAAGAATTTTTCAACTACGTAGACCAAGAATTTAAAAAGGGAGACCAATAATGTCCGCATGGGGTAAAGCAGACGCTAAGTCAGCAACAGGAACTCTGTCGATTGCAAGCAACGGCGCAGTTACTGGCACAAATACACTTTTCACTACAGAAGCAGCAGTTGGCGACTTCATTCGCGTCAACATTGCAACAGGTCCAGGTGGAACATACCTAGATCGTTACTGGATCATCAAGTCAATCACCAGCAATACTGCTGCGACTGTTATTCCAGCAGATCCAGAACTTGAATATGCAACTGCCTATTCAAACTTCACCAGTGCTGGTGCTCAGACATATCGTCTGAGCGAAAAACCAATTTCGATTGCATCAGATCCTAACACTCTAGCATCGGATGTTTATGGCGTAAGAAGTGACGAAATTCACGGCGACCAATCTGGCGGTTACGTTTCAGCAGTTGCTCTAATTCAAGGTGGTTCCGGTTACACAGAAACACCGACAGTTACATTCTCTGGCGGTGGCGGTGGCAGTGCCGCTGCTACTGCAGTTATTTCTGGTGGTGCTGTAGCAGTCGTCAATGTGACCAATAACGGATCGTCATATGAAACTGCACCAACAGTAAACCTAGATGTTCCACGTAGAACTATTCCTACTGCAAATGTGAACACAGGTACGGAAGTAATTACATATAATAATCACGGTCTGACAACTGGAGATCGTATCAAATATTATAATAATGGTGGTACCACACTAGCTGGTCTAACTCATGCAACCACTTACTATGCAAATGCTATCAATGCCAATACTTTCTACGTATACGACACATTAGCAAATGCTACTGCAGGTGGTGCAACTGGTAGAATGGATCTGTCAGGAACTGGTAATAATAATCAGTATTTCGATCTTCTAGACGAAACAACTGCAACTGCCGAAGCAGCACTTGGCGTAAACCAAGGCGATTCTGTTGGTGAGTCGGGCGCTGTTTCCCACACAGGTTGGGTAAAGCGCAAGGTTCTTACAGGTGCTCACGCTGGACGTATTCAGTATGAAGTTCTTGTTGCTATGTCGAAGAACGGCATCACTGGCGATGCTCCGGATGATATCCAGTTCCCAGAGGACTAATAAATGGCAGACACTAAAGTAACCGCAATGAATGCAGCGACATCGGTCTCTCCGACCGATGTCCTGTATCTCGTGAAACCAACAACATCCCCATATGATCACAAGGTTACTGTTGCCAATCTATTTGGTGGTATCCCTGTTCCTGTAGTTCTAGAAGACGATCTGGTACTTGGTGGCGTTGTGCAGTCAATGAGTTCTGCTGGCGCCATCAGTATCACCACACTAGTAACTAAGATTACTTCACCAGATGGTGCTGGAACTCTTACGATCGCAGACGGAACTGAAGGTCAGATTAAAGTTATTGTAATGACTTCCAACAATGCGAATCATGCTCTAACAATCAATTCTAATATTGGTCATTCTTCTATTGTTTTTAATGGTCCAGGTGATACTGCTATCTTGATATTCCTTGCTGGGAATTGGTATTTCCTTGGGGGAACTGCGACAGTATCATAATATGATTGATTTAAATGATGAAACGTTTTTGATGTATGCAATTAAACATTATGATAATCCTAGTTGTAATGGGATGTCTGATTTAGAAGAAGACATTAAACGATTTAAATACTTAAAGAGATTATTTAAAAGATATGAGAATACTGGAGTATTAAGTGATCGATTGATTTTAAATCATCTAATCATATTATATAATGTTTTTGGTAATTCTGCGACTAATATGTTGTTCTATAAAATAGAAGAAGAATATTGGTCATACTTAAAAACATTTTTAGTATTCCTAAATAGAATAACTGACACTGCGCTGCCAGATATAATAATAGATTTTAATATTGCTGAAAAATTAAGGAAACTTAATGTCTAGATTTGTCGATGCAATTATAACTTATAGAATTCTGCGATTGCTGACGACACCATTCGATCAGCAAGACGCATTTCGTTTGGGTATCATCGACAAGAATGGCAACGTTCTGAAAAAAGAACGTGATCTGAATACTACAGAGGAACAAGAAGCATATAGTTTGCTCCACCGAATGGTGTTTCGTCTGAAAAGAATTATCGAAAAAGTTCCCCTTGCAAATAAACAGTTCCTTTCTTTTGCTACTGCTGTTGCGCTGGTAAGAGAAGGTGTAGAATACGACGAAGATATTTTAGAGGAACTTTTCTATATGACACAAGGAAGAGAAGATGTCAAGGAATTGGCAGAAGAATTAGAAACCAACAAGTTGATGACATTTTCTCAGTTTGTTGAAGAGATGGGAGTTGCTGGTGGTAATGTTGCTGGTATCGGTATCGAACACCCAACTAAACCAAATCAGGCAGAACCTGGAGTTTCTAAAAAAGCGCAAAAGAAATGGCGCAAGAAGAATAAAATCGTAAGAAGGAATGCAAAATGAGTCTGATGAAATTCTTGACCAGAGAAGAACCAATTAAATCTCTGGAAGATTTAGAACTTGCTAAGGGCAGAATCCAACTAACAATCATGAAGATGGCAGCATTCACACTTGGTGTGATTATGATGTCAGTTGTTCTTGTTATGATGGTTGGTCTCTTTGTTCCAAACAGCGTAATCGACAACAATGAAATCTTTAAGATCATTGGTCCAGCATTCTCGACAATCGTTGGTGCGTTTGTCGGTGCATTCGCGACGATGATGGGTATGAAGACTGCTGAGTTTGATCCTAACGTTAAGGTTCAGGAACTCGGTAAGACTGACTACGTTAAGATTGCCGAAGCAAGAACTGAAGAAGCAAAGGCACGTTCGATTGAAATTGATAATGAAGCAAAGGAACTCGAACTACTGGACAAGTATAAGGATTCCGATGATGATTGGGGACCATTCTAATGACACAGTTAACTGAACATTTCACTCTCGAGGAGATGATTGTATCTCCAACCGCAAAGAGACTGGGACTGTCTAACACTCCAACTCCTGAGCACATCGAAAACATGCGCTATTGCTGTGAGAAGATTCTCGAACCTGTTCGTGCCAAGTTCGGTCCAGTTACAGTCAACTCTTCGTATCGCGCACCTCGTGTTAACCAAGCAGTCGGTGGTTCAAAGACATCGCAGCACGTTAATGGTCAGGCAATCGACTTCGAAGTCAAGGGTGTTGACAACAAGACCGTTGCTGATTGGGTTGCTGACAATCTAGAGTTTGACCAAGTCATCCTAGAATTCTATTCTAAGGGTGACAAGAACTCTGGTTGGGTTCATGCATCAATCAAGAAAGAAGGTGGTAATCGTCGCCAGCGTCTGATCGCTACCAAGTCAAAAGCAGGTGGAACATCTTATACTCCTGTTAAGGACTTTGATCCAAGCACAACTAAGGAAGCAGGTGCTCCTGTTGTTTCTACTACAGCGAAGGCAGCAACTGCTGCTGCTCCTGCTGCTGTTGCTGGTCTTGGTCCAATGGCAGCACTTCAAACGAAGTGTGGTCTACCTGCTGACGGTAAGTGGGGACCAGGAACCTTTAAGGGTGCTAAGGCATACTTCAAATTATCGACTGCTCAAGCAGCACACTTCTTCGGGCAATGTGCTCACGAATCGGGTGGTTTCAAGGTGTTCTCGGAAAACCTAAACTACTCGGCAGATGGTCTGACCAAGATCTTCAAGAAGTATTTCCCTTCACTCGCTGCTGCTCAACCATATGCTCGCAAACCTGAAAAGATTGCGAACAAGGTCTATGCTAATCGCATGGGCAATGGACCAGAATCATCGGGTGATGGATGGAAGTTCCGTGGTCGTGGTCCAATCCAGTTGACTGGTAAAGACAACTATACTCAATTCTCCAAGGACATTGGTCGTCCTGATGTTCTGACTAATCCAGATATCGTTGCAACTGAACTTGCATTCGAATCAGCACTTTGGTTCTTCAAGAAAAATAATCTGTTTGCTATTGCTGATAAGGGCGTGAGTGATGCAGTTATTGGTCAGATTACTCGCCGTGTTAACGGTGGGACGCACGGTCTAGATGATCGTATCAAGAAAACTAAACAATTCGCAGCATGGGGGTAACACATGGAAAAGATTAAGGCACTATTTAAAAAACTATTTGGTCTTGTTGACACCAACAATGATGGAAAAATTTCGGTTGCTGAAGCGGCAGTTGCTGCTGAAAAGGTCGAAACTGAAGTCAAGAAGGTGAAGGCAAAAGTTAAAAAAGTTACATCTAAAAAATAAGCAATGACTGCTACATTAGAAACAAAGGTCGCGGTAATCGAACATGACCTGAAGCAAATTCAGGTTGTGTTCGGCCGCCTCGATCTCGCAATCGAAAAGATTGGCGATGTTTCCAACTGCATCAATAAAATGCTTGCGGTTCACGACACTAAATTGGAAGCGCAAGAAACAGTGAATGAAGATATCTATCAGAGTTTAGAAGTGCATAGAAATGAAACTAAAGCAAGTAATGCCGAGTTACATTCGCGTATTACTACAACGACTCGAGAACTGGAGAGCAAAATTCAGAACACCGAGGATAAACTTCTAGAAGCGATCAAAGACTTGAAGAAGTCTGTTGAAAAAGAAGAAGAAAAACATAAAGAACGTATTGACAAATTGGAAAAAACCAAGTATCTTATGATCGGTGGTGGTATCGTCATCGGTGCTATCATAACCAAGATACTTCCATTGTTTATGAAATTTATCGGATAAATCCCTTTACTTCTCCGAAGATTCGGGGTATAACTATAGTATGAGTTTATATATTGACATTAAGTATCTACATGCGATCTCACATCGCTTAGAAAACTTTAAGAAAAAAACAAAGGACGTTTATAACTGCAGGTGTCCCATCTGCGGCGACTCTTCGCGCAATAAGAAGAAGTCCCGTGGATATTTTTATCGAGGTAAGAACGAATTATATTACAAGTGTCACAATTGCGGAGCGAGTCAACACTTCGGAACTTTTTTGAAGAATTTTGACAGCAACCAATATGGACAATATGTAGTTGAGCGTTATGCTGATGGCGGACATAATAAAACTGCGCATAAAACTGTAGAATCAGTTCTAAAATTTGAAGAACCAAAGTTTGAAAAGAAACCAGAACCCAAACTAATCGACTCGATTATGGATCGTCTCGATACACTACCAGATGACCATGAGGTAATTCGTTATGTTACTGACCGCAAAATCCCTCGCGATGCTTTTAGTCGGTTGTATTTCATTCCTAATGTTAAAGATATCGTTCAACTTAATGACAAATACAAAGACTCGATTGTTACGGAAGAACCGAGACTCGCGATTCCTTTTTTTGATGGCACTGGCAAACTCCTTGTTGTTAGTCTTCGCGGAATCCGAGGCGAGTCGCTACGTTATATTAATGTTAAGGTAGATGAAGATGCGCCATCGATTTTCGGGTTGGATAAGGTCGACGCTACAAAAGAAATACTCGTCGTCGAAGGGCCCCTTGACTCCCTTTTTCTGGATAATGCTATCGCTTGTGCTGGAACATCGTTCGGAAAGATCGATCAACTTCCGATCCCGAAAGAAAACATAACAATTATTTTTGATAATCAACCAAAGAACCGAGAAGTCGGTAAGTTGATGAATAAGTATATCGAACAGGGATATAAGATTGTTATTTGGCCGGACAATGTTCCTGGTAAAGATATTAATGAAATGATTGAGAATGGATTGACTTCTGATGAAATCCGTAGTATTATAAATCATAATACGTTTAAAGGTTTAGCAGCAAAGGCAAGGTATGCCATGTGGAGGAAGGTATGAGCGAACTAGTCGCTAACGAATATGGCGTAGAACTCGACCATATTCGAATCACAAAGTTGCGTATTCATCGCACGGACGGCAAGTGGTTGGTCGAATATCGCCGCGAACCTCGTTGGTTTCTTGGTCTAGATCGCTGGTGGTGGTTCAACGATGGCATGTATGTAGATTACGCCGATGCGTCTAATCGTGTAGACCATCTTCTTGGAATTGGTTTTGTCAGCAAGGCACAGTTCCAGAAGGTCAAGGAATTTGAAGTCGAGTAATGCTCTACACTGGATCGGGAAACATTCCGCATCATATCTACTGTTGGGTAGACTCATCGTTTGTTCGTAAGGACGCACCAAAATACACATATGAACCCTGTATCTGGTTTGGATTGCATTCTAAACCAGGACATTCATGGGGTTGTCATATCATGCTCGAGTGCGGCGCAGTCTATCGTGGTGTTCCACCGCATGCTCTTGCCTTTTATAATGATCCTTATCCTGCGTGGACTCTGCTTGATTCTCAGATCTGGGATTGCTACGGCGACCAGTTCTCGGTCGTTCGCTACGACTATCTAAATGGGCAGCGAGCAGAGATCCGCAGTAATGGATTGTTCGGTCGGTATCTGTTTACTGCCATTCCAATGAATGATGGGTTCACTATGGAACCTACGCAATCTAAGGAGTTTATGTTTATTCAATTGGACAATGGTCGACTCTGTATCATGCCGACGAACGAACTGCGATTCCATGACAAATCTTACACCGAGGGCGATTGGCCCACTAATATTAAATTGAACAATACATCTTGGAGAGTTGAGTGAAAGTTATTATTGCAGGTTCGCGCAATCTAGATAATTACCTTCTGGTAGCACAAGCAATGCAACGTTGTGGGTATACAGTTACTGAAGTTGTTTGTGGTATGGCAACTGGTGTTGATAATCTTGGAGAACGTTGGGCAAGAACTAACAATATTCCCGTCAAAGAAATGCCAGCAAATTGGACCACACATGGCAAAGCAGCAGGTCCGATCCGTAATCGTGAGATGGCAAAGTATGCGGATGCTGCTGTAATCATCTGGGATGGTAAGTCTGCTGGAACCCGTAACATGGTTGACGAAATGATTCGTGCCAAGAAACCCTATTATCTACAGTTAACAGAATCTAATTTGGAGGATCTATTTTAATGAGTGAAGTGAATCTTATCGGTATTACTAAACCGTCTGCGTATACAGAATGCACAACTGCTAACGAACTAGTAGCGTGGGCAGCAAGAGTTTCTAATCCTTCAAACCAAAACAACACAGCAACAGCACCTAAATTGGTTCGGTATTTGATTGAGAATCAACACTGGTCACCATTGGAGATGGTTCATATCTCGATGGAAATCAAGACGACACGTGATATTGCTCGTCAGATTCTGCGTCACCGTTCCTTCTCGTTTCAGGAATACTCGCAACGTTACGCCGATCCAACGAAGGATTTGGGATTTGTTACGCGAGAGGCACGTCTTCAAGATAAAAAGAATCGTCAGAACTCCGTCGAACTGACACCTGACGAAAACCGACTCGCTGAAGAGTGGAATGTCATGCAGAAGCAAGCAACTAATGCTGCTAAGATGGCATACCAATGGGCGATTGAACGTGGTATCGCTAAGGAACAGGCACGAGTTGTTCTTCCCGAAGGTAACACTGAGTCGGTCATGATTATGGCAGGGTCGCTGCGTTCGTGGGTTCACTACTGTCAGTTACGTATGGATAAGGCAACCCAAAAGGAACACCGTATCGTCGCCGAGCAGTGCTGGGAGATCATTGGTCAACACTTCCCCGATGTCATCAAGGCACTAGAACAGATGGCAAAGTGGGATGACTTCGTGAGTAAACTCCCGTGATCAGATCTGGAAAAAGTTTCAATATTCATGAGGTCGAATTTTTTCGCGGCCAAATTTTCTCTCCAAAAAGTCGCACAAAACAATATGACTAACGCAACCATAAAATATAACGAAGAAGAAGATTTTTATTATCTAGAGTCCGATCTTTTTGAGCAACTCGGATGGAAACCAGGAGATGACATTCTCTGGATTGACAATGATGATGGCAGTTTTACACTAAAGAAAGAAGAAAATAATATGAGTTATCAGAACGATGTTGAAAAGTTTATGTCTGCAGCAGATCAATATATCGGTGCAACTCCGCATCTAGATGAAAACAATGAAGGGCAGGCTCGCCTATATATTGATCTGATCGATGAAGAGTTCCGTGAACTTTGCGACGGATTTCTTCGTCGTCATATCGGAGACATTGCTGATGGTGGCGCAGACCTAGTATGGGTTGTGCAAGGATTGTTCACTACGCTTGGGATTGATTTCCAGCAGGTGTGGGATGAAGTCCGTGCCTCAAATATGAGCAAGGTTTCTGATAACGGAAAGATCAAGAAGCGTGAAGACGGTAAGATTCTGAAACCAGATTCTTACTTTAAACCAGACATTGACCGAGTATTGAAGGAACAGGGACTATAAATGGCAAAAGAAACTTATCTGGGTATTGAAATCGATTTATCACGCGACTCCCTGTTTGACAAACTTGGTATCCAGAGACTAGAAGAATCATACATGCGCGAGGAAGAAACTTCTCCTCAGCATCGATTCGCCTATGTTTCAAGCACTTTTGCTTCAAATCCTGAGCACGCACAGCGTCTATATGAATACTCGTCAAAGCACTGGTTGTCGTATGCGACTCCCATTCTTTCTTTCGGTCGTTCCAAGCGTGGGATGCCGATCAGTTGTTTTTTGAACTTTATTGATGATACAGCAGAAGGTCTTGTAGATAATCTCTCCGAAACTAACTGGTTATCTATGCTAGGAGGCGGTGTTGGAATTGGTTTTGGTATTCGTGCTGCTGACGATAAGTCTACTGGTGTTATGCCACATCTTAAGACTTATGACGCAAGTTCCATGGCGTATCGTCAGGGTCGCACTCGTCGGGGCAGTTATGCCGCTTATCTTGACATTAGTCATCCTGACGTGGGTCTTTTTCTTGAAATGCGTAAACCTACTGGAGACCCCAATATACGATGCCTCAATCTACACCACGGAATCAACATTACAGATGACTTCATGGAGATAATCGAACGTTGTATGACTGATCCTAATGCAGATGACAGTTGGGATCTGAAGGATCCACATTCTGGCGTCGTTCGTGATACAGTTTCCGCGAAGGAACTATGGCAGAAGATTCTTGAATTACGCATGATGACAGGTGAACCTTATATTCACTTTATTGATGCATCTAATCGCGCAATGCCACAGTTCCAGAAGGATCTCGGTCTGAAGATTCACCAGTCGAATCTCTGCTCGGAAATCATTCTGCCAACAGATAAGAAACGCACTGCTGTTTGCTGCTTGTCGTCAGTCAATTTAGAATACTACGATGCATGGTCGAAAGATCCGTTGTTCCTCAAGGACATGGCAGAAATGCTCGACAACGTTCTTCAGTATTTCATCGACAATGCTCCGAGCGCAGTAAAGCGTGCTAAGTATTCTGCGATGCGCGAACGTTCAATCGGTATCGGTGCACTTGGTTTCCATGCTTATCTGCAGCGCAAGGGTATTGCGTGGGAGTCGGCAGTTGCCAAGGGAACTAACATGCGCATGTTCAAGCATATTAAGAATCGTCTGGATGTTGCTAATCTAGAACTCGGCGCAGAACGTGGCGAGGCGCCAGACGCAGCAGGAACTGGTCGTCGTTTCTCGCATATGATGGCGATTGCTCCTAACGCATCCTCGTCAATCATCATGGGCAACACAAGTCCGTCGATTGAACCGTGGCGAGCAAACGCATATCGTCAGGATACTTTGTCTGGTGCATATCTCAATAAGAATAAATACCTTGACTTAATCATTAAGGCAGAGTCGGTAAACCAGAAAGAAGGTTGGTATGACGAGACTTGGTCTTCGATTATCGCCAACGATGGTTCGGTGCAGCATCTGACTTGGATGGACGATACTACAAAGGAAGTTTATAAGACTTCAATGGAAATTGATCAGCGTTGGGTTATTGAGCACGCAGCAGACAGACAGAAGTTTATTGATCAGGCACAGTCTCTCAATCTATTCTTCCGTCCCGACGCAAATATTAAATACCTACACGCTGTTCACTATCTTGCTTGGAAGCAAGGTCTGAAGACTCTATATTATTGTCGTTCTGAAAAGATCGGCAAGGCAGATAAGGTTGCTAAACGAATCGAACGTGAAGCAATCAAGGAAATCGACTTTAAGGCAATGATCGACGGTGATACCTGTGTGGCATGTGAAGGATGATAAGGAGACAAAAATGTATTTTGCACAAATAGTTTCAAAACCTGGATGCCCGTATTGCGATCTCGCAAAGGACTTCATGAAGGGTATGGATATTCAATACACTGAAATGGTAGTCGGACAGGATTGCCTTTGGGAAGATATTACAGCACAATTGCCACATGTTACTACAGTTCCACAGATCTGGGTAAACGGTGAACATGTTGGCGGATATGATGATTTAGTGAAGTGGGCAGAAACAGTATGACTTTAATGACCGAAAGAGCGTATTTCAAACCGTTCAATTATCCTTGGGCGTATGATGCGTGGTTAAAACATGAGCAGTCGCATTGGTTGCATACCGAAGTGCCAATGCTCGAAGACGTAAACGATTGGAAGAAGCGACTAAAAGACAGCGAAAAACATTTTCTTACAAATATCTTCCGATTCTTTACGCAGGGAGATATTGACGTAGCAGGTGGTTATGTGAAGAACTATCTTCCATACTTCCCGCAACCTGAAGTCCGAATGATGCTTGCTGGTTTTGCCGCTCGGGAGGCACTACATGTTGCTGCGTATTCTCACCTTA
>JACCDW011806365.1_pt1 | contig 10959 bp, 12 predicted proteins | sample 7449781 | NCBI WGS metagenome assembly JACCDW01 (sample SAMN15323449, study PRJNA562643) | freshwater metagenome | isolation source: river surface water | place: USA:Blue River Watershed | collected 2017-08-18
ATCAAAATATTTGCAGTTGAACCAGAGGCTAGCCCGATATTAAATGGCGGAACACCAAGTGGACATCCAATTCAAGGAATCGGCCCAAACTTCGTACCGCCGATTTTAGATACCAAGATCTATGACGAAGTTTTAGATGCGCCAAGTGATACCGCTTTTGAATACGCACGCCGCGCTGCAAAGGAAGAAGGGTTAATGGTCGGTATCTCATCTGGTGCTGCACTTTGGGGAGCATCCCAAGTTGCTAAGCGCCCAGAATTTAAAGGAAAGATCATTGTTGTGATCATTCCTTCATTTGGTGAGCGCTATCTATCAACCAAGTTATATGCAGATTTGATGGATTAACAATTGCCATCCCCAATCACCTACATCAAAGAGGACCTTGAAACCGCTTTAAGACAAGACCCTGCTGCGCGTAACAAGGTCGAAGTCTTTATGACTTACCCCGGTGTACATGCAGTCTGGAATTACCGAATTTCGCATTGGTTATGGCAACGCAACATTAAATTGCTAGCCAGAATGTTCTCAAACCGAGCGCGTCGACGTACCGGAATTGAAATTCATCCAGGAGCCAAGATTGGCCGCCGTTTCTTCATTGATCACGGTATCGGCGTTGTAATTGGTGAGACCACTGAGATTGGCGATGATGTGATGCTGTATCACAACGTGACTTTAGGAGCGCGCCGCTTTGCAACTGGCAAACGCCATCCAACTATCGGTAATCGCGTGATCATCGGCGCTGGCGCAAAGATTCTAGGGCCAGTAAAAATCGCGGATGATGTTCGGATCTCTTACAACTCGGTTGTGATTGAAGATGTGACCAAAAATAACGATTCGGATCTCTTCTACATCTAATTCACAAAACAGTCATACCCGCTTCAAAATCACAGATACGGAATAAAAACTCTCAGCCTGCATTGGCGTATCTCTACTAGAATTACGCCATGGCGCTACCTGCAAAAATCCAAAGTAATCGGTATTACTTAATACCGATTATTGGCTTACTGCTGCTCGCCTTTACTTGGAATCGCGATTTATCTGGCTTCGTACTTGGATTAGCCGGAGCGGTCTTGGTTGCCGCAGTTTTTACAGCAGTTCATCATGCCGAGGTAATCGCACTTCGCGTTGGCGAGCCATTTGGATCGTTAATTTTGGCTGTTGCCGTAACAATTATCGAAGTTGGCATGATCTTGGTCTTGATCATCGAATCCCCTACCAAAAATCAAGATTTGCCACGCGATACGGTCTTTGCAGCAATCATGATTACCACCAATGGAATCGTCGGAATTTCGCTATTAATCAAGACTTTGCAGAAGAAATTTGCGACCTTTAACTCCTTTGGCGCAAGCGGTGCAGTAGCTTCGATTATTGCTTTAAGCACCCTTTGCTTGATCTTGCCAACTGTGACAATTTCATCTCCAGGTCCAACCTTTAACGATATTCAGCTCCTTTTTGCTGCAGTGGTATCGCTGGCAATTTATTTGACCTTTGTCGCGGTACAGACAGTGCGCCATCGCGATTACTTTCTACCACCAAAGCGTGAAGGCGAAGATCAACGAGAAGAAGAGCATGTTGATCCACCAACCAATAGCCAAGCGCTACGTTCGGTTTTTGGACTATTCATCTCACTAGTTGCAGTTGTGGGACTTGCAAAAGTTTCAAGCCCATTGGTGCAAAGCGCGGTAGATGAGCTCGAGTTACCCAAGATGATGGTGGCAATCAGTATCGCCTTAGTGGTGCTTTTGCCAGAATCAATCTCTGCCTTCAAGGCAGCAAAGTATGGCCGTACTCAGACAAGTTTGAACTTGGCTTACGGCTCGGCGTTAGCCAGCATCGGACTTACGATCCCTGCGATTGCTGTAATCTCAATTTTCTTTGATTACCAAATTAATTTGGGACTCAACACCGCTGAGATCGTTTTAATGACGCTGACTTTCGTGGTCTCAGCATTCACCGTGATCTTTGGCAAAGCAACACTTCTACAAGCTGTGATTCACCTGAGCATTTTCAGCTCATTTATCCTCTTTGCTGCGTTGCCTTAACATTCACCAATTAAATTAACGAACTTTCCTTCTAATTTTTGGGGTTCGCTAAAGGCCGAAGAATCTCTAGTTGATAAGAGTCCCTAGTGAATTTCGATCACTTGACCTTTGTTCTCCGCTGGCATTTCGCCCTCTAGATGCACGGTAAGGATGCCATCTTTAAATTCGCTCCCCTTTACCTTTAGATGATCCGCCAAAGCGAAGGACTGACGAAAATGGCGTGAAGCGATGCCTTTATAGACATAATCCACATCAGATGATTCTTCCTTGCTCTTTTTGGTGCCTTCGATAACCAATTGATTGTTCTTTACCTCAACTTTCAAATCTGGCTTTGCAAAGCCAGCTACAGCCATTTCGATCTCGTACTTATCTCCGTTAACTTTCTTGATGTTATAAGGCGGATATGAAGGAGTTGCTTTAATTAAGGTATTTTGCAATTCATCTAACATGTCCCATTCCTGATCAAAACCAACAGACCAAGCGCGAAGATCTGGAAAGAATCTTGATAATGATGGGAATAGCGAACGATTGTTATCTCTTTTTTCTAATGTGCTTGCCATTTTTCTGCTCCTAAAATTTTGGTTAACTTACAATTTGATTTTAGAAAGCTTTGCTTGCGAAAAGTTAGCATTTCATAAAGCAAAATAATCTAAAAATTCATAAACAACTTAATCAAACAGATTAAAAAAAATTAAAGAGGTTGTTCCTATCGCTTCTGACAGGAACAACCTCTTAAAAGGCGAGCCACCCTATAAGCCGGATTCTGTGATCGATCACCATCCATCTAGGCCTGTAATTACTTACAGACTCAAGCGACCTACCCGTTAACTCGAGCGAGCAGCTCTCAAGCGTTAACTATGCGGTCTTGCTCCAAGCGAGGTTTACCTAGCCAGGCATATCACTACACCTGCTGGTGGTCTCTTACACCACCGTTTCACCCTTACCAAATTCCAAACAATTGGAACCTGGCGGTTTTCTTTCTGTTGCACTTTCTCGCGGATTGCTCCGAGTGGGAGTTACCCACCGCTTTGCTCTGTGGAGTCCGGACTTTCCTCGGTAGCTTAGTTTTATCCAAACTATCGCGGTGATCCGGGCGACTCTGAGGTGAATACTAAACCAGTTAAAGCATTGGGTAAACCAATTTTGCTCTCTCTACGCTCAAATTGCACTCAATTTTCACTTTCATTCTCTTAGTTAGTGTTTGGTCAGTTCTCTACTTTAAAGAGTTATAAAAGTTAATATGTATCTATGAAAAGCCAAGATAAATTAGCGATGTCAGCAAGTATATTTATTTTGGCTTTAGCTTTTTTATTTAGTCCAATTTATGATCTTTCTACGGATGCGTATAGCAATAATCCACTTTCAGCAAAAATTTGTCATGAACCTGGTTCTTTAAAATTACGTCTTGCATTTAATTGCAAAGTAAATGAAGAAGATTTGATTTATCAATTTATTGGGCCAGAAGGTCCGCGTGGTTTGGGTTATGCAGATACTTTTTCTAAGACGAATGTCGAAGTATCAAATGGTGAAAAGATATTTGATGTTAAAGATGTCGGAGCTTTTACAATCGGAATGCGAGTTCGCGTTAATGCCGAGACTGGCCCTTTAAATGCAACTGAAACTCTGCTTGCTTGCCCTGTTGCTTATCTAGAAGGAACCATCACTAATATCGAAGGTAAACGCATCACAGTATTTGTAGATACTTTTACCGGAACCGGTTCGTATTCAAGTTGGCAATTTGCAGTGGCTGGAAATGTTGGCACTAAAGGTGACACCGGTCCTCAAGGTGAAAAGGGCGAGAAGGGCGATAAAGGAGATACCGGTGCGCAAGGTCCAGCCGGCCCATCAGGTTCTAGTGGAGCCACCGGATCGCAAGGCCCAACTGGTGCACCAGGAATCACAACTCTTGGTGATTATGGATCATTTACATCAAACTTAACGCAATCAATGGATGCAACGCCTGCACCCAAGGCGGTTACCTATAACAGTGGCAGTGGAGTCGGAATCTCGATTGTTGACGGCTCCAAAATCAAATTCACTAATGCCGGTGCGTACAACATCGCATTCTCTTTTCAGCTTTATGACAAAGGCAAAAACGCTGTCAATATAGATATTTGGCTAAGGGATAAAAATGGCGATGTGGCTTTAACAAACACTACTGTTTATTTGGATAAACAGAATGCACGGTACGTTGCTGCCTGGAATTTCTTCGTCAATGTGATGGATCCAAGCACTGATTTCTACCAAATCATGTGGTACTCCGAATCCACAGATGCACAGATTTTGTATGTTCCTGAGCAAACCAACCCGTCAATTCCTGCTATTCCTTCAGTAATAATGACCGTCAACCAAGTAGGATGTTAAATATGAAGAGAATTTTCAGTTTCAGTGTTGGCATTAGTCTTGCTGCATCACTACTGGTTGGATGTTCAACTAGTGGTGACGAGATAAATTCATCTAACGAGAAGACTTCGATTTATAAAGTACCCGCAAGTTGCGAGCTAGATTCGGTAAATAGCGCATTTGCCAAGATCATTCCCCCATCCAAATACATTCCAACTGCATGGAAGGCAGCCGAAGGCACTGATCTTTACGCTGTAATTAATTCAGGCGGCATTGCGTGTACGTATGGCGATCAAGATGCGGAAGTTGGTGGCACAGTGATGTGGGCAATCAACAAAGATGGTTTATGGGATGAAAGAGTCGCTGCTTGGAAAACAGAAGGTTTGGAGTCAGTAGATATCCCAGGAATTGAAGAAAGTGCCGCATACAAACTTCCAGAAGGTGCAACCAGTGCAGACAATATGCCTGCATGGCGTGTTAATTTGTTGATCGGTGATCTTTGGATTCAATTGGGCGCTGCCTTCATTCAATCTTTTGATGAAGCAACTCCGATAATTGAAGCAGCAATTGATGCCGCTTCAAATTAAGATGACTTGTTTCGTGTAGCTGCCAAGCTGGTGACCGCAGTAACTGCCAAGATGCTGGCAATTGTCATCAAGCTGGCTTCAATTGGAATTTTAATCAAATGAATTCCAGCAATTTCGTGAATTCCTATTTGATGGAAGCCCTCAATAAAGAGCTTGAAGCCGATGAAACCTAAAACGACTGACAAACCCTTAGAAAGATAGACCAAGCGCTCCAATAGCTCTTCAAGCAAGAAGTAAAGTTGGCGAAGTCCCATGAGCGCAAAGACGTTGGCTGTGATCACAACATAGCGATCTTGGGTTAAGCCAAATATCGCTGGGATGGAATCAAAGGCAAATAGCAAGTCAGTAATTCCAAGTGCAAATAAAGCGATAGTAAAATTCTTGAGCCCTTTACTGCGCAAGAATTGGATGACCCTGCCTTCATGCCACTCTTCTTCTTTGGACTCGAAAGCTAATTTCCAAGCGGTATATACAAGGAATGCTCCGAATAGGAAGAACATCCAGCCAAAACGTTCAATCAAGGTAACACCGGCTGAGATCATGATTGCGCGAAGCACAATTGCAAGAAGAATGCCAATAAGTAGGACTAAGTGCTGCTTCTCTTTATCGATCTTTAACTTGGTTAGAATCAAAATAAATACAAAGATGTTATCTACTGAAAGTGCATATTCAGTCAGCCATCCTGCAAAAAATTCTTTTTGCATCTGGTCGCTTCCCCAATTGGGCAAGAGCAAGCCAAAAGTAATTGCAGCGCCAACATAAACAATGGTCCAGAACGCAGCTTCAAAAATAGTGGTGCGTTTATTTCGCCTGGCAATCGCTGCGATCATGTCAACGGTAGCAAAAGCCACAAGGGCCATGATTGTGTATGTCCATTCAGCACTTGTGATCAACGGAAGTGTCCTCTTTCATTTATGGATCTAATCGCACGTAGTCCATCGCTTGGCCATATTGAGAAAGATGATATCGAACATGGGCTGATATCAATATGGAAGAGCGAATTTGGATTACCTTCGAGAACAATACTTGCTAATTGCTTGATAACACCGTTATGAGTAACTACCACGACTTTTTTATGTGGATATTTTTCGGCCAAAGCGTCAAAAGCGGGCTCGATGCGAGCTGCCAAATCATCGTAAGACTCTCCACCTGGTGGGGTAAATGCGCTACTTGAGATCCAAGCCAAATATTCCTCTGGCCACTTTGCCTTTACTTCATCAACTGAGAGGCCATCCCATTCGCCAAAACTACATTCATACCAAATCTCATCATAAATCGGTTCTAAACCAGTTAATTTGGAGATCTCTTCAGCAGTTTCTCTGGTTCTTTGTAGAGGTGATGCAATCAATACATCAGGTTTGATTTTTGCAATTTCTGCTGCAACTTTCTGAGCTTGAATTCTTCCATCATCTGTAAGTGGTGGATTTAATTTTCCGATTCCTGAGAACTTTCGATCTGGCGTCAAAATAGTCTCGCCATGTCTGACCATGTATACAAAAGTTGGAATTTCAGGGTCACGAAGTCTGGCGGTTAATCTATTTGCTGGAACTTGCGGCTTGAAACCATCTACTCTTTCATCAAGGGCTTTATTTGCAAGTCGATCAGCATGCGCATTCTCTTCGCGCGGAATCCATTTATATGAAACTAAGTTTGGATCATGGGCGTTGCGTGCATCCTTAGCCAAAGCACGCATGCCTTCATTTTTAATCTGCCAGCGACCCGACATCTGTTCGATTACTAACTTGGAGTCCATGGCTACTTCGATTTTTGCACCTGGATCAATCTTGTTGATGTAATGAAGCGAAGCGATTAACCCGCTGTATTCGGCCACATTATTTGTTGCGGTTCCGATAAATTCGTGAAGTTCTGCAACTAATTTTCCATTTTCAAAAATAGATGCGCCGTAGGCTGCCGGCCCGGGATTGCCCCGCGACCCACCGTCTGCAGTTACTTGAAATACTCTGGTCACTTACGCACCAATATGCATCGGCATTCTTCGCACCTTGCAACTTCTTCCTCTGGTAACGCCAAAATTTTAGTTAAATCTCCTGAATTAATCGCCAAATTGCAGCCCCCGCAGCGCCCATTAATTATGCGCGCTGCTGCCACAACCCCATTGCTTCGAATCTTTTCATAGAGATCAATTAAGGACTTATCTATCTGGGTTACCAATTCCGCTCTCTCTTTATTTGCAGAATTCAAATCTGAGTCCAAAGTGGCCAAAGCCGAGTTTTTCAAAGTCAGTGCCTCTGCAACTTTACCGACTAATTCGGCTTCTTTGAGTTTCAAATCATTAATCCGAGCCTTGATCTCATCTGCTTTCAGCATCACTTCAAGTTCGATCTCTTCAAGTTCCGATCTTCTAGCACCAAGCGATTTCAACTCGTGTTGTAATTGTTCTAATTCTTTCGGGGTGCCTTGGCCGGCATTTAGCCTATATTCATCTTTTTCGATTCGTTTTACGACTTGCTCAACATCATTTTCAGCGCGGTTGATATCCCCACTTAAATCGCTTAGCTCGGTCTCGGCCGCAATCCTTAAATCACGAGTGGTTTCAAATTGAATGGTTAGCTCTTTATGGTTGACGGTTTCAGGAAGAGTTTTGATTTTTTGATTAATGGTTGCGATTTTTAAATCAATTTCAGCGATGGCTAACACATTGTGCTGATCTTCAAGCTTTGCCTGCACGTTAGAGCCTTTCGCCTATGGAATTTTGTCGCCTAATGATATCCAGCCTTGACTTATTTAAATACACTCTGCCCATGAGTGATGCAACGTTATCTCGCTTATTTCGACATATGGCTTGGGCCAACAATCAATTATTTACCCAATTATCAACCTTACCCGAACCAGCGCTCTCATATTCGGCTTGGAATCCAGAGTGGACCGTAAGCAAAATTGCTAACCACATAGTGATTGCACAAGGCCGATTCCTTACCAGATTACAGAAAATTGAACCACTTCCAGAGAGTGAGTTTGAAGCAACAACAGAAGGTATGCGTGCGCTAGTTCAAAAATCTTTGGAGAACGATGCCAAATTGCAGCAATTTCTTGATCTTCCTGATGAGATGCTCACCTTTATTAGATATGGAAAAACTGTTTCGTTTTTAACTTCTTCGGTTTTAGCACAAGTAATTCATCATGCGACTGAGCATCGCGCCCAAATTGCGGACATACTTGCAGTTAATGAAATGGACGTGATTAACCTGGATTCACTTGATCTTTGGTCTTTTGAGCGCTTTGAAAGTAGTTGACCAGAGCGCCAATAAAATTACGGGGATTGAAGCAAAAGCACAGAGCCATCCGTAATTTAGATAACTGATAACAACTCCAGCAATCGCGCCTCCAAATGCTCCGGCAAGATTCATAACCAAATCACTTGCGCCTTGAACTGAAGTCTTAAGTGATTGATCTACTGAAGAGCTAAGCAACGTTGATCCAGCAATCAATGTAAACGACCAACCAAGGCCGAGTAAGAACAAACCGATACCTAATCTAGGAACATCATCTGCCGCAGCGGTGCCTGAAATAACCGCAGAAGCTAAAAGAATCAGTAAACCAACTTGAATGGTTCTGATCTGCCCAATTCGATCGCTGATACTTCCGACTACTGGAGAGAACGCATACATACCGATTACGTGCACGCTAATCACAAGTCCAATAATTCGAAGCGATACATCTACATGCTTCATATGAACTGGTGTCATAACCATCACCGAAACCATCGCAATATGTCCAATAGATATGGCGAGAATCGCAAATAGCGCAATCGGCCGCTTTCTTATGTGACCAAGCGCTTCTTTGGTGTTGCGCTTTGCAGCTGCTCTACTTTTGCCTTCACCCAGCGCAGTCAAGTAAGGGTCAGGCTTTAGAAATAAGAAAATCAAGGTGGCGGCAAAAGTTAAGGTAACCGCTGAAATTAAATATGGCCCAACTAGCTCAGGTAAGTTAAACCTGAGAGCTAATTTTCCAGCCGGTTCCATCAGATTAGGCCCAGCTACTGCGCCAACCGTTGAGCCCCAAACGACATATGAAAGTTGCTTTGCTTTATGTTCGTCGCTTACCAAATCGATTGCGGCAAACCTTGCTTGATAAGCCGCGGCACTTGCAGATCCAACTAGAAATGATCCGATCAACATCAGATAAATATTTGAATTAATGCCACCTGCGATTGCAAAGAGCGAACCAATGACGCCGGCTGCATATCCTGTAGATAGCGCAACTCTTCTACCGCCCCTACTTGTAAGACGAGCAAGTGGTAACGCTAATGCGGCTGCACCAAGCACAGATGCAGTCTGCGCCAAACCGGCTAAGGTTTCAGAATCAGTAATCTCTGCAACCAACAAAGAACCTGCCGCGACTGTACCGGCAGTGCCAACGCCAGCTCCGATTTGCGCGATCGAGAGCGTCTTTATGGTTTTTTGTTGCAGCCGTTGGTGCGAAGTCATTAACTTAATTTAACATCATTTGATTTGCGAGATCGCAGTTTTAATCATGTCTTGTATCAATTTCTCATCAACTTTCCAATCCACCGGAACTTGGAAAGTCTTCTTTAAGACTTTGTATTCGCTTAATCTGTTGGAAAACTTCTGCAATATTTTTGAATCAAACGGAGCCAGCAAGATGTGATTTGTTGCCGTTGAAAGGCCAAATATGTACTCATCTTTGTACTTAATCATGGGGTGATTCCAGGCGATTACTACCTCAGTTTTTGGATGCTTGCTCTGAATCGCCTTAATAATCTTTTTTATGGTTTTCTGTTTTTCTACAGATTCAGATTTCAGATAATCAGCTAATGTTGCAAAGCGCTTTGATGACTTCGAGCCTCTTGAATACATCACCAATGCATTTGCATGAGCCTGGCTAAAGCCATGTTCCTCTTTCAAAAATGCAATCTGTGCAGGGTATTTCCAATCAGCAATCTCGCGCATCAGCCCAAACCAATATTTCATTGGTTGGCCGTACTTCTGCTCTATCTTTGGAAAATAGGCTTCGCGATCTGAACTAGCAGGCACCCTCAGATAATATGACTACATGGCGGGTCAGCATGGCTAAAAACTCTCTGGCAGTTGATATCGGTGCCACTAAAGCTGCCATTGCAATCGTAAATAATGAATTGAAAATAATTGATCAGATTTCAGTGCCAACTGGCACAAAAGATGGAATTTGGGAAGACATTGCTCTTGCAACGCAGCAGCTGATTTCTAAAAACAATTTATCGATTGAAGCCATCGGTATTGGCTCTGCTGGTCCAATTGATGTGACGGCCGGAACTATCAGCCCTGTAAATATAACTTCTTGGCGCGATTTTCCAATTGTCGAAAAGTTTAGAGCTTTATTGAATGTACAGAGAATCGAACTCTGCGGAGATGCTATTGCGCTTACAATCGCAGAATCGAAAATTGGTGCAGGAAAAGGTATTTCAAATTTTCTGGGCATGGTGGTCTCAACCGGAATCGGTGGCGGGCTAGTTTTAAGTGGCGAAGTCTTTAAGGGACAGACTGGTAATGCTGGTTACTTTGGACATCATTCGATTAACTTTCAATCTGAAATATGCAGATGTGGGCGAAATGGTTGTGTCGAATATTTTGCTAGTGGTCCAAGCATGGTCAGAATTGCAAAGGAATTAGGTTGGTCGAATTCAGTTGAAAATTTCGAATCACTAGCCGCTGATGCTAAATCTGGAAATCAATTTGCGATTCAGAGCATTGATTCTGGAGCACATGCCTTAGCTGTTGGAATCATCAATGTTTTAGCTATCCTCGATATTGATACCGTAATTGTTGGTGGTGGAGTTACCAAAGCAGGTGCGATCTATTGGGATGCTCTAAAAAGCCACGTTTTCGATGAGGGCAAAAGAGTGGGATTTATCAAACAGGTAGACTTGCGCCGAAGCGAATTAAATGCAGATGCCGGACTAATCGGTGCGGCGCTACAAGTGATGGGAAGCAATTAAGCAGATGTCTGAAATTTCAGAGCGTCCTTGG